>JAAUXY010167052.1_pt1 | contig 11015 bp, 9 predicted proteins | sample 7278121 | NCBI WGS metagenome assembly JAAUXY01 (sample SAMN14350117, study PRJNA611818) | marine sediment metagenome | isolation source: surface marine sediment (1.8m) | place: French Polynesia: Moorea | collected 2018-08
GGTATCCCGTTGTGGCAATCGCTGTTCGTAGTCGGATTCACCACCCTGATCTACTCGACGTCTGGCGGCATGAAAGCGGTCGTGTATGGCGACGCAATCCAGATGTTCCTGATCTTCGGCGGGCTTCTCGTGGTGACGTGGTATGCGCTCGTCGACATCGGCGGTTTCGGGGTTTTCTGGCGTGAGGTCGATGCGGAACGCCTGGTTGCCGTCGACTTCAGCTCTCTCGGACTGACAGGCGACGAGTTTGGCTTCATACCGATGTTGTTCGGCGGGTTCGTGCTCTACGCGTCCTACTACGGCTGCGACCAGACCCAGGCGCAACGGATCATTTCGGCGAAAGACCTCAAAGATACGCGCGTGCTGTTGTTTGCCAACGGCGTTCTGCGTTTCCCGCTCGTGCTTCTGTACTGCTTCGCGGGCCTGATCGTAGGCGTGGCAATCTCAAACGACCCGCAGCTTGCCGCGAAGATCCCGGCTGACAAGCCCGACTACATGATGCCGATCTTCATCATCGAGCACCTTCCCCACGGCGTCATCGGCTTGCTGCTCGTCGCGATACTCGCGGCGGCGATGTCGTCATTGAGTTCAGCAGTCAATTCGCTGGCTGCCGTCACCATGGAGGACCTCGCAGTTCTCGGCGCGAAGCCGTCGACGAAGCGCATGGAAGTGACGCTGGCGCGGGGCGTATCCGTATTCTGGGGCATTGCGATCCTGATCATGTCGCTGTTCGCCGGTTCGATCGCTCCTACGGTCATCGAGGCGATCAACAAGGTCGGCTCGGCATTGTATGGGCCGATACTCGGCGTATTCTTGCTCGGCATGCTGGCCAAACGAGTGAACGGCGCAGGTGCGAGTGCCGGACTGCTCGCGGGTGTGTTCTTCAACCTGTACCTATGGAAGGAGCAACCACAGGTATTCTGGATGTGGTGGAACTTCATCGGGCTCGTCGTGACGGTTGTCGTTGCCGAGATCGTCAGCATATTCGTTCGCCGGGATCTGTCCGGGGTGCCCGATGCGAAGCACGGATCGACGATCGCCTCGGTCGTCAGCTCCGGCTACACGATTGCACTCGTATCCATATTTGCGCTTATCGTCCTGATCAGTACGTATATCGGAGGCGCCAGGGCATGGTTCGTACAATAGACGTGCGCGGAGATACAGACGACAAAGCTCGGGCGGTTCTCCTCGGAAACGACAAGGGAGGCTTTACGGTACCCACCAGCGGCCTGTATCCGTACCAGTGGAACTGGGACTCGGTGTTCGTCGCGCTGGGGTTTGCGACGTTCGATGAGTCACGAGCATGCCAGGAGATAGAGACGCTGTTCGAGGCGCAATGGGAGGACGGATTCGTACCTCACATCATTTTCCGCAGAAACGACCCCGACTATTTCCCCGGGCCCGACGTCTGGCAGGCTGGCACCGACATCCCGACGTCCGGCATCACGCAGCCGCCGGTTGCTGCGAGTATCGTCAACACGCTCTGGACCCGGTCATCGAGTGAAGAAATCCGAGACCGGCTTGCCGCCCTGTATCCGAAGATCCTTGCCTGGCATCGCTGGTTTCACCGGTATCGCGTGCCCGACGACAGCGGTGCCGTCATCATTACCCATCCCTGGGAAAGCGGGCGCGACAATTCGCCCGAGTGGGACGAACCCTCCTCGAACATTGACACTTCGGGTGTTCAGCCCTACCAGCGACGTGACCTGCAGCACGCGGACGCCGATATGCGCCCGACGAAGACAGACTACGATCGCTATATTGCGCTGGTCGAGTTCGGCAGGGGCACAGGATGGGATCACGATGCGATTGGCAGCAGCGGGCCGTTTCGCGTAGCGGATGTCGGCATGACGATGATCCTGTTGCGTGCAACTCGTGACCTGATCGACCTCGCAAGGAATATCGGCCGGCAAGACGAGCTCGAAGAGCTGGAATCCTGTCTGCGGCAGCTCGAAACGGGCGCAGAGTATTTGTGGGATGAAGAGGCGGGTACGTTTTGCTCGCGCGACGCGATAACCGGCCTGCGTTCCGGGTACGTGACGAACGCTTCATTCCTTTTCGGCTATGCGGGAGTCGGCAGCGCAGAGCAACGAGAGCGAATGGCCGGGCATTGGGCAAGGATCGGCGCGAAATCGAAGTTCATGTGTCCGAGCCACGATCCGGATGACGGTCGATTCGATGCGCTGCGGTACTGGCGCGGCCCGATCTGGATTGTCGTCAACTACATGCTGGCGACCGGGTTCCGCGAACAGGGACTGGACGAATGGGCCGCGCGAATCCTGTCCGATTCACGACAGATGATCAGCACGCATGGATTCAACGAGGCGTTTTCGCCTGTCAGCGGTGAGGGCTCCGGGGGCAGCGATTTTTCGTGGACTGCCGCGATGTGGCTGGCCTGGTGCGGGGCCGACAGCCCGCAATGAAGCGTATCGTCTGCTTCGGCGAAGCGTTGATCGACTTCCTGAATACGGGACACGCTCAGGACGGGCAGCTGTTGCTGAATACATTCACGCAGTTTCCCGGAGGGGCACCCGCAAATGCAGCTGTCGCAGCTGCGAAGCTGGGCGGGCATGCAGCCTTTGCAGGCCAGGTCGGGGATGATCAATTTGGACGGTTCCTGCTCGAGTCGCTCAGTGTCTACGGTGTCGATACTTCGCTCGCCACAACGCATACCACGGCAAAGACCGCACTGGCATTCGTGTTTCTCGACGAGGCCGGCGAGCGTAGCTTCTCGTTTCGACGTGACGGGACCGCAGACCTCGTGCTGCAGAGATCGCAGGTACAACAGCACTGGTTTGCCGGTGAACCGATCGTGCATTTCTGCAGTAACACATTGACCGATGCTGTGATTGCCGACGTCACGCGGCATTTCGTCACCGAGGCGCGGCGCAATGGCGCCCTGGTCAGCTTCGATGTCAATTTGCGCCACAATCTCTGGAAATCCGGGCATGCGGATGCGAGCCTGGTTTCGGAGCTCGTTCGGCAGAGCGACATCGTCAAGTTTTCACGCGAAGAGCTCGATTACCTGAGTGACGGCGACAACCCGGCTTACCTGGCCGCGTGTTTCGACGACGGGTTGACTGCGGCACTGGTTACCGACGGCGGCAATGAGATTACGGTTCGCACAGGAACAGCCGAGGCAAAACTGGTGCCGCCCAGGGTCGACGTGGTCGACACGACAGGTGGCGGCGACGCCTTCATCGGCGCCGTGCTCTATGGTCTCAGCCTCCAGGCGGAGCCACTTCGTTTCCTCGAAGAGGTCGGGCAACTGCGGCAACTTGCCTCTTCGGCCGCGTATTGCGGGGCTATCGCTGTGACGCGCCAGGGCGCGTTCCCCGCGTTCCCAACGATGACCGACGTCGAGGCGCAATGGACGGTGTGACCGTGGACTTCGCGGACCGGGAATTCTTGCTGGAGCACATACAGTCCATCCTCGACTTCTACCTGCCGAATATCGAGGATCGAAGTGGCGGCTACTTCCAGAACTTCAAAGTCGACGGCAGCGTGTTCGATCCCGGCGAGCGCCACCTGGTCAGCAGCTGCCGCATCGTTTTCAATTTCTGCAAGGCGTACGACCTGTTCGGCGAGCCCAGGTACCGCGAGTTGGCCCGGCACGGTGTCGATTACATTCGCGAACGGCATTGGGACAGCGATCGACAGGGGTACAACTGGACGCTGACGAGTGGTCACAAAGCAGACGATCAGACCAATCATTGCTATGGGCTCGCATTCGTGATGCTGTGTTTCTCGGCCGCGACTGAGCTCGGGATCGACAGCGCGAAAGAGGATCTCGAACGTGTGTACGACATCATGGAGACGCGCTTGTGGGATGCCGAGCTCGGCTTGTACGCGGACGAGGCGAGCCCGGACTGGTCGAGCGTCGACTCGTATCGCGGCCAGAATGCCAACATGCACAGCTGTGAGGCGCTGATCGCCGCCTACGAGGCGACGGGCGAAAACCGCTATCTCGATCGTGCATATGCGCTGGCGGAACTCATCACCGTCAGTCTGGCCGGCAAGTCGAGCGGACTGATATGGGAGCATTTCACCGAGGAACTCGACGTCGATTGGGACTACAACAAAGACGATCCGCGGAATCTCTATCGTCCCTGGGGCTTCCAGCCGGGTCACCAGACCGAGTGGTCGAAACTCCTGCTGATATTGCACGGCCACAGACCCGAGGATTGGATGGTCGCTCGGGCAATGGACCTGTTCGATCGCGCCCTCGACATATGCTGGGACGAAACGAACGGCGGCATTCTTTACGGTTTCGCTCCGGATGGCTCGATCTGCGATGCCGACAAGTATTTCTGGGTGCAGGCAGAGTCGATAGCAGCGAGTGCGCGCCTGTTCGACAAGACGCGCGATGCTCGCTATGCCAGCTGGTATGACAGAATCTGGCAGTATGCGTGGGACAACATGATCGATCACCGATACGGTGCCTGGTACCGGATTCTGACAACGGACAATCGGCAGTATTCCGATGAGAAGTCGACGGCGGGCGGCAAATGCGACTATCACACGATAGGCGCCTGCTGGGATGTATTGCGTGCCCGGGACGATGATCGAATAAACTAGGCGCCATGCCTGAATCGCACAACGCCTCGCGCATTGCCGTCGCCCCCATGATGGACTGGACCGACCGGCACTGCCGACATTTCATGCGGCTGTTGAGCCCGAGTGCGTTTCTCTACACGGAAATGGTGACGGCGGCAGCCGTGCACCACGGTGACAAGAATCGTTTCCTGCGCTTCAACGAGTCGGAGCACCCCGTTGCCCTGCAATTGGGCGGCAACCACCCCGAGTGGATGGCGAGCGCGGCTCGCTCCGCGGAAGAATACGGTTACGACGAAGTCAATATCAACGTCGGATGCCCGAGCGATCGCGTGCAGAGTGGCCAGTTCGGTGCTTGCCTCATGGGGACTCCCGGTGTCGTCGCGGATTGCATACGGGAGATGCGTGCGGCCGTCCGCGTGCCGGTCACGGTCAAATCGCGCATAGGCATTGACGACCACGACAGCTACGAATTCCTTCGTGACTTTGTCGACGCGCAGGTGGAGGCTGGATGCCGAAAGTTTATCGTGCATGCACGGGTTGCGATCCTCGAGGGCCTGAGCCCGAAAGAGAATCGCTCGGTGCCGCCGCTCAAGTACGAACGCGTCTATCGTCTGAAACAGGACAACCCGGATCTCGAGATCGTGCTCAATGGCGGCGTGACAGACATCGAGACGATCGACGACGTGCTGACACACGTCGACGGAGTGATGATCGGTCGCGAAGCGTATCACCGCCCCTATTTTCTCGCCGAGATCGAACGGCACCTCAATCCGGGCTGGTCACCACCAAGTCGCCGCGAAGTCATCGACCGAATGCTGCCGTACGTAGAATCGCAGATGCGCGATGGCGTGCCGCTCATGCGCATCGCCCGCCACATGATGGGGCTCGTCGGCGGCATGCCGGGCGCCCGCAAATGGCGACGATACCTGAGCCAGAACGCGCACCGCGACGACGCGAGCCCGACGATGCTGATCGACGCCTTCGACGCCATGACCGGTTAATTGGGACGGGTGCATTTGCGGACAAATTACGAATGTCCCAATTATCCTTTGGTGGAATCGGTAGGCAAAACTACGGACGCAGTTTCGCTAAACTGCGTCTATGATGGCCCGAAGGTGGTGCCTATGTGCCTTGCAGTTCCTATGAAAATCAAAGCGATAGACGGCTTCCAGTGCACCTGCGAGGCCCGTGGTATCGAGCGCGAGGCGAGCCTGTTCATGATGCAGGGCGAGGACCTGGCGGTCGGCGATCATATTCTCGTGCACGTGGGCTACGCGATCCAGAAGGTGTCGGAAGAAGATGCCGCCGAGACCTGGCGCCTGTTTGACGAGATGCTGGAGGCAGGTACCGATGTGTGAAACCTGTGGCTGCAACGTAACTTCATCGAACAGTCATGTCGGCGAGTCGGTCGAGGTACTCAAAGGGCTGCTGGACGCCAACGATCGCCAGGCCGAGCACAATCGCGAACACTTCCGGCGCCACGGCGTCTTCGCCGTCAACCTGATGTCGTCACCGGGTGCCGGCAAGACGGCGTTGCTCGAAGCAACGATCGACGCGCTCGATGGCGATCTCAATGTTGCCGTTATCGAGGGCGATCTCGAAACGGAGAACGATGCCGAGCGGATTCGCGCCAAAGGTGTGGCCGCTTACCAGATAAGTACCGGCAACGCCTGTCACCTCGACGCGCACATGGTACATACGGCACTTCACGATCTCGAACTGGATGACGTAGACGTCGTATTCATCGAGAACGTCGGCAACCTGGTCTGTCCGGCGAGCTTCGACCTCGGCCAACACCTGAACGTGGCGCTGTTGTCGACGCCCGAGGGTCACGACAAACCCGCGAAATACCCCGTGATGTTTCGCGCAGCCGATGCAGTCCTGATTTCGAAGGCGGATTTGCTGCCCGTACTCGACGATTTCGATCCGAGTTACGCAGAGCGCTGCCTGAGAGAGCTGGCGAGCGAAGCACCGGTACTCGAAGTGTCGTCGAAGAACGGAAGCGGCATTGCTGCCTGGATCAACTGGCTAAGGAAGGCGGCCGCGTGATGCGCACCGCAGCGCAATGGCTGGACGCGCTGCGGTCTCTCGAGCTGCGCGAGCCCGTGCGGATCATGAACGTGTGTGGCGGGCACGAGCGCTCGATATCGGTCGCAGGGCTGCGAACGGCGATTCCGGACAACATCGAACTGATTCCCGGTCCGGGTTGCCCCGTGTGCATTTGCCCCGAGGAGGACGTCTACGAAGCCATCCAGATCGCGCTCAATGAGGACGTCATCCTCGTAGCTTTCGGCGATATGCTGCGCGTACCTGTCAACGTGCCCAAGCGGGAGCCGCGATCGCTCGAGCAGGCGAAAGCCGCGGGTGCCGACATCCGACCGATCGCGTCGCCGACCGAGGCCGTGCGCATCGCGAAAGCCGAGCCGCAACGCAAAGTCGTGTTTTTCGCCGCCGGTTTCGAGACCACGATGGCGCCGGTTGCCGCCATGCTTGCGGAAGGCGCGCCCGACAACCTGCTGGTCCTGTTATCGGGCCGGCTGACATGGCCTGCCGTCGCAATGCTGCTCGAGTCCGAGGCGCCGGGGTTCGATGCGCTGATAGCGCCGGGACACGTGTCGACCGTGATGGGGCCCGAGGAATGGCGGTTCGTCGTCGACGAACACGGCATTCCCGCAGCCGTAGCGGGATTCACGGCCGATACGTTACTGGCCGCGATGTACTCGGTGCTGGAACAACATTCGACCGGGCGCCGTTCGCTCGACAACTGCTACCCGCAGGTCGTTCGGCCCGGAGGCAACGCAATTGCGAGACAACAACTCGGTGCAGTGATGGACGTCGTCGATGCCAACTGGCGCGGCGTCGGCATCATCCCTGCGTCCGGGTTTGCGCTCAACGACGCATTTGCCGCACACGATGCGCGCAAGGAGTTTCGCTCCTACGCCGATGATTCCCGCAAGCGCGTGGGGGAGATGCCACCGGGTTGCGATTGCGCGCGCGTCGTACTCGGCAAGATCTACCCGAACGAGTGCCGCCTGTACGGACTGGCTTGTACTCCCCGTAATCCGGTCGGTCCCTGCATGGTGTCCGACGAGGGTGCTTGTCGTATCTGGTGGTCGGCCGGCAAGCGCGACAACGTCTGGGAAGGCCGCAAGACGAGAGAGCACGTTGGCTGATGCCGCCAGGTTTGTTCTGTCCGGGCATGTCCAGGGCGTCGGATTTCGCCCGTTCGTTTACAGGCTGGCTCGTAACCACAAGCTGACCGGCTTCGTACAGAATCGGCTGGGCGAAGTCGCAATCGTTGCCTGCGGCTCACCATCGGCATTGCGTCGCTTCGAGCAGGACTTGCTCAGCAAAGCGCCGCCGCTTGCGAAGCCGGAAATCCGCAACCGCGAGATCATCGACGCACCCGCTTACACCGCGTTCGAAATCGTCGAGAGCGCCGGCGATGCGGAAGCGCGCATATTCGTGCCGCCCGATAAATTCATGTGTGACGATTGTCGTCGCGAGCTGCACGATGAGACCGATCGTCGCCACCGCTATCCGTTCATCAACTGCACACAGTGTGGTCCGCGCTACACTCTGATCGAAGCGCTGCCGTATGACCGCGCCAACACGAGCATGGCGGAATTTCCTTTGTGCGATGCGTGTCTCGCGGAATACGAGACGCCAATCGACCGGCGATTTCATGCCGAGCCGATTGCGTGCCCCGAATGTGGTCCCAGCATCGACCGGCCGATCGCCGACGTGATCGGCGACCTGCGCGCGGGACTGGTTGTCGCCGTCAAGGGTATCGGCGGTTATCACCTGATGTGTGACGCGCGCAACGAGGCTGCGATTGCCCGGCTGCGCGACCGGAAACGACGGCCGCACAAGCCGTTCGCCGTCATGTTTCCGACGCGCGGCGATGACGGTCTCGACACGGTGCGCCGGTTCGTGTCGATGACGCCCAACGAGGCCGTGGCCATCGCGAGTCCGGGACGGCCTATCGTGCTCGCCATGCAACGGGATGACTCCGGACTCGCGGCCAACATTGCGCCGGGACTTCGCGAGATCGGTGTATTCCTGTCGTACAGCCCGATGCATGACCTGTTGCTGGAGGCATTCGACGGACCGCTCGTGGCGACATCGGGCAACATCAGCGGTGAGCCTGTCCTGACCGACAACGAATCCGCGGCAACCCGGCTCGCCAGTATTGCTGACAGTTTCCTGCACCACGACCGACCCATCGTTCGACCTGCCGACGATCCCGTGTATCGCGACATTGCGGGCAGCGTTCGGCCGATCAGGATCGGACGAGGTTGCGCGCCGCTCGAAACCGAATTGCCATGGCAAACGGACGATGTACTGCTGGCCGTCGGCGGACACATGAAGGGTACGATTGCCCTGGCCTGGAACGACCGCGCCGTGGTGTCACCGCATATCGGGGAAATGGACAGCCCCCGCAGCCTCGCGGTGTTCGAGCAACTCGTTGACGACCTGCAATCGCTCTACGGTGTGCGCGCCACGCGAGTGATTGCCGACGCGCATCCCGCCTACACGACGCATCGCTGGGCTCGCAAGCAGGGCCTTCCCGTCGAAACCGTGTGGCATCACGATGCGCACGCGTCCGCCGCGGTCGCCGAAGCGGGCGGAGCGGGGCGCTGGCTGGTGTTTGCCTGGGACGGCGTCGGTTTCGGTCGTGACGGCACACTCTGGGGCGGTGAGACCCTGTACGGCAGCGCAGGCGACTGGCAGCGCGTTGCGAGCCTGCGGACCTTCCGGCCGCCCGGCGGCGACAAAGCCGGCCGCGAACCCTGGCGCAGCGCTGCAGCGATGCACTGGGAATGCGGTCGGGAATGGCGGGCAGTTCCCGACCCGGACGGCCTCGCGCGTACGGCCTGGCAGCGCGGGCTCAATAGCCCGGTCACGAGCGCCGCCGGTCGCGTGTTCGATGCCGCCGCGGCGATCATCTGCGACCTGCCGCTCGCGAGTTTCGAAGCGCAAGGTCCAATGCTGCTCGAGTCCCTTTGCCGAGGGGCCGGCGATGCGATTTCCCTGCCGCTCGACAAGGATGTCGACGGCATCCTGCGCGCAGACTGGGAGCCGTTGCTCTCTGTCATGTGCGACAGCTGCCGGGACTCTCGGTCGAGAGCCGAGGCGGTACACACCAGCCTGGCGCAACTCGTCGTTGACCTTGCGCTGGCACTCGAGAGCGAGTACGACTTCGATCGCGTCGCACTCACCGGAGGTGTGTTCCAGAACCGTTGGCTGGCCGAACAGGCGTGCGCGCGCCTCGAGCAAGCCGGCGTCGAGCCCTATTTGCCTCGCGTGTTGCCTTGCAACGATGCGGGACTGAGCTACGGGCAACTGGCACAGGTCGCTGCAGGACGGAGAGGCAATCACGATGGATGACACGCGGATCTCGCTTGCGCACGGCAACGGCGGTCGCTACATGCGTGAGCTCATCGACGAGATATTCGCCCGCCATCTTGGTCGCGACGATCTCGATACGCTCGCGGATGCCGTGCCGATCGACGTTGACAGCACCGACCTGCTGATGACAACGGATGGCTTTACCGTGCAGCCGCTCGAGTTTCCCGGCGGCGATATCGGTTCGCTCTGTATTCACGGCACCACCAACGATCTCGCGGTGGCGGGTGCGCGCCCGCTTTACTTCACGCTAAACGCCTTCATCGAGGAGGGACTCGCCGTCGAGCAACTCGATCGCATCGTCGCGAGCCTTGCGCGCGCCGCGCGCGAGTCAGACGTAAAAGTCTGTGCTGGCGATACAAAGGTCGTACGCAGAGGAGAGGGCGGCGGACTTTATCTCGCGACGACAGGCATCGGGCGGCGCCTCCCTGGCATCGTTCCGTGCATCGATCGTATCCGCGACGAGGACGTACTGATTGTCAGCGGTTCGATTGGCGATCACGGCACGGCCGTGATGTTGGCGCGCGAGGAATTCGGCCTTCGCGGTGACCTGCAGTCCGATGCGGGTCCGGTCATGGCGTTGACAGAAGCGTTGCTCGACCTGGATGGCTTACGATTCATGCGCGACCCGACGCGCGGCGGCATCGCCTCGATCGCGCACGAGATTCTCCGGGCAAGCGGCATGGGCGTGCGCTTCGAGGCGAGTGTGCCCGTCAAGGAGCCGGTGCAGTCGGTGTGCGACATGCTCGGCTACGATCCGTACTACCTCGCATGTGAAGGCCGCGTCGTCGCGGTGCTCGCCGCGGACTGCGTCGACGAGGCGCTGAAGCGCTGGCGCGCGTTGCCGGAGGGCAGGGACGCAGCGCGCATCGGTCGAGTGCTCGCCAGTGAAGATCGCGTCATCCTGGAAACGGAGCTTGGTGGCGAGCGTTTTCTCGAGGAACTGGAGGACGATCCCCTACCTCGGATTTGTTGACGGCGCTATCGCGGTCTCACGACCGCTCCTACAACAACGTGCCACATTGTAGGAGCGGTCGTAAGACCGCGAC
>JAAUXY010073200.1_pt1 | contig 11014 bp, 6 predicted proteins | sample 7278121 | NCBI WGS metagenome assembly JAAUXY01 (sample SAMN14350117, study PRJNA611818) | marine sediment metagenome | isolation source: surface marine sediment (1.8m) | place: French Polynesia: Moorea | collected 2018-08
CCACAGCAGGCTGTGCAGCACGCCGATGCCCAACAGCAACAGGTTGCGCCACAGGCTGAGCCGGACGGGGCGGCCGCCCTTCGCCTCGACCCGATCGGCGAACAAGACGATCCCCGCGCCGAACAGCAACGAGAACAGCCCCATGAACTTCTGGTCGGCGAAGATCTCGCCGAGGCCACCGATCAGCCAATCGAGCCACGTCTCCGAACCCCCGGCATCGAGGTTGAAGTACGCCTGCGGATCGAGCCCGTAGGACACGGCGTTCATCACGAGGATCCCTAGGACTGCAACGCCCCGCACCGTGTCGAGATTGGTGATGCGCCCCGCCCCCGAGGTCGGCGTCGCAGCCGTCGACGTGGCGGGCACTCCCATGAGCGAGACGCTACGGGCTCCGAGTGGCGGGGTCGTCGTCCTTCGGGGAGGATGGCGTCCACCGGAGGTATGAACGTGAGCAGCGACCCGTCCGCCGTCCCCCTTCCCTCGGCCACGGAGGTCAACCTCTCCCGTCCCGACGCGGCCGAGGTCCGACGGGTCACGCGCGGCCTTTCGGCGGTGATCGCCGAGGAGCCGGGCCACCTGAGCCCGGTCCAGCGGGTCCTGATGGAGGCCACCTTCGAGTCGATGACCGGCCACCCGGCCGACTTCGACTCCGAGCCGACCTCCGTCGAACAGCTGGCCGAGGACATGCGCCACCGCGACATCGCGTACCGCACCCGGATCGTGCAGCAGGCGATCCTCGGTGCGCTGGTGCTCGACCCGGTTCCCCAGCCGGTGATCGACCGCATCGAAGCGTTGTGCCGGGCGACCGGCGTCGACGACGACATGCTGGCCGTCGCCCAGCAGTTCGCCGACGGCCAGTTCGAGCTGGCGGCGATCGACTTCGACCGCAACGGGTACACCGCCGGCTGGGACGCCGAGCGGGCGGCGTCGCTGCACTCGTCGCGCCCCATCGACGTCCCGTGGAAGGACGCTCCGGACGACCCCGAGCTCGCCGCCCGCTGGCAGGCGCTCGAGGACCTGCCCGAGGACTCGCTCGGCACGGCGGTCACCCGGTTCTACCGCGCCAGGGGCTTCGTCTACCCGGGGCTCCCCGGGTCGGTGTCGCCGCTGCTTGCGCAGCACGACTGGGTGCACGTCCTTGCCGACTACGGCGCGGTCATCGACAACGAGCTCGAGGTGTTCGCGTTCATCGCCCGCGCCAACGACGACCCGCGTGGGTTCAGCTTTCTGGCGATGGTGATCAGCCTCTTCGAGACCGGTGTGCTCGCAAGCGGAGCTGGCCTCTTCACGCCCGACGGCGGGCATCTGCGGCGGGCGGGCATGCCCGAGCGGGTCGCCGACGCGATGCGCCGCGGCGCGTTGTGCGACGGGAGCATCGACTACCTCGCGCTCGACTGGTTCGAGCTTGCGCACCGCCCGGTCGACGACCTCCGCGAGGAGTTCGGGATCGTGCCCAAGCGGGCCGGCCTGCACTCACCCGGGCCGTTCGATCCCGGCGGGATGACCACCTTCCAGCTCGACGCCGGCCGAGCCGCCGCCGCCGCCCGCGGCGTCGAGTACCAGTCGTGGGGCGCCACCGCCGAATGACCCTCCGGTGAGAGTTCCGGCGACCCCTCCGCACGAACTCTCACCACAACGGTCGACCCCCACCCTCCGGTGAGAGTTCCGGCGACCCCTCCGCACGAACTCTCACCACACCCGTCGGCCCCCACCCTCCGGTGAGAGTTCCGGCGACCCCTCCGCACGAACTCTCACCGCACGGGGTGGGACTGGCAGGATCGCCGCGATGAGCGACGTCCTGTTCTGCACCGACGTGTTCCTGGAGCGGCACGGCGACGGGCTGCGCGGCGTTGCACCGGGACTCGACACGATCGTGCTGCGGGGGGACGAGCGCGTGACCGACGACGACCTCGCCCGGATCACGATCGCCCACTTCTCGTCCGACGCGTGGCCGGAGCGTGCGGCGAACTTCATGGCGGTCGCGATCGGCGCACCGAGCCTGCGGTGGCTGCACTCGATGTCGGCCGGTGTCGACCATCCCGTGTTCCAGATGTTCGTGGACCGCGGGGTCCGGGTCACGACGTCGTCGGGTTCGAGCAGCCAGCCGATCGCGGCGACGGTGATGATGTACCTCCTGGCCCTCACCCGCGACCTGCCCCGGATGATGCGGGCCCAGATCGCCCACGAGTGGGCGTGGGAGCGATGGACCGAGCTGCGAGGTCGGCGAGTTGCGGTGCTCGGGATGGGACCGATCGGGCTCGAGGTCGCGCGCCTCGCCGCGGAGTTCGGGATGGAGCCGACGCTCGTCCGGCGCGCGGTTCGCGGCGACGAGCCGTGGCCGACCCGCACCCTCGACGAGTTGGGAGACGTCGTCGCCGGACACGATGCGGTCGTGGTCGCCCTGCCGCTGACCGAGCAGACGAGGGGCATCATCTCGGTCGCAGTGATCGACGCCATGGCGCCGGGGAGCCTCTTCGTCAACGTCGGGCGTGGCGAGCTGGTCGATCAGGCGGCGCTGACCGCCGCGCTGGCCGACGGGCGGCTCGGTGGAGCCGGCCTCGACGTGACCGACCCCGAGCCGCTCCCGACCGACGACCCGCTGTGGGACCTCCCGAACGTGATCATCACGCCGCACAACTCCGGTTCCACCGACGGCACGGCTCGCCGCGCGACCGAGGCGTTCCTCGCCAACCTCACCCGCTGGCAAGCCGGCGAACCGCTGCACAACGAGATCGGGGTGACCGCCGAGTCGTAGTTGGAGTCACAGTTGTGTCTGACACAACTGTGACTCGCGGTGCATCGTCGATCGGGGGCGGCGATGATGGGGGGATGGGACGGCGCGACGACGCGGACCTGCCGATCCGGTTCCACCCGCTGTCCAACGGCGAGTACGCACCGCTCCCCCGCTCGCCGCTCATCGCCGAGACCGTCCGCCGCACGCTCGACACGGCCGACACCAACGCTCGTCGACTGGGCATCGACCGGCGGACCTTCCTGCGGCGGGCCACCGGCATGGCGACGGTCCTCGCGACGCTCGCCGCGTGCAGCCGCGACGAGCGCGCCGCCGACACGACGGCCCGCACGACGAGCACCACGGGCGGTTCGACGACGTCCACGACCTCGACGACCGAACCCGGCACGGGCGGCACGTTCACGCTCCCGCCGGAGTCGACGATCGACGAGGAGGTCGCCACCACCGTGCTCGGCGGTCGTGAGGGCGAGCTGATCGTCGACGTCCAGACCCACCTGCTGGAGTACCCGCCCGGTTCGGCGGTCACCTTCGGCGGGGGCTTCCCGCAGGCGTCGTGCGGGGACGACCCGGCCGAGTGCCTCGGCACGGATGCGTGGCTCGACCTCGTGCTCGGCGGCAGCGACACGACCGTCGCGGTCCTGTCGGCGATCCCGGTCGTCGCCGACCCCGACCCGCTGAGCACCGAGGTGATGGAGCGGGCCAGGCGCCAGGCCGAGGCGGTCGGGTGCGTGGATCGGGTGCTGATCCAGGGCCACGCCACCCCCACGATCGGTCCGCTCGACGCCGCCCTGGACGCGATGTCGGCCACCGCCGCCGACTTCGACATCGCCGCCTGGAAGGCCTACACCCACGAGGGTCCGAGCTGGCGACTCGACGACGAGGTCGGCATCGCGTTCGCCGGCCGAGCGCGCGAGCTCGGCCAGCGGATCATCTGCGTTCACAAGGGCCTGGGGCCGGCCGCCGCGTCACCGGTCGACGTCGGGCCGGCCGCCGCAGCCAACCCCGACCTCGCCTACTGCATCTACCACTCGGGGTTCGAGCGGTCGGTCACCGAGGGTCCGTACCCGGGCGTCGAGGCCGGCCTCGATGCGGGCGGCGTCGACCGTCTGATCGCGTCGGCCGAACGGGCGGGCATCGGGCCGGGCGGCAACGTGTACCCCGAACTCGGCTCGACGTGGTGGAACCTGATTCAACGCCCGGACGAGGCGGCCCACGTGCTGGGGAAGCTGCTCGTGGCCTTCGGTCCGGACAACGTGCTGTGGGGCACGGACTCGCTCTGGTACGGCTCACCGCAGGGCCAGATCGAGGCGTTCCGGGCGTTCGAGATCACCCCCGAGTTCCAGGAGCGGTACGGCTATCCGGCCCTCACCCCGGAGATCAAGACCAAGATCCTCGGCCGCAACGCCGCCGCCCTCTACGGCATCGACCCCACGTTGACCAACTGCCAGCCGAGCGTCGAGCAGCGCAGCGGCCTCCGGCAGCGGCTCGACACGAGCGGCATCCACGGCCCGACCACGCAGCGGGACGCCGAAACCCTCTTCGCCCGCGAGCACCCCTGGTTCCGCCGCGCGTAACTCTGAGTGTCAGACACTCGGAGCTACGCGGGTCACCACAGCGGGTCGCCGATGGGCATCCAGCGGCCGGCACGGGTCGGTTCGGGCTCCCGGGGCGTCCACAGCCGGGCCGGTACGGTCCGCTCGGTCGGCCGGTAGACCTCCTCCGAGAACCGTCCGTCCCAGCGGTTGTTGCTCACCGCCACCGTGACCCCGGGTCCGGCCGTCGAGACGAAGCTCGCGAAGTAGGTGTTCGTCTCCTCCGGGTCGCCGACCGGCCGCACCGGCACCATCGCCGTCGTCGTCCACGGGCCCTCCGGCGCGGGGGCGACGTCGAAGTAGACCGTGTCGCCCCACCAGTCGCCCTCTTTGGTGATCGCCATCCAGTGCCCGTCGACCAGCTCGAACTGCATCGGGTTGACGTACCGGGGCGACCCGTCCGGCGCGAGCTGGGGGGCGATGTTCGCCGCCACAGCCGGGTCCGAGCTCCAGCCGGACCCGTCCCAGTACCGGAGCAGGGCGCCCGGATCGCCCGCGGGCTGGCGGGCGACGGTGACGTCGGTGGTGCACGCGTCGTGCCCGATCAACCCGAAGCCGAACTGGAGGTAGCAGTGAGCGAAGAGGTACGTGTGCTCGTCGTCGACGACGACGTCCCACCCGTACAGCTCGGCCGACGGATCGGGCGCCGGCCGGAGCTCGCCGGCTTCGAGCGTCACCAGGTCGATCTCGACCTGCCACGTCGCCACCGGGGTGGTCCGGTCCAGGTAGTGCGCACCGGTCTCGTGCATCTCGGCGACGTACAGCAACACCGTGTCGCCATCGACCTGGTAGCCGCCGAGCGGCCAGTACCAACGGTGGAGCGGGACCGTCTCGTCGGCGGCGATCCACGGCTGCGACCCCGCCGAGGTCAACTCGGTGAAGCAGTCGCCCTCCTGGATCGCGCCTGCGTTGTGGACGAGCGTTCCGCCCCCGTCGAGGAAGACGTCCTGGAACACCCACAGCACCCGGCCGTCGTCCAGCTCGATCGTGCGCTGGTAGTCGGCCCCGTCGAAGTGCCCGTCACCGCCGAACAGGTCGTCGACCGAACCGGTGGCCGACGGGGAACACTCGGCGGCGACGGGGTGAGCCATCGGGACGGCGAGCGCCGTCAACACGGACACGACAACGGTGAGGGGAGCCACACCGGCACGTTCCCAAGCCAGGGTGAACACACCGTTGGAGCAAGGTGAGAACTGTGTTGACCTGGCTCTGAGGCCGGACGAACGCCGCGTGTACTGTCTCGGGCGTGACAGAGCAGGCCTCCGGCGGACGGCGTTCGATGGCCCGGACGTCGATGGCCACGCGGCTGGCAGCGTCGGTGGTCGCGATCAGCCTGATCTCACTGCTGATCGCCACGCTCGTCGGCGTCACGACCGGGCAGGATCTCGCCGACGACCTGACCGACGAGCGGTTGCGGGCGACCGTCGAGTCGGCGGCGACGGACGTCGGGTCCGAGGTGCGTGGCGGGCAGCGCAACGCGAGCACCCTCAGCTCGAGCCTCCAGGCTCCGCTCGCGATCCGGCTCTTCTCGGAGGCGTTCGCCGAGCTCCAGACCATCGACCCCGACACGCTGGAACGGGAAGCCGCCGAGCTGGTCACCGCCTACCGATCCGACTACCTCGAACCGCTGCAGGAAGCCGGGCGGGACGTGCAACTGCGCGACATCGCCTCCGACGACGCTGCGGCGACCTACCTCCAATACGAGTACGCGATCGACCTCGGCGCGGCGGTTCGCCCCCAGACGCTCGACGACGCCGACGACGGCAGCACGTGGAGCGAGGTCCACGCGGAGTTCCACCCGGTCTACCGCCAGGTGGTCAACCAGCTCGACCTCCTCGACCTGTACCTCGTCGACGCCGAGGGAACCGTCGTCTACTCCGTCGGCAAGCGCCCCGACCTCGGTACGAACCTGGAGACCGGCCCGTACAGCGGATCGGTGCTGGCGAACACGTTCGACCGGGTGGTCGCCGACTCCAGCGTCGACTCGGTGGTCAGCGACATCAGGTTCTACGACGCGGTTCCGGGCACGCCGCTCGGCGTGGTCGCCAGCCCGGTGCTCGCCGGCGAGCAGCTCGTCGGCGTGTTGATGACGACCTACGACGCCGCCGACCTCACCGAACTCGTGACCGCCGACGAGACCTGGGAGGCGGCTGGGCTCCCCGAAACCGCCGACGTCTACGTCACGGCGTCCGACGGGCTGTACCGGAGCGATCCCCGCGGCTACCTGGAGGACCCGGTGGCATTCCTCGACGCGGCCGAGGAGGCAGGGCAGCTCTCGCCCGACGAGCGGGAGCGCATCGAAGCCGTCGGGACGACCGTCCTGACCCTGCGTGTGCCCGACTCGTCACGCGACGCCGGCCGCGAGGGCGACGACGAGGTGCGGTCCGCGTTGGGCATCACCGGCACCGACGTCCAGAGCGTCGTCGTCCCCGCCGAAACCGACGCCGTCGAGTGGTTCGTGGTGACCGAGGTCGACAGCGACGTGTCGGGCAGCAACGTCGACGACTTCCAGGAGCTCTTGATCGTCGGTGCGGCGATCTTCGTCGTGGTCCTCGCGTTCCTCGCCGTCGGCTGGGCGAACAACATCGTCCGTCCGATCCGCAAGATCAGCGACCGCATCGGACGCGAGGACCGCAGCGAGGAACCGATCGAGGTCCCGCCCCAGAGCCCCGTCGAGATCCAGCTGCTCGCGTCGAGCCTCGACACGATGAAGCACGACCTCGCCTCGCAGCAGGAGCGGGTCGCCGAGGCGCGTCACGACCGGCTGCAACTCCTTCGATCCATGCTGCCGGCGAGCGTCGCCGCACGGATCGCGTCGGGCGACATCGGGACCCTCGAACAGGCCCCGGCTGCGTCGGTGGTGGTCGGCGTGATCCTCGGTCTCGCCGAGCTCGTGCGCACCGACTCCGACCACAACGACCGTGAGCTCGTCGACCAGCTGCACGCAGAGCTCGACGACCTCGCCGCCGCCCACGGCCTCGATCGCATCAAGGTGGTCGGCGACGCCTACTACGCGGCCTGTGGGCACGACCGGCAGTACATCGACCATGCGCCGCGGGCGGTGGCGTTCGCCACCGAGGCAGTCGATGCCGTCCGGCGAATCGACTCCGCCGTCGACCTCGACGTCGCCGTCGGCATCCACAGCGGGCCGGTCACCACCGGGACCGCCGGTGGCGCTCGCCTCGTCTACGACGTGTGGGGTCCGACGGTGTCGATCGCCCACCTGCTCGCCCGACAGGCCACGGCCGGGGAGATCGAGGTCAGCGACCAGACCCGCCAGCTCCTGCCCGACGCGGTCACCACCGAGCCGGTCGACGATGGCGCGTTCCGGATCGTGTCGGCCCCCGAGCGGGCGAGGACGTCGTGAACCCGGTCTCCGGCGTCAACCCGTGGTGGGCGGCCGTCATCATCCTCGTCGTCCCGATCGTGATCATCGCCGCGTCGGAGCTCGACGAGCGGCTCCGCCAGCGGGAGTCGCCGTTCCGGGACGCGGTGTCGATCCTTCGTACCTGGACGCTGCCGGCGTTCGCCATCTGGGCGATCGCCGTGCCCGTGCTGGGCGCCGAACCGGACGCCTTCATCCCCACCGTGGCGGCATCGATCATGGTCGTCACGATCACGTGGGCGGCGCTGGTCGTCCTGCGGGTGGTCGTCGGCCGGATCCGCGAGCGACGGCGGGCGGCCGATCAGCCGGTCCCCCAACTCCTCCTCGCCGCGCCGCGCATCGTGGTCATCATCGCCGGGGCGTGGATCCTCATCGGCTCGGTCTGGGGGGTCGACCTCTCGGCAGCGCTCGCCGCGCTCGGCGTGACGTCGCTCGTCATCTCGTTCGCGCTGCAGGACACGCTGAGCGGGCTGGCGTCGGGGATGTTGTTGCTCAGCGACCAGCCGTTCCAGACCGGCGACTGGATCGAGTCGGGCGACATCTCGGGCAAGGTGCTCGACATCAACTGGCGGACCACCCGCATCCAGAACCGGCAGGGCGACGTCATCGTCGTCCCCAACGCTCAGCTCGCCGGGGCGAGCATCGTCAACTTCGCCGCGGCCGAGGGCGTCCACCGCGTCCAGGTCGACGTGCAGGTCGCCTACGTCAACCCGCCGACACTGGCCAAGGAGATGCTGCTCGACGCCGCCCGCGGCACGCCGGGCGTGCTCGAGGATCCACCGCCGGGCGTCGCCATCACGCAGATCGACGACCCGTTGATGGGATACCAGGTGCACATGTGGATCGACGACTACGCGATCGAACCGCGGGTCCGCTGGGAGTTCGGAGCGCTCGTCTGGTACCAGTCGCACCGGCACGGCGTGCCGCTGCCGAGCCCCGCCCAGGACCTGTACCTCTACGACGGCGTCAAGGCGGGCGAGGCGAGCGTTCCGACACCCAGCGAGCTCCGGGCGCTCCTCGCCAGGTCGCAGCTCCTCACCTCGTTGCCCGACGGCGAGCTCGACCGGCTCTCGCGGGCGACGCGACTCGACCGCTACGCAGTCGGCGAGGTGATGGTCGACACCCGTTCCGCGACGCCCGAGCTCATGCTGATCGCAGAAGGACGGGCGTCGGTGGTCGTCGTCGAGCCGGACGGTCGCGCGACCACGGTCGTCGACCTCGGGCCGGGCGAGACGGTCGGTCTGCTCGGCGACGCACCGGGTGAGGGAACCCACCTGATCAGCAGGGCGGTGACGGACTGCCAAGTCCTCGTGGTCGACGCCCAGGTCGCCGCCGAGGTCGGGAGCCGAAACGCCGAGGTGGCAGCGGGCTTCAACCGGACGGTGGCATTGCGCCGCCGCCGGGTCGAGCGGATGCTCGAACGGCGCGCCGAAGCCGGAGGGGACGGAACCCGATGACCGACCAGCTCGCGGCCGACGAGGTGGGCGCCAACACCGAAGACGAGGACGTCGACCTCGGCGCCGCCGCGGATCCGGAGGCTGCGATCAGGGAACGGTCCAAGGAGCTCCCCTGGTGGCGGCGGCCGCGCAAGCTCCGGAGGCAGCTCGCCCTGACGCTGGTCGGGACGGCGCTGGCATCGGTCCTCCTCGTCGGCGGCCTCAACTTCTTCGCCGCCCGGGACCTGCTCGACGACGGCACGCAGGAACAGCTCGTCGGCATCGGCCAGTCGCGGGCACGGGCGATCGAGAACGGCGTCGAGCGCGTCGTCGGCAACGTCGCTGCCGTCTCGGCGGATCGTGGCATCGTCCGTGCGCTCGAGGAGTTCACCGCCGAGTTCGAGGCGCTCGGCGGCACCGCGCTGACCGAGGAGCAGGAGGCCGAGTTGGCCGATGCGTACGAGACCGAACTCGTCGAGCCGGTCAACGCGCTCGGTCTCGAGCAGGTGACGCTGGACGACTACCTCCCGACCCGACCCGAGGCGCGCTATCTCCAGTACCACTACGGCCTCGTCCCCGATCGGGAGGGCACCGACCGCTCGACGGTCGTCGACGCCGGCGACGGCTCGGGATGGAGCGAGGTCCACGCCGTCCATCACCGGGCGCTGAGCAAGATGGCGTCTGAGTCGGCCTTCGGCGATGCACTGCTCATCTCGGCAGCCGGCGACGTCGTCTACAGCACCGACAAGCGGGTCGACCTCGGCACCAACCTCTTCACCGGCCCCTACGCCGACACCGAACTCGGACGCGTCGTGACCGAGACGCTGCCCCGGGTCCGGGCCGGCAACGCCGTCATCGCCGATCTGCAGATCTACCTGCCCGCCGGCGGGCGGCCCGTGTTCTTCGCCGCCGCGGCGGTGCGCAACGACACCCGAGTCGTCGGCGTCTACGCCGTCGAGATCCCGATCGACGGGCTGAACGCCGTCACCACCGCCAACGGCCGCTGGGAGGATGTCGGACTCCGCGACGGGGAGAGCTACGTGGTCGGCTCCGATCGCGTCCTGCGCAGCGAGAGCCGGCTCTGGATCGAGGACCCGGCGGAGTACCTCAGCAAGGTCGATGACGACGAGCTGCGGTTCCTGATCGAGACCTTCGAGTCACCGGTCGGCATCCAACCGGCCGACACCGAACCCGTCCGCACCGCACTCGACGGCGAGCAGTTCAGCGATACGGCGCGGAACTACCTCGGGACCCGGACGTTCAGCTACGCGCAGCCGATCGCGGTCGCCGGTGTCGAGTGGGTCGTCGTGGTCGACGTCCCGCTCGACGATGCCCGCGAGCCGCTGCGGGACTACGCCGGCCGGCTCGGGCTCGTCTTGCTGATCGTCCTCCCCGCTGCGGCACTGGCCGGGCTCTGGCTGGCGCGCCGGTTGACGCGGTCGATTCCGCCCGTGACCAAGGCGGCGAACGAGATCGTCGACGGCGAGCGTGAGCCCGACATCCCCGATCTCGGCAAGGACGAGTTCGGCGATCTCGCCCGCCGGCTGCGCAGGATGGCGAGCGAGCTGGGCGAGCGTGAGCAGGCGCTGGCCGACGAGTTCGACAATCGCCGCGAGCTGCTGCTGACCGTGCTGCCCCCGCGGGTGGTGCACGAGCGCGGCGAGGTCGCGGGGACCGGTGAGCTCGCGGACATCGCAACCGTCATCTCGGTGATGGTCGACGCATCCGGACTCGAGCTCGACTCCGACGAGGAGCGACAGGCCGACCTGCTGGACGAGGTGGCCGAGATCGCCAACGGGGCCGTCGGTGACCGGGCGATCGAACGGGTCCGGGCGTCGGCGGAGAGCTA
>JAAUXY010189526.1_pt1 | contig 10997 bp, 8 predicted proteins | sample 7278121 | NCBI WGS metagenome assembly JAAUXY01 (sample SAMN14350117, study PRJNA611818) | marine sediment metagenome | isolation source: surface marine sediment (1.8m) | place: French Polynesia: Moorea | collected 2018-08
AGCTGTTCCGCCATTTTCAATCTGATTTTTAACGTATTGCTCTGCGGGATTAAGCTTCTGGTCGGAGGCATTTTCAGCCCAGGCAAGGCTTTTAATATAAACGGTGGCTAAAAATATGAGGATAAATATTCCAATGCCTTTCATTTCATCGCCCTCCATTTCGCATTTCGATTATCTCAATTAGACATAAAACAAGCGCAAGGTCAAAAAAAAATCATAAAAAAGTTGAATTGGATCTAGATAAAATGCTATTGATTTTACATCATAATATGCAATGCAAAAAAAGGAGGCTAAGATGAAAACCGCGAAAAAAATATCAAAATTTATCGCATTCTGCTTCATTTTGGTATTGGGATTATCTCCCTTGGCTGCACATGCATCTGACGTTACGCAACAGGAAAAGTTTAGCGATACGCTCTCGTTTTACACTAAAACAGAAAAAGGGACTTTAGCGTTAATATCGGAGGACACGAAATATATCAAATATGCGCCAAGTAAAGAACATCCATTGGACCGCAGACCCGAATATGAATTCATCGTGAATCATATGAGTGAATCCACCAGCGATTACACTTATTTAGCAGTGGAAGTCATTCGGGTTTTCAAGAAGGAAGGTTTCAAGGAAGGTTTTGCGATGAAGAGAAATGATGGATGGGTGGGAACATCGGAAGATCCCATCTCCGAACAAACCGAGCACTGGAATAAAAGATTGGGCTTACAGGATTTTAGATCGATTCATGATGATGATAATCGAAAGCGAGCCGCTGATAAATTAGGTTTTAGATGGCATGCACAGCCGCATAAAGATAGTCAGTCTTCATGGGTACAGCATAAATGGTGGGCTGAGCTTACTTCTGGAGATGAGGCAAATCAAATAAAAAGCTCGTTGATGGAAAAAATTAATAATGAAAAATTGGCTCACGGCAGTTTTCGGTTGTATCGATTCAGGGAAATGGACAAAGACGATACCGAAAACCACCTGAGATTTACTGTGCGGTCCCATAGCTGTACCGACCTGTTTATCAGAACATATTCGCCGATTTCCAAAGAGTATAGTGGATATTACCATTTTGTTGTAAAATAAATCGAGTTGGCCCTAGCCAACCGATGGCCATTCTTGTAAAAAGAAAGCAAAACTTACCCACCGCGAAATACAATGATTTGAATAGCCTGCATCCCTGCGCTCATCAATGAGCGGTGAGGCCCGGCAAAAATATTGAGTGTGTGCCAGGCCTGTTGCCCCTTTTTTTGAACACTTTTATGCCCACCGACGACATGCTGATAATGATTGCCCCAAAAACATCATTTGACAATCCACCGACCCGGTCAAACAATATATAGCGACCCAAATGTGAATGCTTTCTTCCAGGCCTTAAAGCATCAAAGGAATTCCCATGAAAAAATCCAGAGCCAATACACTATATTTATTACTGGCAGTGGCGCTCATGGTATGGGTTGCAGTGATCGGCTGCAAAGGTGTCTCTTCAGAAAAAGTCAAAACCCAGACCTATCCGTCTTTATGGGAGCGCACGGATGAGGATTTCCAGGAGGCGTTGGCCATCGCCTTGCGCCAAGAATTTCGCGGACAATACAAGCAAGCCGTTGATGATAAAAAAGTCGCCTTGGTGGTGGTGGATATCACCGATTTGAAAAATCCTAAGGTGGCCAGCGTCAATCCGGATGTGATGCTGTATGCCGCCAGTTTGCCCAAGATCGCCATTTTATTGGGCGCCTTTGTCCAGATCGAGCGTGGAGAAATGACGTTAAACGATGAAACCCGTGCTGCCATGACGCGCATGATCCGCAATTCGACCAACAAAGATGCCACTGACATCCTGAACCAGGTGGGATTTGAAAATTTAGCCCAAATTCTACAATCTGAAAAATACCGCCTCTACGATCTGCAGCGCAACGGCGGTTTGTGGGTTGGCCGCGACTATAGTGGCGGTCCGCGCTGGAAAGGGGATCCTCTGCACAATATCTCGCACGGTGCCACCGCCATGCAGGCCGCCCGGTTTTATTATTTGGCCGAAACCGGCCGCCTGGTAGCGGATCAATATTTGGCCGATTTTGTCGAAATCATGTCCAAACCGGGCATTGGGCATAAATTCGTAAAAGGGGTTCAAAAATCCAACCCCGACGCCGAAATTTTGCGCAAGTCCGGCACCTGGAAGAATTTTCATGCCGACAGCGGTATCATCGTCAATAAGGCCAGAGGATTTAAGTACATCATTGTGGCCCTCGTGGAGCATCCAGCAGGCAATGACGGTCTGGCGCGCTTTGCAATGGTGGTGGACCAGACCATGGACAATCTGCACAAATCTAAATCCAATAACTGAATGTCCGACTACGAACAAAAAAAAGGCATCCCCATCGCAGGATGCCCCTTATCACTTCATCGCTGTTCATTTTCACGCAAACTTAAAAATACCTGGATTCCCGCTTTTGCGGGAATGACAAGCGTTGAATGAAAAAGCTCACCGACTTATCAATTGTTTCTTTGGCGCTAAATCAAAACTGGGCTTCTTCGGTGGAGCCCTCCAGCGCTTCCACGGAACTCTCACCACCGGTCACACAGTTCATCACCCGATCAAAATAGCCGGTGCCCACAAACTTTTGATGGGTAATGGCCATGTAGCCGTCATCTTTGCCATGCGCGAATTCCTGCTGCTGAAATTCAGAGTAGGCCTTCATGCCCTCTTTGCGGTAACTGAGTGCCAGCTCGAACATGCCCAGGTTAAGGGCGTGAAAACCGGCTAGGGTGACAAACTGAAACTTGTATCCCATGGCGCCCAGCTCGCGTTGAAATGTGGCGATTTCACTGTCCCCCAGGTTGCCTTTCCAGTTAAACGAGGGCGAGCAGTTGTAGGCCAGCAATTTGTCCGGATAATCGGCCTTGATCTCCTCGGCAAATCGTTTGGCCTGTTTAAGATCGGGTGTTGAGGTTTCACACCAAACCAGATCCGCATAGGGGGCGTAGGCCCGTCCACGGGCGATGGCCGCTTCAATTCCGTTTTTCACCGGGTAGAAACCTTCTGAAGTTCGGTTACCATCGATAATAAACGGCTGGTCACGCTCATCGATGTTGCTGGTCAGCAGACTGGCTGCATCGGCATCGGTGCGGGCCACTAATAGGGTTGGAACGCCGCACACATCGGCCGCCAGGCGGGCCGCGGTTAGTTTGGTAATGAATTCCTGCGTGGGCACCAGAACCTTGCCACCCAAATGGCCGCATTTTTTGGCCGAAGCCAGCTGGTCTTCAAAATGCACCCCGGCCGCTCCGGCATGGATCATCTGTTTCATTAATTCAAATGCATTCAGGGGCCCGCCGAAGCCGGCTTCGGCGTCGGCCACAATGGGCGCAAACCAGTAGGGGCCGTGCTTGCGGCCATCGAGCACCTGGATCTGGTCGGCGCGCCGCAAGGCATTGTTTATCCGCCTTACGACTTCAGGAACACTGTTGGCCGGATAGAGGCTCTGGTCGGGATACATTTCACCGGCCAGATTAGCATCGGCCGCCACCTGCCAACCGCTCAGGTAAATGGCTTGCAGGCCGGCTTCCACCTGTTGAACAGCCTGGTTGCCGGTCAGCGCGCCTAACGCCGCAATATAATCTTCGTTCTGCAACAAATACCACAAGCGCTTAGCACCGGCGGTGGCAAAGGTATATTCAATTTTTAATGTTCCGCGCAGGGCCAGTACTTCCTCAGGCGTATACGGCCGGGTAATGCCTTTCCAACGCGGGTCGTTTTCCCATTCGTCACGCATGATGGCAGCGTCATCCACGTCGATTTCGTGGCATGAAAGCCGTTCACAGAGTTCCATGGCCTTTTCTTCAATGGTTTTTGGCATTTTGGTTTTCCTTTCATTTAACCCTTGCCTGAATTAGGCATGAAAATAGATGAGAAATAAAAATGATTATTATCCGATTTACACAATAAGTAAAATATTCTCATCTATTTTCATGCAAGATTGATCTAAATATTCATAGGCACGCAGCGTTAAAAATTCCTCCAGCTCTTCGTTGGCGATGATTTCGTCGAAAAGCCGGGCGGCCAGCTCATAATTGCCTGAGGCAAAGCGCTCTTCACCGATTGTTTCTTTAATTTTTTGCATTTCTTCAGCCATGACTTCCCGGAACATCTCAAGGGTTACCTTACGGCCGTCCGACAACACCCCATCGGGGTGATGAATCCATTGCCATACCTGGGTTCGCGAGATTTCAGCCGTTGCAGCGTCTTCCATCAGGTTGTATATGGGCACACAGCCCAGACCGCTGAGCCAGTTGGCCATGTATTGGATGCCGACATCGATGTTGGTGCGCAGCCCTTCTTCGGTGATGGTGCCTTCGGGCACTTTTAACAGGTCCGCGGTGGTTACGGTAACGTCTTCGCGCAGCTTTTCAATCTGATTGGGCTGGGGCATGAGCTTGTCGAATTCATCTTTGGCAATTTGCATCAGACCCGGATGGGCCACCCAAGTACCATCATGACCGTCTGAGGCTTCGCGGATCTTGTCTTCCTGCACCTTTTTTAAAGCAGCCGCATTGGCATCCGGATCATTTTTGATAGGGATCTGAGCTGCCATGCCGCCGAGGGCATGGGTGCCGCGGCGATGGCAAGTTTGGATGACTAGCAGGGAATAGGCATGCATGCAGTGCCGGGTCATGGTGATTTGAGCACGGTCGGGGAAGATATAGCCCGGTACGTTTTTAAAGCGCTTGATAAAGCTGAAGATATAATCCCAGCGGCCGCAATTTAAGCCGGCCATATGGTCTTTAAGCTCGTAAATGATTTCATCCACTTCGAAAGCCGCCAAAATTGTTTCGATCAGAACGGTGGCCTTGATGGTGCCGTTGGGGATGTCGAGCATTTCCTGGGCGCGAACGAAGATATCGTTCCACAAGCGGGCTTCCAGGTGGCTTTCGATTTTCGGCAGATAAAAATAAGGCCCGGTCCCTTTGGCCAACAGGGCCTTGGCATTGTGGAAAAAATACAGTCCGAAATCAAATATACTTGCCGAAATCGGCTCGCCGTCCACGGTGACATGTTTTTCAACCAGATGCCAGCCCCGCGGTCTGACGATCAGGGTAGCGATCTGCGGATTCAGCTTATAGTGCTTGCCCTGCGGATTGACAAAAGAGATCGTTGCGTTGACCGCATCGCACAGATTGATTTGCCCCTCGATGGTTCCCCTCCAAGTGGGCGAGTGGGAGTCTTCAAAATCCGCCATGTACGTGCTGGCACCGGAGTTGAGCGCATTGATGATCATTTTGCGGTCCACCGGCCCGGTGATTTCCACCCGCCGATCCTTTAGATCATCCGGAATCGGCGCCACTTTCCAATCGCTTTCTCGAATTTCCCGCGTTTCCTCCAAAAACTCGGGTAGCTTTCCGCCATCAATTTCGGCCTGTCGCTTTTGACGGTGTTGCAGCAGTGTTTTGCGTTGCAATTCAAATTCGCGCGCCAGGGCGCCCAAGAACTGAAGAGCGTCAGGCGTTAGAATTTTAGAAAACGCTTCGTTAACGGGGCCAAGTACTTCAATACCATCAACTTTAATGGGATCGCCCATTGTCCATGTCCCTCCTTTGCCTACCTGAATCTTGTATGAAAATTAATGAGAAAGTAAGATAATATTAAAAGCAGCAGGTTGTGAAAAATTAAAATTAAAAACAAATACCAAACAAGTAAAAAGGATGATGATCGGTTTTATCTCATTAATTTTCACCCTGAAAACAACGCGGCGAGCCGGAGGCTTCCATCTGCTGCTTTATTAAGGCCGAGGCATCCCGCTTTTAGCGGGATTGCCTCGCACTTAAATGCCTTGCATATGAAAGCCTCCGACTCGTGCAAAATTCAGGTATTAATCTGAGTGTGCCAGATGTTTTTTGTCCATTTCGTCTTGATTAGTACATAAAGGTCAACCGTATGTCTTCAGAATGTACGGCGTCGACAACCGCTGGTTTTAAAAGACCCTAAGGCCAAATTAAGTTGAAGTCAACGACCACCTTTAATTTAGAATTTCCATTTTTAACACAACCCTTGGGCGTTAGATGCATTTTTGAGATGACTTCTGTTAAGGCGTCGGCTTTGCGCATACGGAAAGATATGGGGCAAATCGCCGGCTTTGATGGCCGTCTGGGCTTTGTGCCAGAACGCAACATCCAACAGATCGGAATGATGCTCTAAAAAGATTTGCAGCAAATGATCGGGCAGTCCCAGAAAATGCTTGAATTCCTGCGGGAACACATCATTTTCGCCTACCACATACCAGGGCTCAGATGCCAGATTATCATCATAGCTGGCCGATTGCGGCATGCTGCGAAAATGACAATCGGTCAGCGGGCAAATTTCATCGTAGTCATAGAAAACCACGCGACCATGGCGGGTGACGCCAAAGTTTTTGAGCAGGATATCACCCGGAAAGATATTGCTGACGGCCAGATCTTTGATGGCAACGCCAAAGTCGATGACGGCTCGGCGCGCCGCAGTGGGGTCTGCGGATTGCAGGTAAATGTTTAAAGGGATGACCCGGCGCTCGACATACACATGGGTCAGTATCACATGATCTTCGTTAATCGCTACGGTTTGAGCGGCTTCAGATTGCAACTCGGCCAGCAGTTGCGGTGAAAAAAAGCAATCCTCTAATTGTAAAAACTCAAAATCCTGCGCATCGATCAGCCGGCCGGCGCGATCATGTTCGAACACCAGCCGGTATTTTTCTTTCACCTGCTGTCGGTTGATTTTTTTGGGCCGACCGAAGCGGTCCCGGATGAGTTTAAATACCAGATCATCATTAGGCATATTAAAAACGATCATGACCAGACCGCGCTCCCCGGGTGAGATTTCAAAGCGTTCCTCGCGGCACTCCGATAGGTGGCCCAAAAGCTCCCGGTAGAGGATGGTCTTGCCGTGTTTGTTAAAGCCGATCGCCGTATATAGCTCCGCAACGCGCTTATGCGGCAAGATACTTCTAAGGAAGCCGATCAAATCGTAAGGGTTTTCCGATACCACATGAAAATATGAACGCGTAAAGCTGAATAAAATACTGATATCGTTTTCCTGCAACAGGACTGCATCTACGCTGGTGCCACCATCTGAATTCAACATCGCTATGGCCAGCGGAACCAGATGTTGTCCACAATAAATGCGACCGATGAGATAAGCGCCCATTCCGCGATAAAAAATGCTTTTGGCTATTTCAATGCGCTCAATCTCAACCGGCAATCCTACTTCACCCAGGTGGGATTCGATTCTGCCGGCCACTCGCCTGGCTTCCGGTTCAATATTTTGAAATTCGGCTGCCAATGGGCAATTAGCCAGGATTTCGCGGGTTAGATCCAGGACCGATGTTCGACCTTTGTAGGAGTGGTAAAATTTTGATCTGGCCGAATCTGGGAATGTGGCCCCATGGCTGTCGACAAATTCAATTAGCGGATCCACACCGACGGTGGCAAATATGCGCCGCGTAACCGAGTTAAAAAAGGTTTCAGCCAGCTCGCGGTCCGGACGTGGGTTCACCAACCCAGCGTATTGCACCTTTAAGCTGGCCCAAAGCCTTTTGTCCTCAACTTGATTGCCCAGCAACTGGCGAATCATCTTCTCAATTTTATCAACCTCATTTTTGTAGATATCCAATCGGGCAGCCGCATCGGTACGCATGCCCTGCCAGTCAAGGGTTTCAAACCGTGATTGGGCCTGCTGGGTGACCTCGTCAAACTGGGTCCGGTAGCTGACAAAAGTGTCTTTGATCGTTTTGGCACCTGTGTTTACGAGTCTGCTATTACTACTATTATCGGTTCGTTTTTGATGCATTTTGCATAGCTAGGGGTATTTAAGCTGTTTAGGTGATGCAAGTTGACCCCCTTTTAAGTACAGTCGTTTACATTAATCGCGTGAATATGTCAGGCGGGAAAATCCTGGGGAGAATATAGAGGCTTATAATGAAGGAGCCGCCAATGATCAACAAGGCCAAAAGAGAATAAAAAAGTAATAGCTTTTTATTTAAAAAATCTCCAGGCATACATCGATAAGCGTCAATATGCACCTTGCCATCTTCAAGAAACGCTTTTACATAAACAGGCAAAGTTTGATCCTCAATATATCTTTTGAAGTGTCTTTCCACCTGATACGTCGGCCAATCTTTTTCTTCAGCCGCTAGATGAAATATTTCATATTCGCTCTTACCGGTTATCTGTTTTAACTTCCATAAATATTCAAGGGGTGTCAATTTTTTGTTTTTTACTAAATTACGCTTACTAAAATATAGATAAATCACCAACATAACGACAAGAAAAGATGTTAAAGAGAAGATTTCAGGTCCGTGCATTGATTCATCCTTTTATTTTTATAACAAGAACCTGTTAGCGAGATGAGGTGATTTTGAAGTCTGCAAAGGTTGAATTCTAAACCAATGATACGACTAAAATCAATAGAAATCGACTAGTAAGGAGCATCTCGCCTTGTTTCAACTTAACGTCAGCTTGCAATACCTCGATCTAATCACGACTATTAGCTTGAAAAGCCGTGCACGACTTATTTGCCATGACCAATACTTGAGTTGACAGAATTGGAGAGTAAGTTGAAACCTCGCTTGACAGTATGATATCAAATGTTTTAAGGAGCGATCAATTTTTATAGACGTTTACAGTATCTGTACTTTTTAGTGGTAAATTTTTTTCAAATATCTAAGATGATATCTGCAAAATTTGCTCATCTGCAATTGGAGTCATCTTCAATTTACACTCTACTTAAAATATGAACTCATTACGAGATAGCAGTACATTATTTAAGGTACTGATTAAAAAATTTTATTACACGATTACGAGCATCTTCATTACTAAAACCATGCCCCTCAAACGGATAAACTTGTAATTGAACTTCTTTCCCCTTCTCTCTAAGCTGCGTGTGTAGCTTTTTGGATTCCTCGATGATTGCAGACTTATCTTGACCTCCGTAAAGAATTAGTAATGGCGGCATAGTATCCAAATAATTTTCTGAAGTGATATTGCTTAACTTGCCCATACCTACCTTATCAACAAATTCTTTGTAAGCTGGACTAACACCATAATAGCCAACGACTGCCCCAATTTCAGAGATATCACCAGCAATTGATAATGCAAGCATAACCCCATTTGAGTATCCGATTAGCCCAATGTGTTGATTGTTTACTACCGGCAAAGATTTTAAATATTTGACAGCGCTATGAACAGTTTGCTGGTGAGCTTTCCATCTTCTTAATCGTTTTTCTTCTCCTAAAACGTAAAAACTTCCAATGTCTTTGTAGTAGTCCAACACCAAAGCAACATAGCTATTCTGCGATAGAAACATAGCTTCATCATGATAACGCTTAATTACACCACTGCGACCGTGAAGTAATACAACCGCAGGAAACTTTCCTGAAGAATTTGGTTTATATAATTCACCATAAACAGGAGGCTGTAAATCAGGAGGTGAAAGTGGGGTAGTTGCACAAGCTGCTAAAAAACAAATAGCTATGAAACAAATTAATACCAAATTATAATAACCTACCTGTTTAAAATAATATTCTTTTGAAATAACATTTTCCACTCAATAGCCTTTTAACCTTAAATAATTGGTATGAAATTAAAGCCAAACAAATAATTGAGACTTTTTGCTAAGAATCAAATGTTTCAAGACCTTTGATATCATAAAATATCACAAAATATGCCGAAGTTGTGATTAGTAGACGCTGTTATCACAGCTCTGGAAAAAAATCGCAGATATCATTATTGGCGGGTGTCAAGTCAAGTAAATCTTAAATTTATACTATGTAAAATCATCTCCATCCACCGACAACTTATTGTTCACGGCCGATCCATGTCCTGCCGGTTAGTAATGCTACTTTTTCTTGGGCATATATTTCCTGAGACTGGATGTGATCAGAGTCGTCTTCAGACGACCAGGTTTGAAACCACTGGCTTCCAGCCGGTGGAGGCTTTACTTTATTTGTTCGAGGCTTCCTCCAAGGTCATAAAGGTTGATGATTGTAGATTGAGAGGTAAAGGGTGTTCTTTGTTATTTTTGTCCCAGCCCTGACATTCTACTCTTACATATACTTTAGATAAATCCTCATCTTTTATCGTACCCTCAGGTATTTGATGGCTTGTATCAGTGATAATTTTTGATTTATAGAATTGGTTATTTATATCTTTGAGCAAACGAACCCGGTATTTTACTGCAGCTCCTTGGGGAATATCTCCTTCATTAGGTGCCGTCCACGATATCATGGGGGCAAAACGATTGCCAGAAGCCTTTAAACCTTTAAGATATGGCATTTCACCTTTCAGATTCAAATTGGCTGTTTTAGCCGTAACTTCATTACCCTTTTCATCTATAACCCTAATTTCCCAAACTCCCATGTGTTTACTGGGATCGAATGGTAGCAAGGGTATTTCGTATAATCCAGAATATATATTTCCGACATCTACTGGCGGTGCCTCAAGAACCAATCCTGAATCAAGATTTTTTACAGTAACTTCCTTAATAGGAGAACCGGCAGGTTTAACTAAGCAACCTACTTGTATTACGTTTCCCTCAGGAAATCCTATTTGTTGTGAGACCGGCTGAAATCGATTCATAAGGGCCACTGCCACTTTAATAGTAAGTTTATCCTCCGCAGAGAGAGCATTTGCAACAACACCAAAAAACAAGCACAGAACGACTAAGATAGCTTTATGTTTCATTTTGACCTCCTTTCAATGATTTGAAAATAGCAAGCTCAGACCAATGTTGATTTTAAAGCTCCTGATAAAAAACGAAGGTTTTATCAGAAGCAGACCATGCTCGATTTGTGGGTTCTGCCGGTTATCGCCCTTATATCCTTAATAAATGCATTGGCTTTGATGTTCGAAATCAGGGTGTCGACAACCAGAACTGCATCCTGTCCAACGATGATCCCTGCATTGGCGCCAAAACTGTTGGACGGCGAATCATCATCCGCTCCAACATAAGCATAAATCGAATCGGAAATGCGGG
>JAAUXY010061596.1_pt1 | contig 10994 bp, 9 predicted proteins | sample 7278121 | NCBI WGS metagenome assembly JAAUXY01 (sample SAMN14350117, study PRJNA611818) | marine sediment metagenome | isolation source: surface marine sediment (1.8m) | place: French Polynesia: Moorea | collected 2018-08
CGGAGCTGCGGCCGGACGAAGCCGAAGAGCCAGTGGCGCCGGTCTGCGCCGGCGGCGGCCTGCGCCAATCTCCTGTCCCGCTGCGGCACGGACGGCTTGGCCGAGTTCCCTGTCGGGCCTGGCGCCGAGCGTGCCATCTAAACGCCTCCTCCCCCTTGATGGGGGAGGATTGAGGAGGGGGTGGCGGCCGTGAGGCCGCAAGACGGTTCAGTGCCATCGAGGCTTTGGCATACAGCACCCCCCACCCTTCCCTCCCCCACAAGGGGGGAGGGAGTTAGGTGCTTCTTGGCTGTCGCGCGATCGACAGGGTCCATAGCGAGTGCTGTCCTCGCGGAGCCTCGTCGCCACCACGCTTCAGCGGCGGACGATGCGGAGCGTCGCCAGGGCCTGGTTGGCGCCGCCCGGCATTTCGATGCTGCCCAGCTTCTTCAGGGTCTCGGCGTCGTAGACGGCGATGTCCGACATGGTGCCGCCGATGTAGACCTCCTTGCCGTCGCTGGAGATGTTGACCGCGTAGTAGCTGTGGTCGAGCTCGACCCGGCCGAGCGCCTTGCCCTGGGCGGCGTCCAGCTTGCTGAGGTTGTTGTAGACGCCGTAGAGCAAGTCCGGGTTGGTCGGGCTGACCACGGTCGAGAAATAGAAGATGTCGGTGTTCTCGACCTCCTTGATCCTGAAGTCGCCGCTGTCCAGGTCGAGGGTCAGGAGCCCGGTCCAATAGGCCGCCGGGTCCTCGAGGCTCATGTCTGAGCGCGCCGTGTAATAGGGCGTCGAAAAGACGCCGGCCTGCTCCCACTGGCTCCAGACCGAGAGGATGTCCGGCGGGTAGAACTCGGGCCGGTCCCAGCCCTGGGTCTTGTGCTCGCCAAGGGTGGCGCCGGTCGCGGGATCGATGACGTGGAGCGCCCGGCCCAGGCCGTAGAGCTTGGAGCCGTCCTTGGAATACATCATGACCGTAATCTGGCGCGGCGCCGGGATCGAGCGCAGGCGCTGGGCGCCCTTGCCGGCCGCGGTGTCGAAGAAGGAGATCCGGGTCGGCTGGACCTCGTACTCGCCAAGGTGCAGCTTGACCGGCGACTCGTAGACCGCGAGCGTCTTGCCGTCGGGCGAGAGGTCCATGCCGAAGATGATCTTGGCCCGCTCCCGCTCGCTGGAGAGGTCGGCGCGGAAGACCTCCTCCCCGCTGTCCAGGTCGATGCCCGAGACGCTTTCCCAGCGGTTGACGATGACGTAGGCGGTCTTGCCGTCCGGCGAGGGCGTGATGGTCACCGGGCCGGGCGCCGCCCGCGGGATGGTGTGGACCTTGTGGACCTGGCGGGCCGCGGTGTCGACCACGACCAGCTTGTCGGGCTTCACGCCGGTCAGCAGGTAGTCCTTGGCCAGCGCGTCCTGGTTGCCGCCGAGGGCGAAGCCTGCGGCCAGGGTCAGGGCGGCAGCCGTCGAGAGCGTCTTCATCGCGCGTCCTCCCCGAGCCGATCAGGTGTCTTCCGGAAACACCGACTGCAGCTTGCGCCAGTCGCGCTGCGCCGCCGGGGCCTCGGCGTTCCAGTTCGGATAGCTGTTCAGGGTGTCGGCGACCTGCGCCGGCCACCAGCAGGGATCGGAACAGCCGTAGAGGTCGGCCTCCATGGGCTGGCAGAGCGCGGCGACGCCGCCGAAGGCGTCGACCTCCCAGCCCGGATCCAGGGTCGCCGTGCAGCCGACCATGGTCTGCATCAGCCGGACCTCCTCCTCGCGGCCGTCCTCGACCGCTTCGGTCAGCTGCTGCGCCTTGGCGTTCATTGGCTTCAAGTGACCTAGGGGTTTCAAGTGCTTCATGGCGTCGCCCTCCGTGGTTCGACGTGGCGTCTGAAGAAGCCGGGGTTGTGCTGCAGGATGGTCGTGTAGGCCTCGATGCCGAAGTCGACCCAGTCCCGCATCAGCTCGCAGTAATGCCAGACCGGCGAGTGCGGGTCCTCGTAGCGGGCGTAGGACTCGTGGTAGCAGCCGCCGGCGCAGAGGTTGCGGATCCGGCAGCTGCCACAGGCACGGGCCGACTTGTCCTGGGCCTGCTCGATGAAGTGGCCGAGGCTCTCCTCGTCGATGCCGGTCTCCACGTTGCCGAAGGTCGGCAGCTTGGAGCCGGTGAAGCGGTGGCAAAGGTTGAGCGCGCCGTCCTTGTCGACCGCCAGCATGCCGATGCCGGCGCCGCAGGGCACGGCCTTCTTGGTGCCCTCCGCCAGGTCGGTCATCAGCTGGTGCATGTTGGCGAAGCCGATGTTCCGGTCTTCAAGCGCGGCTTCGACATAGCGCCGGCCCAGGGTCTTCATGTCGCGGAAGACCCCGGCGAGCTCGGCTTCGTTGAGGTTGAAGGCGGCCATGTCGCCGGAGGTCGCCGGCGAGAAACCGACCTCGAAGAAACCGATCTCGTCGCGCAGGTGCGCGTGGATCGCCAGGATATCGGTCACCCCGGCGGTCAGGGTGACCCGGGCGCCGACCGGCCGCGAGCGGTAGCGCTCGATCAGCATCCGGGTCTTGGCCGCGACCACGTCGTAGGTGCCCTTGCCGCCGACCGTCTTGCGGTTCCGGTCGTGCAGGGCCTTGGGGCCGTCCATGGAGACCGTGATGCCGAAGCGATGGGCGTCGAGCCAGTCGATGATCGCCTCGCTCAGGAGCGTCGCGTTGGTGGTCAGGCTGAAGTCGACGGCCTTGCCGACCTCCCGGCCCCGCGCCTCGGCGTAGGCGACCATCCGGCGGATCAGCGGCAGGTTGGTCAGGGGCTCGCCGCCGAAGAAGACCAGGTTCACCCGGTCGCGGTCGCGGGCCTGCTCGAGCAGCAGCTCGAAGGACTTCACCGCGGTCTCGAAGGCCATGCGCTCGCCCTTGTCCGGCGAGGTCAGGTCCTCCTTGTAGCAGTAGCTGCAGGAGAGGTTGCAGCCGGTGTTGACGTTGAGGACGATGGTGCTGAGCGGGAAGTTCTCGACCTTGACCGGCGCGGGGCCGGCCTCGGGGTGGCGGCTGTCGCGCAGGATGTCCAGCCGGCGGAAGCCCTCGACGGTCTCGGCCAGGGCCTCGGGCGCGAAGCGCGCGTCGAAGGCGGTCTGCATGTCCTCGGCCGTCACCTCGGGCCGGCCTCGGAAGACGTCGAGCACCGCGGCGCTGACCTCGTCCATCTCGAAGAGGCTGGTGGTCGGGACGTGGAACAGCAGGCGCCGGCCCAGGACCGAGACGTCGTGAACGTTGTGGGCAACCAGGCTCAAGGCGGTCATGGCCGGCTCCCTCAGCGGATCGGCGGATCGACGAAGCGCTGCACGGTGACGAAGAGCTGCGCCCGTCCCTCGACCTTGCGGCCGCCATCATCGACCACGCCGATCACCGTCAGGTTGCCGGCGTTGTTGGTGCCCATCTTGCGCGCCGGGTTGGGCCCGGCGCCGGCCGGCGAGAAGAGCCCGTCGGGGCCGATCGTACCGGCGAACTTGGCGTCCTCCAGCGCCGCGGCGGCCTCGTCGAAGTTGTCGACCGACCAGGACGCCGGCAGGACGCCGATGCGCACGTCGTCCTCGCTGCCCGCCTCGCCGTCGGCACCGGCCATGTAGGCGACCGCCTCGAACTGCGCCGGCACCGGGGCGATGGGGCCGCCGTTGCCGCCGACCCGGGCGTAGGTCTGCTCGGGCACCACCGCGATGCGGTCGACCCTGTCGTAGACGACCAGGGCCCCGGCCAGGCTGGCATCGCCGATCCTGGCGTCACGTGCGCCGGTCGCCGCGCCGTCCAGGGCGGAAAGCTCGGCGACCACCCGTTCCGGCGCGGAGCCGAGGACCTTGACGTTGACGCCCGGCCCGAAGTCGAGGACGCCAGATAGGCCGACACCGCTGACCACGACCTCGGCGGAGGCACCGCGCTTCAGGTGACCCGGCGCCACCGAGAGGATCTTGGGTGCCGCGCCCTCGACGCGCAGGGCTGTAAAGCGGCCGCCGACCACGTCGTTGTCGGCGAGGAACCAGCGGCCGGTCAGGCTGCCGCCGTCCTCCGAGAGTGTGGCGACCTGCCGGATCCGGCCGTCGGGGCCCTTGGTGCCGGCGCGCCATTCATGGCCGCTGTAGAGGATCGCCTTGCCCTTGCGCGTGACCGTCTCGCCGTCCGCGTAGGTCAGGACGCTCTCGACACCGTAGCTATCGTCGCCCTCGGCGGCGATGGTCAGGGTGCCGTCGTAGGCGCCCTTGCCCGGCTGGCGGCCGACCAGGCGCCAGCTGCCCGAGAGGTCGGGTGCAGGGCGGGCCTTCCAGGCCTCCCAGGCCTCGGTCTTGAGCGGATAGAGCTCGGCCAGGGCCTTGGGCATCTGGCCGCTGGCGATGCCCCACCAGTCGCGGTCGCGGCCCAGGGCCTGGTACTCGGTGGTCGGGAACTGGCCGAGGTGGAAATGCACGAGCTTCAGCCACTCGGCCTCATCCCTGCGCTGCAGGGCGACCCGGGCGAAGGTGTGGCAGCGGCCGCAGATCTGGGTCAGGTCGTCGTTCGGCCCGGTATCGGTCACACCCGGCGTCTTCTCCAGCACGTAGCGGTAGCCGGCGGTCTCGGCCGGCGCCAGGCCCAGCGTGTCGGAGAGGTGCTTGACCAGGCGGCGCCGTTCGCCGGCGGCGAGCTCGACGCCGTGCAGGTTGACCATCCGGACCAGGGTCATGTCCCAGGCCTCGGGCGTCTTGCGGGCGTCGTGGACGCGTTCCAAGGTGCCGTCGTCGCGCGCCGCGTGGCAGGCGACGCAGCGGGCGTTCAGCAGCTCCCGGTCGCTCTGCGCCGCGGCGCCCAGGGGCGCGAGCGGCAGAAGCCCGCAGGCCAGAACAGCGAAAAAGGATGCAGGTCTCGCGATGGCGCGCATCGTCTCTCCCCTTTTGCTCTTCCTTATCCGCGCAGGCGAGAAACCACGCCTCGCGCGTCCCTGCACCATGAAAGGACCGGGGCCGGCGCTTCGTCTTGACATTTTCGGCCAGTTCGCGCCGCCCGGCGGCGCCGTTTTTGACAGCGCGGAAGCGCCTGCCGCATACTTTCGACGACAACCGGCGGTAGACCGGTCTTCGGGAGGCAGCGTGGGAGACGCGTCGTGACCAGCGGGGCCACGATATCCTCCAGCGTCCTATCGGGTTTCGATGATCGACTGGCCGCGCGCGGGCTGGATCCCTACGCTTTGGCCCGCGCCTGCGAGATCCCTCCACGGGCTTGGCACGACGATCTCCTCGAGCTGCCCCTCGCCGCCTTCGTCCGCCTGCTGCAGCGCGGCGCCAGCGCCAGCGGCGACCAGGCCTTCGGCTGGGACGCCGGACGCGACTTCGACCTGGCGGCGCTGGGCGCCCTGGGCGAGACGGTCCTGGCGGCGCCCGACCTGGGCAGCGCGCTTTCGACCTTCGCCGGCTACTTGCGCCTGGTGCAGAGCACCTCGGAGCTGCGCTTCGAAGTCGAGGGCCACGAGGCCCGGCTGAGCTACCGGATCCTCGATCCCGACATCTGGCCGCGCCAGCAGGACGCCGAGTTCTCGCTGTCGATCTTCGTCAGCCTGATCCGCGCCTGCCTCGGACGCGACTGGCGACCCAAGGCGATCGGCTTCGAGCACGCCGCGACGCGCCCGGAACAAGCTTGGCAGCGGGAGGTGGGGCCGCGCTGCCGGTTCTGCCAGGCCGAGAACGCGGTCCTCCTGCCGCTGGCGACTCTGGACCAGCCCATGCCGGCGCGCGACGATCGGGCCTGGTCGCAGCGCTCGCGGGCGCTGCACCGGGCGATGCGCCATCGCAACCGCGCCCGTGCGGTCGCCGACCGCGTGGCCAGCGCCGTGCTTGCCGGCCTTGGCGAGGGGCCGGTCGACCAGGAAGGCATCGCCGGCGGCCTGGGCCTGTCCCGCCGCTCCCTGCACCGCAAGCTGGAGGCCGAGGGCACCGGCTTCGCCCGCATCCTGCAGGACTGCCGCCAGCGCCTGGCCCAGCACCGCCTGGTCCATAGCGACGAAGCCCTCAGCCAGATCGCCCTGGAGCTCGGCTACTCGGACCAGAGCGCCTTCGCCCGCGCCTTCAAGCGCCAGGCCGGCCTGAGCCCGGGGGAGTACCGGCAGCGGCACCGCGCGTCGAAGGCCTGAGCGGGCGGAGCACTGAGGCCAGGCGCGATCGCCGAGCGTCTCTCGAAGGGCAGGGCCGGCGGGAGGCACCCGTGCCGCCGCCTGAGTGCGCTGATCTGCGTAATTCGGAGAGCCACCCCCACCCCAACCCTCCCCCATCGAGGGGGAGGGCTGACCTTGATTGCGGCGGCGACTCTTCCCCCTCCCCCTCGATGGGGGAGGGTTGGGGTGGGGGTGAAATCGAAGATCACAACACCCGGCCCTAGAGCGGGATGACATTAAGCCAATCCGGCTTCATGTCTGAATCCCGCTCTACTTTAACAGTTTAGAGCACGATTCAGATATGAGGTTGCTTCAACCTCATATCATCGTGCTCTAGGTCCGCGGCTCGCGCGTCAGTGCCAGGGCGATGCGGGCGGCGAGGCGGGCGTTGTTCTCGACCAGGGCGACGTTGGCCTCGAGGCTGCGGCCCTGGGTCGCGTCGAGCACCCGGGCCAGCAGGAAGGGCGTGACCTCCTTGCCAGAGACTCCCGCAGCCTCGGCCTGCGCCACCGCGGCGTCGATCAGCGGCGCGATCTCGGCGTAGGGAATTTCCGAGGCTTCGGGGATGGGGTTCGCGACCAGCTGGCCGCCGGCGATGCCGAGGGCCGCGCGCAGGCGGTGGGCCCGCGCGACCTGGTCCTCGCGGTCCATGGTGAGCGGACAGGCCAGGCCGCTGTCGCGCGACCAGAAGGCGGGGAAGGCCTCGGTCCGCCAGCCGATCACCGGCACGCCGCGGGTCTCCAGGGCTTCCAGGGTCTTGGGCAGGTCGAGGATGGCCTTGGCCCCGGCGCAGACCACGGTCACGGCGGTCTTCGCCAGCTCGTCGAGGTCGGCGGAGACGTCGAAGCTGCCCTCGGCGCCGCGGTGCACGCCGCCGACCCCGCCGGTGGCGAAGCACTCGATCCCGGCGAGGCGGGCGGCGATCATGGTCGCCGCGACGGTGGTCGAGCCCTCGCCGCCCAGGGCCATCCGAGCCGCCAGGTCGGCACGGGAGAGCTTGGCGACCCCAGTCGCGCGGGCCAGGGACTCCAGCTCCTTCGCGTCCAACCCGACCCGCAGCCGCCCGCCCCGCACGGCGACGGTGGCGGGGACGGCGCCCTCGGTCCGCACCGCCGCCTCCACCGCGCGGGCGGTCTCGAGGTTGCGCGGCCAGGGCAGGCCGTGGGTCACGATGGTGCTCTCCAGCGCGACCACCGGCCGGCCTTCGGCCTGGGCGGCGGCCACCTCGGGGCTCTTGACGACCACGCTCATGCGGCCAGCCGGCGGGCGGCGGCGAGGCCGGCGGCCAGCGCCGCTTCGGGGTCACCGCCCTTCAAGGTCGTGGCCAGGTGCGCGGCGATGAGCGCGTCCCCGGCACCGGTCACCGAGCGGAGGCCGTCGCCCTCCGGGTGCAGGACGGTCACGCCGTGGCGTCCCGCGTCGGCGGCCGCACCCGGGCCGTCGGTCACCACCGCGCGCCCGACGCCGAGCTCGAGCAGCGCGCGCGCCGCCGCCTCGGCCGTCGCGAGATCCTTCGCGCAGATCGCTTCGGCCTCGGCGCGGTTGCAGTAGAGCGTCGCCAGGCGGCCCAGGACCGGGCCCAGCTTCGGCGCCTTGGCCGGCGACACGGCATCGGCGATCAGGGCGGGGCGCCCGGCCCGGCCGGCCAACGCCTCGATCACCGGCCTGGGCAGATTGGTCTCGAAAAACCAGGCCTGCGCGCCCGACAATCGGTCGAGGGGCAGGTCCGCGGGCGTCAGCGCGTCGAGGGCGGCGGCGTCGGCGACCGCGGTCAGGAGCTCTCCGTCCGCCCGCTCGACCGCGACGTAGCAGCCGGTCGGCGCCTGTCCTTCGCCGAGCGAGGCTTCGGCTTCGATGTCCTCCGCCGCCAGGACCGAGCGCAAGCGCCGCCCATCCTCGTCGTCCCCGAGCGGCGCGACCAAGGTCGCCCGGCAGCCCGCCGCGGCCAGCGCCCGGGCGACGTTGAGCGCGACGCCGCCGGGGCGCCGCTCGACCCGGCCGGGGGTGTCGGGACCGGGTGCCTCGGCTTGCGCGCGGGCGATCACGTCCCAGTGGGCCGCCCCGAAGCAGACGACATCTGGCTCTTCATGCATTCCCTGAACGGCTGTCGTGGTCCGGACGGCACGGCGGGCCCTGCCGTGGAAAGTGTGCGGCAAGCGGGGCGGGCAGGCAAGGCGTCCGCGGGGACCGGAGGCTCAGCCGGGCCCTCGACGGCGGCCGAAGGTGAAACCCGCGGGAAGACCTCCGCGCCCCTAGAGCACGATGATATGAGGTTGAACCAACCTCATATCTGAATCGTGCTCTAACCTGGTAGAATAGAGCGGGATTCAGATTTGAAGTCCAATCGACTTCAAATCATCCCGCTCTAGACCTTCTGAACCTCGAAGTAGAGCAGGGCGTGATCCGAGAAGGTCTCCACCCAGGCGGCCTTATCGTCGTCCGTCGGCTCGTCCGGCCAGCCCGTGACGCGGACCGGCTTACCGCCGAAGGACCTGAACTCGAGGTGCTCCATCGCGACCACCTGATCGAGATCGCTTTCGCCGTACTTCGGATGCCAATAGGTGTTTGCTTGAGTCTTTCCGAGCAGGCTCATGCCGCGCCGCTGCGCCGCCTTGCCAAGCTCCGAGACCTCCCGCTTGCCGGAGACGTCCTTGTCGGAGCCGTAGTAGTCCATTCCCATGGTGTTCAGATCGCCGACGATGAGGTAATTGGGCTCGCCGCCCTTCGCCGCCTTCTTCAGCACCTTTCGAAAATCGAAAGCCCTCTTCATCATGTCGTAACGAAGCCCGAAGCCCTTGGGGTCGCGCATGCTCTTCACGTGGAGGAAGAGGATCGGATAGAACTTTTCGTCGACGTAGGGCGTCACGACCATGCCCGGCCTCAGGGTGCTTTGCCCCGCCTTGAACTCCGTCTTCTGCGTGGTGAAGGTGGCGATGGACTTCCGCACACCCACCAGTATTTCCTGCATCTGAGGGCCTTCCGAGATGAAAAAATGATAGTTGGACATCTCCTGGACCAAGGGCCGGAAAACAACGTCGCTTCTCACTTCAAAGATGGCGACGACGTCCGCATTCTGTTCGGCGATCTTTTCGATGATCGGCTTCGGATTCTTGAGGAACTTCTTCTTTTTCTTGTCGGTGGCGCCGAAGTGTTCGACGTTCCAGGACAAGACGGAAAACGCCTTCGCCATTGAATCCTCCCGATCGAAAATAGGCCAGGGAGGCTATATCAAGCGCGGAGTGTTTTGAACCTTGGGCTCGATAAACCGCGTGCCTATCGGTCACTTTCGGCCAGTGCAATCACGGGAAGCGGGCCGAAATTCCTTTGGGCCGACTGGCGCGGCGCGCGCTCGACGACCTCAGCCGCGACATGTCCCCGCGGGTCGCCCGCCTCGCCATACGGCACGGCCCGATCGTCTGCGCGCGCCGGATCCTGGCGGACTGCGCCGACGCGTTGACCCGGGAAGGCCTTCTGCACAGAGTCGGAGATTGACCTCGACAGAGGAGTCTCCCCCATGAAGGCGGTCTTCGACCCCGCGCAAAAGGCGCACGCGCCTAAGCGCTTCCTGGTCAGCGGCGCCTGGCAGCAAAGCCCGGAGACGCCCGAGCGCGCGGCGATCCTTCTGCGCGCCGTGGAAGAGCTGGGCCTGGCCGTCGAGGCGCCGCCGGATTCCGGGCTGGCCGCCGTCGCCGCGGTGCACGAAGAGCGCTACCTGACCTTCCTGCAGGGCATCTATCCGCGCTGGTGCCGGATCGCGGGCGCGCCGGACGAGGTCGTGCCCAACGTCCACCCGGTCGCGCGCCGGGGCGAGGCGGCGGGCGGCTATCCGGCTTCGGCGGTCGGGCAGGTCGGCTACCACGTCATGGACGGGGCGGCGCCGATCAACGCCGAGACCTGGACCAGCGCCTACGCCGGCGCCCAGAGCGCGGTCCGCGCCGCCGACCTTGTGCTCGGCGGCGAGGCCCTGGCCTATGCGCTCTGCCGGCCGCCGGGCCACCACGCCACCGCCGACATGGCCGGCGGCTTCTGCTTCCTGAACAACGCCGCCATCGCCGCCGAGCGGCTGCGGACGCGGCACGCGCGGGTCGCGGTGCTCGACGTCGACGTGCACCACGGCAACGGCACCCAGCAGATCTTCTACGGCCGCGGCGACGTGCTGACGATCTCGCTCCACGCCGACCCGGTGCGCTTCTATCCCTTCTTCTGGGGCTACGCCGCGGAGACCGGCACCGGCGCAGGCGAGGGCTGCAATCTGAACCTGCCGCTGCCGCGCGGCACCGCGGACGAGGCCTACCTGGCGGCCCTGGAGAGCGCGCTCGCGCGGATCGCCGACTTCGCGCCGGGCGCCCTGGTCGTCGCGCTCGGCCTCGACGCCCACGAGAGCGATCCCTTCCAGGGGCTCGCGATCACGACCGAAGGCTTTCGGAAAATCACCGAGCGGATCGCCGCCCTCAAGCTGCCCAGCGTGATCGTCCAGGAAGGCGGCTACGTCAGCGCGGCGCTGGGCGCCAACCTCAAGTCCGCGCTCCATGGCTTCCTCGGTGCCGCCACGTGACGTCGTTGCTATCCAACGCAGGCTGATAGAGCACGCAAGCGGCCACCCTCGCCCTTCGACAGGGCGCGAAGCGCGGCGCGTACGCGCGGGTGAGGGTGAGCATCATGAAGAGTTTCTCCTCATGCTGAGCCTGTCGAAGCATGACCTCCGGCAAGTGCTCGCGATGCTCGGTACTATCCGTAGGGATCAGCGCCGGGCTGCCGTGTCGCGGTCCTTGAGGTAGCTGAGGCCGAGGATCAGGCACTGGGCGAGGACGATGGAGGGCGCCAGCGGCCGGAAGCGGCGCACGGCGTCGTCGTGGATCTTGAAGGCCAGGGCGGC
>JAAUXY010072154.1_pt1 | contig 10990 bp, 5 predicted proteins | sample 7278121 | NCBI WGS metagenome assembly JAAUXY01 (sample SAMN14350117, study PRJNA611818) | marine sediment metagenome | isolation source: surface marine sediment (1.8m) | place: French Polynesia: Moorea | collected 2018-08
AACGACGGTGCCGTACAGCAGGTTCTTCTCGCCGGGCTCGTGTGCCGCGTCGAACATCTGCATTGGTTCGAAGAACCACGGATTCGGGTTGCCGAAGAACGCGCCGCCGCCGCCGAACGACAGTCCCGTGAAGATCTTCGCGAACTCTCGAATCTCGTCATTCGAATAGGTCGGAATCGGGTCGCCGTTGCCGTCGAGCCTGAGCGAGCCGTCGATGTTGAGCTCGAACAGGCCGATCGAGAACAGCTGCATTACCTCGCGCGCATAGTTCTCGTCGGGAAACGTGTTGTTGGCCGGGTCGGAGCGGCGGTTGTTGACGTGGCTCAGGTAGATGCCCATCGCCGGGTGCATCGAGACGTCGTACAGCAGGCCGCGGAAATTGCCGAAGGCATTGTTCAGCAGCATGTCGTAGTAGCCGGCCAGCGCGCTCGGATAGATCTGCAGCGTGTCGACGTTGTCGGAGACCACGAAGATCTCGCTAAGCGCGAACGCGACGCGCTGGCGCAGCTCGTCGCGGGCCGTCACGGTGTTGTGCCACCAGGAGAGACGGCGCGCGAAGACCAGGTACTCGATGTCCTGCTCGAAGGCATCGAACTCGCCGTTCGCGCGCCGCTGCACGAGCTCCGCGACGAGCGGTGAATGATTTGTGACGGGTAACGTGAACTGCCGTTCCAGCCAGGCCGATTTGCCTTCCTCTGCCAGCGCGTTGATGCCGGCATAGTCGAGCCCAAAGGTCGCCTGCGCGGAGAACCGCGAGGCGTCAATCAGTTCGGCCGACGTCGGCGGAGGCGGTGGAGGCGGCGGCGAAACGGGCGGCGGCGGGCTGCCGCCACCGCCGCCACCACAGGCGGATACGAGTAACGCCGACGCGAGCAGCGAGGCAAGGCGTCGTCCCAAGCGATTGCGCGATCCGTACATTGGTATCCCTCCCAGGGGCATCCTGGAAGCTTAGTGTACGGACGCGCGGATCGGTTTACCGTGCGCCGGTTATTTTTTCGCTTTTTCTCCTCAGGGCCGCACGACATTCACGGAACATGCGGCTTCGGCCGTGTTGCCGGCGTCGTCGGTGGCCGTCACGTCCCACTCGATGCGGCTTCCCGGCCGGCCCGGTAGCCGGACCTCGAGCGTATCGCCGCTTGCCGATGCAATGCAGAAAGACCGCCCCGTGCGACCCCTGAACTCACGCAAGCAGCGGACATTGCTGATCGCGACGGCGGGCGAGTCGTCCAGCGCATCGACAGCCGTTGCCGTGATCGTCGCGCCCCGGTCGCGCGTGGTCAGGCTCGGCGGCGCGTTGCACGCAATGACGGGCGCGGTCGTGTCCGGCAGGTCCAGTCCGAACAGGATCGGATCGTGGTCCGAGGCACGGGCCGGCGAGCTGCCGTCGAACAGTGCGGGATTGCGACCGAAGTCGAGGTTATAGTCGAGCGCGTCGGCCTCGTCGGCATTGATGTGCCACTCGTCGACGCCCGCCACGCCGGTTTCGAGGCCGGAACTGACGAGGGCGTAGTCGAGCGTGCCGATCTGGCCGTCGAACACGAATGAGTAGTCTCCCGGCTGTACGAGATTCACGAAGCCGGCATTCGACAGCTCCATGATCGGGGACTCCATGAGGTAAGCATTCAGGTCGCCGAGGATGATCACGTCGTCTTCGCCGCTCCCGGTTGGGTCAGTAGCGAGCCAGGCGACGAGCGCGCGGGACGCCTCGGCACGACGTTCGTTCCAGTAGCCTGCACCATCACCCTGGTCGCAGTCCGGGTCGCTTGCGGGGTCCGCAAGACAGGGGCTGCCCGTATCGTCCAGCTCGGACGCGCCCTTCGACTTGAAGTGATTCACGACGACCGTGAAGCGTTCTCCCGACGCGCTCTCGTCGAAGCTCGCCGCCAGCGGCGCACGGTTCGTCGAGCGGCCGTTGAAGATCGGCCCGGTGAGGCCGAGATCGGCAAGATCATCGTCTTCCAGGATCTCGACGGTCGTGTCGAACGCCGGCGTCACCTTCGATACGCAATACACCAGGCCAACCGCGATGGCGTCGTCGCCTACGGTGTCGCCGGGTCGCACGTAGTCGTAGCCGCCCGCGCACGCCCCGTCGACGCCATTCAGGCGCCCGACCAGCTCGGCAATCGAGCTTTCCTCGCCATCGAAGTAGTCGTTCTCGAGCTCGACGAGGCCCAGCACGTCCGCATCGAGTGCGGACAGCGCGGTGGTGAGTTTCTCGGCCTGTCGATCAAACTCCTCGACCGAGTCGGCGCCGCGACAGCGCGTCGGGGCGCCACCGGCGAAACACTCGCCCGTGCCGTCGTCGAGGTCGTTGAAAAAGTTGAGGACATTGACGCTGGCGATGCGCAGGCGTCCGCCAACATCAGCCGGTGCCTCGGGGCGTATGTTCAAGGGTGCAAAGGTAGGCGTCATGACGGGCTCGAGGCGGTATGCCTCATCGCCCGAGCCGCCGCTGCCGCGGCTGTAACGAATGTTGCCCGTCAAGCCGCTCACCGTGTCGCCCATGCGAACCGCGTTGGCCGTCGTCAGGCCTGGCGGCGGATAGCGAATCGGGTCAGGGTTTTGCACAGTCTGGCCGTCGTCGAGTATGAGCGATCGACCCGCGAGGTCTTCGACGTGCAGCGCGAAGCCGGTCGGGTCGGGAACGTTCGACTGGGTGAACTGCTCGAAGCGCCCGCCCTGTGCGAGCACCATCTCGCCGAAGCGGTCGAGCTGGAACAGCTCCGTCACAGTGAGCGTCTGTGGCACCGTAATGAGCATGCCTTCGACGTTCTCGAGATCGGCGATGAGCTCGCCCCTCGAATTCGTTCGGGTGTCTGCTATTGGCAGTCCGATCGGTGTCGGTGCGACCGAGCCGGTGCCGGTAACCGAGACGGAGCCTGACGTCACGTTGATCTGCGTTTCGCCGAAGAACTCTGCAACGATTCCCACAACCTGGACACGGTCGCCGGGCGCCACGTCGACGTCCGGCGAGAAACCGTCAAAGACGAAGATGCCATCCGACGTGGCCGGATCGCCGTCGCCGGTCTCGTCCTGCAGGTAGAACCCGTTCAAATCACCGTTAACGCCTGCGCCACCGTCCTGGAAGTCGCCCGTGACAACCGCGTCGACAAGCACTGTTTCGCCGACGAGCGGGCTGCTGTCGCCCGAACCCTGGATGACCGGGATAGGCGTCGGCTCCGCCGGCCCGCTGGCACAGCTCTCACCGCCGAATGTCTGGTCGTTGTTGGCTGCACCGAAGGTGCTGGCTGCCTCCGGCACCCAGCTGAAGTCCGCCGCCGCTGTGCCGTCGCCGCTCAGTTGCAGCGAGCTTCCGACTGGCGTTCCTGATGACTCGGCTACGCCGATGTCCGTGCTGGTCAAACCGGCCGCAGGGCCGTTGGTCGCCGTGAAGCTGCCTTCGTAACTCAGGAACTCGACGACGACGCCAGCCGGGTCGACCAGCGCAATGCCGTCCGGCGAACCGTTCTGCAGCCCGTTCGACGGGTAGCTGTCGACGACGAAGCCGTATCCGACACACTGGTCTTCAAGGACCCCGGATAGAGCCGTCGTGCCGTACACGCCGCCGCCGTTGCCGTTGTAGCGAAGCAGCGTCCAGCCATCGAGGCTCGTGCCGGCCGGGCCGGCGAGTTCGATGGCTTCGCCGATATCAGAACCGGCATTGTCGTAATGGAATTCGTTGACCCAGAGATCGCCGGAGGGACCGCCCGAGCAGTCTTGTCCCGCGAACGTCTGGTCGTTGTTGGCGCTGCCGAATGTACTCGTCGCCGAAGGCACCCAGGTGAAGTCACCGGAGTTCGTCCCGTCGCCGGCAAGCTGCAGGGAATCGCCGACGGGCGTGTTCGACGCTTCGCTGACGCCGATGTCCGTGCTGGTCAGTCCTGCTGCCGGGCCGTTGGCGGCAGTGAAATTGCCTTCGTAGCTCAGGAACTCGATGACATTGCCGTCCGGGTCGACCAGCGCGACGCCGTCGGGCGAACCGTTCTGCAGACCGTTCGACGGGTAGCTGTCAACGAAGAAGCCGAAGCCGCCGCACTGGTCATCGAGACTGCCGCTCAGGTCCGTGGTGCCGTACACGAGCCCGTTACTGCCGTTGTAGCGAACGATGCTCCAGCCGTTGAGGTTGGTACCAGCTTCACCCGCGAGTTCGATGGCCTCGCCGGTGTCGGAGCCGGCGTTGTCGTAGTGGATTTCATTGATCCAGAGGTTGTCGTCGGGTGCGCCCGTCTGGTCGAAGGTTTGCCCGATGTTCTCTGCGCCGAACGTCGATGCGGCTGGCGGCCCCCACGCGAAGTCCTCGTAGAAGGCGCCGGAGCCGGTCAGCTGCAGTGAACTGCCTACGGGCGTGCTCGATGCTTCCGAGACGCCGATGTCCGTGCTCGTAAGCCCGTCCGCCGGTCCGCCCACTGCCGTGAAGCTCCCTTCGTAGCTCAGGAACTGCACGACGCTGCCCATGTCGTCGACGAGCGCAACGCCGTCGGGTGCGCCGTTTTGCAGACCGTTCGACGGGTAGGTAACGAATACGACCCCGACGCCGGCACCGAGGTTACTGATAGTGCCGCTCAGTACGTCGGTGCCGTACGCGGCTCCAGAGTTGCCGTTGTAGCGGACGATCGACCAGCCAGTCAGGTCGGTGCCTGCGGGCCCCGCAATCTCGATCGCTTCGCCGGTATCGGAACCCACGTTGTCGTAGTGAATCTCGTTGATGAACACCGCTGTTTGCGCATGTGCGGACAGCGATCCGAAAATCAGGACGAATAGAGCAGAAATGCGCGTAGCCGCGCTGGCAACGGAACTGGGAGACTTCATGTCGGCAACCTGAGTTTTTGTTGTTGGATCGGAAGCCGCACGCTACGACGCAGACGTGTAGCGTGCGTTACCGGAAGGTTAACAGAAGATAAACGCGACCGACGTCCGTCTTTACGTGTTGATTATGTGTGCGTTCCGCGTATCGGATAGTTGTTATCGGGGTTGCCAATCCAGTCGAGCCCGGAGACCAATGCTTCGAGTTCGGGTCGCACAAAAGGGTTGTTCGAGATATCAACAACCTGGACTTCACCGTTCGAGTTGATTACGAAGAGCCCGGGTTCCGCAAACAGGTGATCCGTTTCTTTTTCCGACCGCGGAACCGAAATATAGAGTCCGAGTTCCTGCATCTGTTCGACACTGAGGCCGAAGTACAGCGGAAAACTGACCTCCAGTTTCTCGATATGGCTCTCGAGTTGCGCCTTGCTATCGCCCGATACGGCGACCACGCTCACCCCGTTATCGCGGAGTCGACCGACGAATCCTTCGAGCTGATTCAGGTACTTCGTGCACAGAGGGCAATGCCGGCCGCGATAGACGACGAGCATGTGCCAGTCGGCATTGCCCTGCGGTTTGCTGGCGTCCACCGCCTCCCCGTCCAGTGACTGGACGGGGAGGGCCGGAAACGTGCTGCCTGCGTGTAGCTTGTTCGTAAACAATAGTCTCTCCATTCAACTAGTTGGCGTGGTGCATTTCGTAGACCGCGGCTTCGAGGTCGCGGTAGTTGCCCTGCCAGACGCCGAACATCTGCTGGCTGGCCGGATCCGGGAAGATCTCCGCCTCGTCGTTCTCGAGGCCGGCGACGATGTTGCGCGCAGTTTCCTCCGCCGATGTCTTTTCCATGTCCAGATCCCTGGCCATGTCCGTGTCGATCGGTCCGGGGTTGACAGTGTGCACACTGATCCCGCGTGGTGCGAGTTCAATGCGGATGCCCTGCGACAGCGAGAACAGGGCCGCTTTCGAAGCGCTGTAACCGCCGAGTCCGGGGAAATTCACGAATGCCGCGATTGTCACGACATTGACGATGGCAGCGTCGGGTTTCGTCTCGAGTATCGGGACAAAGCGGCGAATGACGTCGAGCGTGCCGAAGTAGTTGGTGTTCATGTCGGCCTGGATCGACTCGACGGATGAATCCAGCACGCCGCCCATGGCCAGCGTACCGGCATTGTTGATCAGCAGGTCGACGTCGCTCGCAACCGCCGCAGCGTTGGTTACGGTTTCCGGATCCGTTATGTCGATCTCGATTGGAATCACGCGGTCATCGCCGAAGTCGGGGAGGCTGGAAAGCCTGCGGGCGCCGGCGTAGATTTTGGCGACGCCTGCGTCGAGCAGCGCGTCCACCGTGGCTTTGCCGATACCACGGTTCGCGCCCGTGATCAGTACGGTCTTGTTGTTCAGGTTCATGTTTGTGTCCTCGATCGTGTGTAGTGGGGGAACGTCGAGGCGCACGTTACGATGTGCAGCAGTGATCGTAAACAGGTAATATTGCAAACACTATGTGCAATAGTGCACAGTCTCGGCTGAGCCAGGAATTATTCAGAAAAACAATGAATTGGGATGATGTTCGCTACTTCCTGGCGCTGTGTCGGGAGGGCTCGGTAAGCAGCGCCGGCCGGCGCCTCGGCGTCAATCACACCACCGTTGCGCGGCGAGTCGCAGCCTTCGAGGCCGAACTCGGCACGCGCCTTTTCGATCGCACCCGTGACGGTTATGCCATGACCCAGGCGGCCGAGAACATGTACGCACAGGCGCTCGATATGGAGGAGCAGGCGTTGGCGATCGACCGGGCGATGGCCGGACGGGATGCGGAGCTCGAGGGGCGCCTCAAAATCACGGTCCCATACGACTTCGCCAATCGAATTGTTGCGCCCGCCTTGCCACGATTTCGTGCCGAATTCCCGTGCATCGAACTTGAGCTGCTGACGACGACCGGGCTCGTGGACCTCGCGGCTCGGGAAGCGGACATCGCCGTGCGTCTGACGGGTAAACCACCGGAGTACCTGGTCGGCCGGCAGGTTCTGCCGCTGCGGCACGGCGTGTACGGTGCGCCGGTCTACCTGGGTGCGGCGCATGACAAGCCCGACGTAATCCTGTTCCGCAGCGACAAGGAAATGCCGCCATGGGTCGAGGAGAACTTCCCGGGCGCAAGGATTGCGGCAAGAACCGACAACCTGAGCACGATGCACGCCTGCGTTCGCGCGGGCCTCGGACTTGCGCGCATGCCGTGCTACGAGGCGGACGCCGAACCCGGGCTGGAGCGTGTGGATGTGCCGCTCACGCCGTCGAAGTGGGGCGTCTGGATTCTGAATCACGTCGACCTGCGTTCGACCGCCCGTGTGCGGGTCGCGCGCGAGTTCCTGATCGACGTGATCGAAGCTAACAGCGACCTCATACTCGGTCGGCGCTGATAAGATCGGGCGCATGGTGGACGAACAGCAATTCGATGCGGGATCCGCGTTCTGGCTGGATGAGTGGCTTGTCGAGCCGAAGCTGAACCAGCTGACGCGCGGCGAGACCGTCGAGAAGACCGACAGGAAGACGATGGACGTACTCGTCTTCCTGGCGTCGCGCGCGGGCGAAGTCGTGTCGAACGACGAGGTCATCGAGGCCGTGTGGGGCGGCCGCCCGATGAGCGAGAGCCCCGTGTACAAGACCATCGCCAACCTGCGCAAAGCACTCGGCGACGACCCGAAAGCACCTGACTACATCGAGACGATTGCGAGGCGCGGCTACCGGCTGCTGCCGTTGCCGGCCGCCGTGGACGATGCGCCGGCCCCCACTGGTCCGGGAATTCGAAAAACACACTGGCTTGCTGCGGCGGTACTGCTGGTCGCGGGCTTGTTCGCAACGGTATGGCTGAGCGACCGAACCACCGTTACTCCGCCGCCCGCCGAGTCTGTCGCGGTCATAGCCTTCGAGGACCTTGGGACCGGTGACGACACGGCAGTCCTTTGTAGAGGGATCGCCGAGGAACTCATCAACCGGCTCGCCGGCATCCCCGACCTGCGCGTCGTTGCACCGCGCTCGGCATTCGCATTCAGCGAAGACGACGATCACGACACCATCATGCGAAAGCTCGATGTTGCCTTCCTGTTGACCGGCAGCGTGCAGCAGAGCGGCGATGATCTGCGAGTTTCGGCGCGGCTGATTGACCGGGCCGGCGCAGTTGTCTGGACGGAAGCCTTCGATGCTACGAGCGAGCGCGTCTTCACCGTGCAGGATGATATCGCCCGCGCGGTCGTCGCAGGTCTTTCGCTGCACGTGAACGACACGTTCGCCGTAAGCTCGCCGTCCACAACAAATATGGAAGCGTATCGCGCCTACCGCCTCGGCAAGGAGCTCTACACTCGTCGGCCCGTGGGCTGGCTTCCCGAAGCGCGTCGCGCATTCGAAGAAGCAATCCGGATCGATGCCGACTACGTGGATGCGTACGCGGGTCTGGCGATGGTGCATAACCTGGCCAGCATGCACGACGCGAGCTTGCATGCCGACGCGGTCGCCGCAATCGAACGCGCGCTGCAGATTGATCCCGACCATGCCGAGGCTCTGGCCGTTGCAGGTGTCCTCGAGTTGGCCGGAGCAACCGAGGCCGCCTATCGCGATGCCGTACGGATGTTGAGGACCGCTATCGACCGCAATTCGAGCCTCGTTCATGCGCGCAACTGGCTGTCGACGGCGCTGAACGTACTCGGCGAACGTGAGGAGTCGATGCGCGTGTTGAACGACGCGCTCGTGATCGATCCCCTGAACCCGATCCTGAACGTTAACGTCGGCGTGCGCCTGCACGTGGATGGGCAGCTCGATGCCGCACGCGCGCAGTTTCGGCGCACGCTTGAGTTACCGGACGCGCCAAGCTACGCCTGGATGTGGGGTGCGAACGTCGAGGAGTCCGCCGGCCGTTTCGACACCGCGCTCGACTGGGTGAAGCAAGGCGTTGTCGCCGGAGCCTTCGACGAATACGCCAACAACTGGCAGGCTTCCGATATCGCGTTGCGCTATGCGCGACTTGGAATGTTCGATCAGGCACAGGATTGGCTGGATGCATTGCGGTACCCAGTGAATAGTCCGCCGTGGATCGCGGGGCATTACGCCGTTGCGGTACAAGAATCCGACGTAGAAGAGATTGCCCGCATGCTCGACGTTGCAATGGCGGGAATCGAGGGCGAGGCAAGGTTGTCATTGCCGATTCGGAACGGGCTCGGCCTGATGTTGCTGCTCACGGGTGACTATGATGGTGTCATCGAGTACCTGGAGCCTGCGTTTCCCGAGGGCTGGACCCTGCACAACACGGCGGGCGGCTCTGGCGAGCTGATCGATTCCATGCACAACCTTGCTGTTGCCTACCAACGCGTGGGCCGCAACGATTCGGCGGAGACGCTTCTGAACGCCGGACTCGAGCGCCAGCTTGAGTATCGCGTCGGGCGGACACGCCTGACAGGAAACACGCTGGCCGACGAAGCGGTTACCTACCTGCTGCTCGGCGACCATGAGCTTGCGATCGCGCGGTTCGGCGAAGCGGTCGATGCCGGCTGGCGACGCTACTACGAGGTCCGCGAGCACCCGGCCTGGGACGGTTTCCGAGACCTGCCGGGTTTTGAAGAACTGATGCAGCGCGTGCTCGAGGACATCGAGTCGCAGCGACGGCGCGTGATTGCGGCGGAGTCCGTCGAGCCCTTCCTGCCGCCGATTTAGAAAAAGGCCGGGGCCTTGCGGCCCCGGCCGAGCGTCCTGTCAGTGACTGACAGTTACAGGGGATTACCGGCGGCGTCCGTGGCATTGAGCTGATGGTCGTCCGGCGCTTCCGCAGGTTCCGGAATCCACGCCGCGAGACAGGCACGGTCCGTAGCGCACGGGTCGTTGAGCGAGTTCAGGAACTGGAACATTGGCGGGGCGTCCTCGGGTGGTGAGAAGCTCAGGTCCGGGAAGGTGTGTGTCGGATCCGCTACCCGGTCCTGCAGCACCTTGGCAATAGCCCCATTGGTATTTGAACGCGCGTTCGGGAACAGGCTGTCGCAGTCGGGGTGACTGGCGAACTGCTCAAGGGTGCAGACGCCGCCTGCGTTGAAGAAATCGTCGGCAGTCTGCTGTGGCAGGAAGTAGTGCGTTGCAGCGCCAGCGAGATCAAACACACCCGCGTGTGTGTAAGGAGCGGTTGCGCTCAGGTTGAGCAATGTCGGGGTCCGGAAGCGGAAGCGGTGTGCGGCATCAGCGGTCTGCTGCTCGCGGCCGAAGTCGTGATCGCCGTCCGTTCCGTCACCTTTGCCCGGGCCGATCTGCGCAAAGCCGATCGTGTGATGATCTTCATCCGTGAAGAAGTCCCCGCTGTGACACTGGACGCAGGCGAGATCCTGGTCTGATGTGTCGCCGAAGAACAGGAGCGCGCCTTCTTTTGCGCCGTCCGGGATCGCTGCGTTGTCCCCTTCGACATAGGCTTTCCAGGGTGTGTCGACAAACACCATCGAGCGCTGGTACTCACCGATCGCCAGCGCGATGTTGTCGAAGGTGATCAGCGTCTCGGCCGGCTCCGCGCTGGCAAACGCGGCCTGGAACTCCGCCAGCCAGTTGTTGTTCGACAGTTCGCCCTGGCCGTCGCCGTAGTCACCGATGCGCGCCGCCAGCCGGTCTCGGACGTCGTCGTCACTGGCACCCGGCAGCAGGCTGCCGCGCATCTCCTCCGGAATCGTCACGGGGAAACGCGCCTGTGCGGCAACGAGGTTGGGGCCGGCGTTCGGGTCGGCCGAATTCAGCGCCGAATCCGGGGTGCGAATGCCGGACCCCGCGCCGTTCTGGCCGGCTTCCTTGCCGATGCTCTCGACGCGGGAGTCCCAGAACATCCCCGCGTCGTAAAGGCCAACATTGAAGACGGACTGAGAATGCCGGCCGACGTTGGGCAATCCATCCGCGCGTGTGCGACCGGGCCCAACGACATCCGGATCGACGGCGCCGACGCCGACCGGCAGAGACAGACCGTCGGCGCCACCCAGCGCCGGGTGGTGGCAGGACGCGCAGGCGGTATCCAGGTCGCCGCTCAGGCTCTTGGAGAAGAACAGCTTCATGCCGAGCTGCGCGAGCGGGTCGTCGATCGACGGCAGCGTGCGGCCAGCGGTCGGGTCGCCGGTGAGGGCCTGTGCGGAGAGGACGGCACGCAGTTCCGCATCGACCGTCACCGGCGGCGGGGGCGGAG
>JAAUXY010041804.1_pt1 | contig 10988 bp, 12 predicted proteins | sample 7278121 | NCBI WGS metagenome assembly JAAUXY01 (sample SAMN14350117, study PRJNA611818) | marine sediment metagenome | isolation source: surface marine sediment (1.8m) | place: French Polynesia: Moorea | collected 2018-08
CCTGAGCCGCTCAAGGCGGGCCCGGAAGACTTGCGAGGGTGAAGAGGCGTGATGGCAAGGTCGGTGAAGCGACAGATCGAGAGCAGCCTTACCCGGGTCAAGGGGCCAAGCAACCCCGCGGACTTGATCAGGCCTCGATCCACGGTTCCCATCAGGGCCTGCGGCCAAAGGCCGCGACAACAGGCCGGACACATGACTGCAAGCAAAGACCGACGCCAAAACCCAAACAAACCCTGGCAAAGCGGGGGCCATCCACACATGATCCGGGCATCCAACGATCAGCCGGCACAATGGATCACCGGGTTGCGCGAAGCGCCGCGCGTACGCGCCCCGGTGATGACAGATGAAGGGAGCCCTACCGGATCAACCCATCCACGTAGTCGGCGCCGAGGCCGACCGCGGCATAGTGCCGGCGGCAAAGGTCGATCTTGGTGAAGACATCCTCGTAGCCCAGGTGATTGCCCTCCGGGTCGACGTAGTACATGACGCCGTTGACCTGGAAGTAGGTGATCATCTCCTCGACGTCGTCGGGCACCACCAGGGTGTGGGTCTCGCCCGGCGGCTCGTAGACGTAACCGCCCTCCTCCGCCACCCAGTCGTGCTCCAGGTAGTGCCAGCGGCCCTTGAGGACGAAGCCGTGCACCGGGTTGGGATGGCGGTGGCGGCTCAGCACCCCGGCCTTGCGGACCCGCAGCAGGTTCATCCAGTAGCCCTGGCTGACGTTGAGGCAAAGCGGCCGGAACCAGACGTTCTCGGCCTGCGGCACCCAGACGCGCTCGTCCTTCGGGATCGCGTCGGGGACGACGATCTCCGGCTGCGCCTCCTTGGGCATAGGGTGCTGATAGGGCACCCGCGGGTCTTCGTCCTTCTTCACCAGGCCCATGACCTCTCCTCTTCTTCTCCGTCTCACATGATCGAATAGCCGCCGTCGACCGTCAGCACCGCGCCGGTCACGAAGGAGGCGCCTTCGCCGGCCAGGAAGAGCGCCGGGCCGACCAACTCCTCCGGGCGGCCCCAGCGCCCCATCGGCGTGCGCGACAGGATGGCGCTTTCGCGCGCCGGGTCGTCGCGCAGCGCCTGGGTCAGCGGCGTCGCGATCCAGCCCGGCGCCAGGGCGTTGACCCGGATGCCCTCGCCCGCCCAGGCGATGGCCAGGGACTTGGTCAGCTGGGCGATCCCGCCCTTGGAGGCCGAATAGCCGGGCACCACGCCACCGCCGAAGAAGCTCAACATCGAGGCGATGTTGATGATCGAGCCGCCGGCTGCGGCCAGCAGCGGCTTGGCCGCCGCGCAGCAGCGCATGGCGCCGTTGAGGTTGACGTCGACCACCGACGCGAAGACCTCCGGCTCCAGCTCCTCGTGGCGCCGAATCACCCCGGCCGCGTTGACCAGGGCGTCGAGCCGCTCGCAGCCGGCCAGGCAGGCCCGGACCGCGGCGGCCTCGGTCACGTCCAGCTCGACGAGATCGAGACCGTCGGCTTCGGTGGCGCCGGCCCCGAGCCCGGCCGCGGTCGCCTGCCAGCCCGCCTCGGCGAAGCCCTTGGCAATCGCCAGGCCGATGCCGCTCGTGCCGCCGGTGACCAGGATGCGTTTCATGGCGCCAGCTTAGGGCTTCGTCCGCCGCTCCGAAAGCCGGGGATGGCGAGGCGCTTCATTGCGGGGGAACAAGCCCTGCTCCCCGGCCCTCTTCTCCGCTGTCATCACCGGGCTTGACCCGGTGATCCATTGGTGTCCACAGCTCCATGGATGCCCGGGTCAAGCCCGGGCATGACAGCGGAGTAAAACCGAATGGTAGGATCGGAGGACAGGTCCAATCACGAACAGAGCTGTAAGCTCGACGACAGGGAGCGGAAACCCATGAAGATCACCCAGTTGGAGACCCTCCGGCTCGAGAGCCGGCCGAGCGTGATCTGGGTCCGCCTGCACACGGACCAGGGACTGGCCGGCCTGGGCGAGACCTGGTTCGGCACCGGGGCGGTCGAGGCCGACCTCCACGAGCGCATCGCGCCGCTGATCCTGGGCGAGGACACCCGCGAGATCGAGCGGCTGAACCGGCGGATGCGGCCCTACGTAGGCTTTGCCGGCACCGGGGTCGAGATGCGCGCCCTCTCGGCGGTCGACGTCGCGCTCTGGGACCTCGCCGGCCAAGCCGCAGACCGTCCGATCCACGCCCTGCTCGGCGGGCCGCTGCGCGCCGAGATCCCGGTCTACAACACCTGCGCCGGGCCGGACTACGTCTCCAAGACCTCGGCCGTGCGGCCCGAGAACTTCGGCCTGCCCGGTGCGGAAAAAGCGCGCCAATTTGAGGACTTGGAGGCCTTTCTCAAGAACGCCGACGAACTGGCGGCCGACCTGCTGGAGACCGGTATCGGCGCCATGAAGATCTGGCCCTTCGACTTCGCCGCAGGCGCCGCCGAGGGTCTCGACATATCCGCCGCGGATCTGGCCCGCGCGCTCGAGCCTTTCGAGAAGGTGCGCGCGGCCCTGGGCGACAAGATGCGGCTCAAGGCCGAGCTGCACGGCCTCTGGAGCCTGCCGGCGGCGAAGAAGATCGCCGCCGCGCTGGAGCCGCTGGACATGGACTGGATCGAGGACCCGGTGTGGATGGACCGGCCAAGCGAGACCGCCGAACTGGCCGCCGCGACGACGGCCCCGATCGCCGGCGGCGAGACCCTGGGCGGCCTCGGCGCCTTCCGGGAGCTGATCGCCCAGGACGCCCTCTCGGTGCCGATCGTCGACCTGACCTGGGGCGGCGGCCTGAGCTTCGCCCGCAAGGTCGCCGCCCTCGCCGAAGCCGCCGGGCTGCCGGTCGCCTTCCACGACTGCTCGGGCCCGGTGACCCTGGCCGCCTCGGTGCAGCTCGCCCTCGCCTGCCCCAACGTCGCCGAACAGGAGATCGCCCGCGCCTTCTACTACGGCTGGTACGGCGACTACGTCGACCGGCCGCCGCCGCTGGAGCGCGGGATGATCCGCGCGCCGGAGGGGCCAGGCCTGGGGATGAAGCTGCTCGATGACGTTTCGAAGCGGAAGGACGCGCGGGTGCGGGTCAGCCGGCTGTAAGCGACGGTGTTCGCCGGTCCAACCTCAGAGGTCGTTTTCCACCCGCTGTCATTCCCGGGGCGCGTACGCGCGGCGCTTCGCGCGACCCGGGGATCCATCGCGCAAGCGGCACCATGGGTGCCCGGATCAAGTGCGGGCATGACAGCCTTTCCTTATCATCGGCGGTTGATCAGGTGGCCCCAGACCTGCGGCGCGATATTGAGTGCTGCTGTCTCACACGACCCTAGCCCCCGCCGACCAGCTTCTCCAGGGCGGCGCGGTCCATGATGTAGAGGTTACGGCCCTTGCGGCGCAGCAGGCCGGCGGGATAGAGCGCGCCGAGCGCACGCGCCACGGTCTCGCGGGTGGTGCTGGCGTGGCTGGCGATCTCGCGCATCGGCGGCAAGGGCCGGACGATCCAGAGATCGGGCGTCGCCGCGTCGGGTACCGCCCGGCGGAGCAGCTCGGCGTAGACCCGCTGGGTCGCCGCCAGGGTGCTGAGCTCCAGGATCCGCAGGTCGCCGGAGCGGATCCGGGACGAGAGGTTGCGCAGCAGCTTCAGGGCGACCCGACCGTCGTCCTGCAGCAGCCGCAGGAAGCGCTCCGCCGGCATGACCGCGATCAGGCTGTCGCAGCGCGCGACCACGCTGGCCGAGCGCGGCTCGCCGTCCAGCGCAGCCAGCTCGCCGATGTGGTTGCCCTGCTCGAGCACCGCATAGGCGACCTCGCGTCCGGACTCGCGCGGGCCGAGGATGCTGACCGCGCCCTCGACGACGAACATGACGTCGCGGCTTTCACTGCCCTCTTCCAGGATCCGCTCGCCGCGACCGTAGCGGCGCCAGCGGCAGGCCTCGGCCAGCCGCTTCAGATCCTCCGGATCCAGGTCCGAGAGAATCCCGATGCCCGCGAGCGATCGCTCGACCACCTTCTCCAACCCTCGCTCGTCCCTCTACCGCGCAGCCGCGCAAAGCCCGGCAACCTTGCGCCCGCGACCGCCCCCGTCTGTGCTCTTTGCCACTCTGCCGGCGCAGCGGCGCCAGCGCTTCAGCTGCGGTAGTCCGGTTCGCTGCGTGCCAGCCGGCGCAGGATCGCGGTCCAGGTGCGCTCCCCACGCTCGTTGCTCTCCTGCGGGCGGCCCCAGTCCTTCAGGTCCTCCATCGCCTCGTCCGGCGGGAACACCAGGTCGACGCCGGCGCGCAACGCATCGACCTGAATCTTGCAGGCGGCCTCGAGGTCGTAGTGCAGCACGAAGGCCTCGCCCGCGCTGCGCCCGCAGGCCAGGATGCCGTGATTGCGCAGCAGCATCAGGTAGGCCCCACCCAGATCCCGGGCCAGCAGCTCGCACTCGTCCTCGGCGTCGGTCACCACCTGGTAGTCGTGATAGGCGAGGGTCCCGAGCACGATCCCGGCGTGCTGCGAGAGCGGCAGCAGGCCGTCCTTTATGGTCGAGACCGCGACCCCGGCGCGGGTGTGGCTGTGCAGGACGAAGTTGATCTCCGGCCGGGCCTTGAGCACCGCGCTGTGAATCAGGTGGCCGGCCTCGTTGTAGGGATGCTCGCCCTCGAGGACCTGGCCGTCGAAGTCGACCTTCAGCAGGTTGGAGGCCGTGACCTCCTCGAAGAACAGGCCGTAGGGGTTGATCAGGTACTGGTCGGTGGTTCCCGGCACCCGCGCCGAGATGTGAGTCGCCAGCAGGTCCGTCCAACCGTAGTGGACGAAGCAGCGGTAGAGCGCGGCCAAGTCTTCGCGCACCCGGCGCTCCTCGGCGTTCGGAACCGCGAGTCTTGCCATCTTCGCCATGGGTCCGCCCTCCTTGGTCGGGATTTGGCACGGGCCGCCCGTCACCGAGTGCCGTGTCATCTTCGCCTGAAGCGCAAGGCGGGGCAACGCCGGAGCGACCGCGCCGACGGACTGCTAGTCGTCTTCCTCGGGATCGGCCCGGCGCCAGGCGTCGCGCCAGGCCAAGGTGCGTTCGTAGCCGCCGACGTCCGGAAAGCGGGTCCAGGGCCAGTCGCTGCCCCAGAGGACATGCTCGGGACCCAGGGCCTCGACCAGGATGTGGTGCAGCGGCACGCAGCGCCGCGACGCCTCGTCTGCGTCCAGACCCTCGAAGACGCGGTAGGGCGCGGAGGCCTTGACCCAGAGCCGCTCGGCGGGGCCTTCGAGCAGAAGCTTGAGCCCGGCGCAGTGCTGCGGCTGGACCGGATCGGGCAAGCCGAAGTGATCGACGACCAGGCGTTCGCAACGCGCGATGAGCTTCGGCAGCAGCAGCGGCAGGCGCGGGCCTTCCAAGTGCAGCTCGACGTGCCAGCCGAGCCGGTTGACGTTGTCGAAGAAGCGGCTCCAGGTCCGGCCGCGCAGGTCGGGCAGCGGGCGTGCATAGAGGTTCAGCCGGCAACCGATCACCCCGGCCTCTTGCATCGCGAGCAGCCCGTCGAAGGCGCAGTCCGCTTCGACCGCGACCACGCCCCAGAAACGCAGCGGCGACTCCGCGCGGCGCAGCTCCCGCAGTGCGTCGAGGAGGAATTCGTTCGCCGTGCCCAGGAAGCTCGGCTGCACCAGGACGGCACCCGCCATGCGATTGAGCATCAAGAGCCGGCGCAGCAGCGCCAGGGGCGCGTCGGTGTGCGGCGTGTAGCGACGATCCGGCGCCATCGGCAGCGAACGCAGAAAGACGTGCGCATGCCAATCGATCGCGCCCATCGGTTGCGTATCTCCTTGCGGCAGCAGTGCGGGTGCTGTTTGCTTGTTCAAAGCGATTCTCGCAACCTTGACACTTTCAGTCTTATATAAGACTGTTGTTATCCAACCCGCAAGGAGGCAATTCGTTGTAGAGCGATGGATGCGGCACTGACGGGGGACAATCGGCTGCCTCGCTACCAGAGGCTCGCCGAGACTATCAAGAGAGCAATCTCACATCGCCGTTGGCGGCCCGGCGAAAGGCTTCCCTCAGAACAAGACCTCGCCTTGCACTTCACCGTCGCCCCGGGCACGGTGCGCCAGGCCATAACGCAACTGGTGGACGAAGGACTTCTGGAGCGCCATCAAGGCAAAGGCACCTTCGTTCGCAAGCCAAGCTTCGACAGCTCACTCTTTCGCTTCTTCCGGTTCCACGGCACTGACGAAGAACGCCGGGTGCCGGAGAGCGAGATACTCCGGCGCGAGGCCGTGGCCCCACCGCCGGCCGTGGCCGAGACCCTACAACTGGCGCCGGAGGCCACGGTGATCTCGATGGCGCGGCTGCGCCTGCTCGACGGCGAGCCGGTCCTGGCGGAACAGATCTGGCTGCCCTTCGATCGCTTCAAGGCATTGCTCGATCTCGAGGACGCGGAGATCGGCCCCCTGCTCTATCCGATTTACGAAGAGGCCTGCGGCGAGATCGTCGCCCGCGCCGAGGAGGAGCTGACCGCGGAGGCCTGCTCGAACAAGCACGCACAGTTGCTGAAGCTCAAGAAGGATACGCCGGTCATCGTCATCGACCGCACCGCCTTCGGCTACGACGACACGCCGCTGGAATTGCGCAGCTCGCGCGGCCGGGCCGACAAGTTCCAATACCACATCGAGATTCGCTGACGGCAGCACAGCGGCAGGAGGGGAGCCATGAAGCAGTTCTTTTCGAAAGTGATCGCGGCGGCGGCCCTTGCGGCCTTCGCAAGCGGTGCCATCGCCGAGCCGCGCGAGGTCCGGATCGCCAGCCACGTCTCGGCCTTGTCGCCGCTGCACCAGCAGTCCGAGATGTTCGCCGCGGAGATCGAGCAGCGGCTGCCCGGCCAGTTCCGCTTCGCGCTCTTCCCCGGCGGCCAGCTCGGCAAGGAAAAGGCCCTGATCACAAACGTCAAGGCCGGCTCGATCGAGATGATCAACGTCGCCTCGGGGGTCATGAAGCTGGACAAGAAGCTGGGCGTCTTCGACCTGCCCTGGCTGTTCCAGGACCGCGCCCACGTCCAGCGCGCGATGGCGGCGGGCCTCGAGGACGCGGTGCGGACCCGGATCGAGGAGGTCGCCGGGGTCAAGGTCATCGGCGTCTACGAGAACGGCTTCCGCCATGTCATCAACGCCAAGCGCGCGGTCGCCTCGCCGGACGACCTGGATGGCCTGAAGATCCGGATCTCCGGCGGCAAGTTCCGCCAGGGCGTGTTTCAGCAGATGGGCGCGACGCCGCAGAAGGTGTCCTGGAAGGAGACCTTCACCGCGCTACAGACCGGGGTGGTCGACGGCGCCGAGGCCGCGACCTATGGCTTCTATGAGCAGAAGCACTTCGAGGTCGCCGAGCACCTGAGCCTGACCGGCCACGTCTACACGCCCTCCTTCCTCCTGGCCTCCAAGAGCTTTTGGGACAGCCTGAGCGCCGAGCAGCAGGCCGCCTTCGAGGCCGTGGGGCAGGCGATCACGGCGCGGGCCTACGAGGCCGCTGCCGGTCTGGAGACCAAGTACTTCGAGGAGATGAAGTCCAAGCTTTCGATCAACGAGGTCGACCTTTCGGCCTTCCAGAAGGCGACGGCCAAGAGCTATGACGACTACGTCGGCACCGAGGGCGACGACTGGCTGAAGCTGGTGCGCGCGGCGGCCAGCGGCAACTGAGCCGGTTTTTGGGGCGGTGGGAGGCGGCGGGGCTCCGGCTCCGCCGTTTCTCATAAGGCGTTCTCAAAGGGACCGGCCTTGAGGTGACCTTGAAGCTCGTCGACCGGATCGTGACCGCCGTGGCCGTGACCTGCCTGGTCGCCTCGACCGCGATGATCCTCGCCAACGTCTTCTACCGCTACGTGGTGCTCGACTGGCTGCGGAGCTGGGCCCGGGCGGCCGACTGGCTTGACCCGCTCTACGACTTTCTGAACGAAGCCTTCGGTGCGGTCAGCGTCACCGCAGACGAAGTGCCTGGCTACCTTCTGGTTTGGATCGCCTTTCTCGGTGCCTACCTGGCCCTGCGGCGCGACGGCCATATCGCCTTCGACCTGCTGATCCGGGCGCTGCCGGCCCGGCCCCGCCGCGTCCTGCGCTTCGCGATCGAGGCCGCCATCCTGGCCTTCCTCGCGCTGCTGCTCTGGCAGTCCCTGCGCATGATCCGGATCGACGGTGCCACCGAGATCGAGACCGCCGAGATCGCTCAGGGCTGGTTCATGGCCGTCCTGCCGCTCTCCGCCCTGCTCCTCGCCCTGCCCGTCGCCCAGCGCCTGCTCGCCTGTGTGCGGAGTGAGGACTTCAGCGATTGGCAAGGGGCGAGCCGCCCCCCCACCCTGCCCCTCCCCCTCCAGGGGGGAGGGAGCTCAAACGGCGCCACCGCGCCTTCCTCCCCCCTTGAGGGGGAGGATCGAGGTGGGGGGTAACTCGTCGTGCCAGGTCGCACGAAGAGCCGACATGAGGCAGGACCATGATGGGCTGGGTGGTCGTGGGTCTGCTCTTTCTGCTGATCGCGCTGGGCGTGCCGATCGGCTTCTCGCTCATGCTGACCGCGAGCTTCGCCATGGCGGTCTCCGGGATCGACCTGATCATGGTGCCGATCCAGATGTTCTCGGGCACCAACTCCGTGGTGCTGCTGGCGATTCCGCTGTTCATCCTGATGGGCGAGCTGATGGGTGCGACCTCGATCTCGCAGCGCCTGATCGCCCTCGCCGCCGCCCTGGTCGGCTGGATCCGCGGCGGCCTAGCCCACGTCAACGTGGTCACCTCGATGTTTCTGGCCGAGATGTCCGGCTCCGCGGTCGCCGACGCGGCGGTGATGAGCAAGGTCTTCGTGCCCTCGATGGCGCGCCAGGGCTATCCGCGCGGCTTCGCCGCTGCGGTGACCGCGACCAGCGCCACCCTCGGGATCATCATCCCGCCCTCGATCCCCATGGTGCTCTACGGGGTGACCACCAACACCTCGATCAAGGAGCTCTTCATCGCCGGGATCCTGCCCGGCCTGATCCTGGGCACCGCCTTCATGGCGACCAGCTACGTCTTCGCCCGCCGCGAAAGCCATCCCGTCGACAGCCGCTTCGAGCTGGCCCGCCTGGGCCGGGCCCTGCTGGGCGCCGCACTGCCGCTGCTGATCCCGGTGATCGTGGTCGGCGGCCTGATCGCCGGCTTCGTGACCCCGACCGAGGCCGCTGCGACCGGGGTGCTGGCGGCCCTCGCCTTCGGGCTGCTGCTGCAGCGCGACCTGGGCGCATCCAAGCTCTACGAGATTTTGGCGACCACAGTGCGCCAGACCTCGGTGGTGATGATGATCATCGCCGGCAGCGCGGTGCTCGGGCAGTTCCTGGCCAACGAGCAGTTGCCGCAGAAGCTCGCCGCCGGCCTCGGCGGGATCACCGACGACTACGTGCTCCGGCTCTTGATGATCAACGCCTTCCTGCTGCTGCTCGGCATGTTCCTGCACGCCTCGGCGGCGATCATCGTGGTCGTGCCGATGCTGCTGCCGCTGGCCCGCGACATGGGCATCGACCCGGTACACTTCGGCGTCATCGTCTGCCTCAACCTCGGCATCGGCCAGCAGACTCCGCCGGTCGCCTCGGTGCTCTTGACCGTCTGCTCGGCGACCGGGCTGCGCATCGAGCAGGTCATGGGCTACGGCAAGTGGTTCATCCTGGCGATGTTCGCGGTCCTGATGGTGGTAAGCTTCGTTCCGGGGACGGCGATCTGGTTCAAGTAGTCCGAGGAAGAGGGATCGGGAGGGAGTACGCGATGGACCTGCAGCTCGACGGCAAGACCGCACTCGTGACCGGGGCCAGCGCCGGCATCGGCCGGGGCATCGCGCTGGCCCTGGCCCGCGAGGGGGTGCGCCTGGCGATCACCGCCCGCCGCGAGGACGCCGCCCGGGAGACCGCGGAGCTGATCGCCGCGGCCGGCGGCCCACCGGCCGCGGTAATCCTGAAGGAGATCCTCGACACCGACGCGCCCTCGGTGATCGCCGAGACGGCCATGGCGGAGCTCGGCCGGGTCGACATCCTGGTCAACAACGCCGGCGGCAGCCGCCCCTTCGAGCTCCACACCGACGAGGACCGCTGGGAGGAGGCCCTTACCCTCAACTTCACCCGGCCCCGCCAATTGACCGATCTTCTGATCGACCAGATGACCGAGCGCCGCTGGGGCCGGGTGATCAACATCACCGGCAAGTCTGAGCCGGAGGGCATCAACGGCGCCTTCTGCGCCAAGGCCGCGGTGCATTCCTGGGCCAAGGGCCTGTCGCGCCTGGTCGGCCCCAAGGGCGTGACCGTCAACTGCATCCCGCCGGGACGGATCATGAGCGACCAGATCCGCCGCAACTACGCACCGGCGTACCGCGAGGAGCAGGCGGCGACCGAGATCCCCATGCGCCGCTACGGCGAGCCGGAGGACCTGGCGGCCCTGGCGGCCTTTCTCGCCTCGCCGCTTGCGGGCTACATTACCGGCACCGTCATCCCGGTCGACGGCGGCCTGCGCCGCTATCAGTTCTGAGGAGGTTCCGTGTCCGAGTCCTACGACATCGTGGTGATCGGCGCCGGCAACGCGGCGCTCTGCGCGGCCCTGGCGGCCCAGGAGAACGGCGCCCGGGTGCTGGTCCTGGAGCGCGCCCCGGAGGACGAGAACGGCGGCAACTCGCGCTTCACCGCGGGCGCGATCCGCTTCGCCTACGACGGCGTCGAGGACCTGAGGGCGGTCATGCCGGACCTTTCCGAGGAGGAGGTCGCCCAGACCGATTTCGGCACCTATTCGGAAGACCAGTTCTTCGACGACATGTTCCGGGTGACCCAGTACCGCTGCGACCCGGACCTGGTGGAGCTGCTGGTCCGGCGCTCCAAGGCGACCATGGTCTGGATGCGCGAGAAGGGCGTGCGCTTCGTGCCGATCTACGGCCGCCAGGCCTTCAAGGTCGACGGCCGCTTCAAGTTCTGGGGCGGCCTGACCGTCGAGGCCTGGGGCGGCGGGCCGGGCCTGGTCGACTCCCTGACCGCGGCCGCCCGCGAGCGCCAGGTCCAGATCGAGTACGA
>JAAUXY010064897.1_pt1 | contig 10986 bp, 8 predicted proteins | sample 7278121 | NCBI WGS metagenome assembly JAAUXY01 (sample SAMN14350117, study PRJNA611818) | marine sediment metagenome | isolation source: surface marine sediment (1.8m) | place: French Polynesia: Moorea | collected 2018-08
ATTGCCCATGCCAAAATAAAAGAGCGTTTGGACCGCGGCGAACCGCTTCCGGATTATTTTAAAAATCACATAATTTATTATGCCGGGCCGGCCAAGACGCCGCCCGGGTATGCCTCGGGATCATTCGGACCGACCACCGCCGGCCGCATGGATCCTTACGTACCCATCTTTCAAGCCCAGGGCGGCTCGATGATCATGCTGGCCAAGGGCAATCGGTCTCCGGCGGTAACGGAATCCTGTCAGAAATATGGCGGATTCTACCTGGGTTCCATCGGCGGTCCGGCGGCCAGGCTGGGTAAGGAATGCATCACCCATGTCGAGACGGTTGAATATGAAGAGCTGGGCATGGAAGCCGTATTTATGATAACGGTTAAGGACTTTCCGGCCTTTATTATCATCGATGACAAAGGCAATGACTTTTTCGAAAAACTTCTAAATTAACGACCGTAAAATACTTTTCTTGAAATCAGTAAGCTTTTCGCATACGGAATACTGTAAATAACAAGAAATTGAATTAAAGGAGCTAGCTATGGCAACCAATGAAATGAAAACCATGGATGGAAACACCGCAGCCGCTCATGTGGCCTATGCCATGAGCGATGTGGCCACCCTTTATCCCATAACACCGTCTTCACCCATGGGTGAAATCGCCGATGAATGGGCTGCTGACGGGCGTAAAAATATCTTCGGCCAGCCCATGATCGTTCGCCAGTTGCAATCTGAAGCCGGAGCGGCCGCTTCGGTGCATGGTTCTTTGGCGGCCGGCGCTTTAACGACCACGTTTACCGCTTCCCAGGGGCTGCTTTTGATGATCCCCAATATGTATAAAATGGCAGGGGAACTGCTTCCCGGCGTGCTGCATGTTTCCGCACGCGCTGTTGCCGCCCACGCGCTGTCGATTTTTGGCGATCATCAGGATGTGATGGCTGTGCGCCAGACCGGTTTTGCGCAGGTGGCATCCGCATCCGTACAGGAAGTCATGGATCTGGGTTTAACCGCCCATCTGTCGGCGATTGAAAGCAGCATTCCGTTTGTCCATTTTTTTGACGGCTTTCGCACCTCACACGAAATCCAGAAAATCGCCGTTATTGACTATGATGATATGGCCAAACTGACAAACTTCGAGGCCGTGGCCCGATTTCGGGCGCGGGGCGCCAACCCGGAACGACCTGAGCTGAGAGGGACTGCCCAGAACCCGGATATTTATTTCCAGGGCCGGGAGGCGGCCAATTCCTACTATCTAAAGGTGCCGGGTATTGTCAGCGATTATATGAAAAAAGTCAGCAAATTAACCGGCCGACAATACAACCTGTTTGACTACGTGGGAGATCCCGAGGCCGACCGCATTATTGTCTCCATGGGTTCCTCATGCGAAACCATCGAGGAGGTCATCAATTATCAGTTAAGCCAGGGTGAAAAAGTCGGTCTGGTCAAAGTACGGCTGTTCCGGCCTTTTTCAAGCGAACACCTTTTTAATGCGATTCCGAAGAGCGCCAAGACCATAACGGTGCTGGATCGTACCAAAGAACCGGGCGCGCTGGGTGATCCTTTGTATCAGGACGTTTGTACCGCTTTTATGGAACGCGCCCAGACGCCAACCATTTTAGCAGGTCGCTATGGTCTGGGATCAAAAGAGTTCAATCCGGCCATGGTTCTGGCCGTTTATGAAAACATGAAAGCCGACAGTCCCAAAAACCACTTCACCGTGGGCATTGTTGACGATATCACCCATACTTCGCTGGATGTGGGCGAGTCGCTGGATGTCACCCCGGAAGGCACTGTTCAGTGCAAGTTCTGGGGCCTCGGTGCGGACGGAACTGTGGGTGCCAATAAGAGCGCCATCAAAATTATCGGTGATAACACCGATATGTACGCACAGGCCTATTTTTCCTATGATTCAAAAAAATCCGGCGGCATCACCATTTCCCATCTGCGATTTGGTCACAACCCGATTCAATCCACCTACCTGATTGACACCGCCGATTATATCGCCTGCCATAAACGCAATTATGTCGACATCTACGATGTGCTGGAAGGGATCAAAGACGGCGGCACCTTTGTCCTCAACTCACGCTGGTCGCCTGAGGAGATGGAAGAAAAAATACCGGCCAGTATGCGCCGTACCATCGCCGCGAAAAAGCTCAAATTTTACAATATCGATGCCGAGAAAATAGCCAGCGAAGCGGGACTGGGCGGCCGCATCAACATGATCATGCAGACGGCCTTTTTTCAGCTGGCCAATGTGATTCCGGTTGATGACGCCATTGGCTACCTGAAAGACCAGATCAAAAAATTGTTTGGTAAAAAAAGCCAGAAGATCGTGGATATGAACTTTGCCGCTGTGGACCAGACACTGGAAAACCTGGTGGAAATCGAATATCCCGATTCCTGGGCGGAAGCTTCCGGCAAATCCGCGGCTGAAAAGGACGAGCCGGATTTTGTCAAAAATGTAATGCGACCGATCCTGGCCCAGCAGGGAGATAAGCTTCCGGTCAGCGCATTTCAACCGGATGGTATTTTTCCGGTTGATACCTCCAAGTACGAAAAACGCGGCGTGGCCATCAATGTGCCGGAATGGATCATGGAAAACTGTATCCAGTGTAACCAGTGCGCCATGGTTTGCCCGCATGCCAGCATCCGTCCGGTGCTGTTAACCGAGGACGAGCTGGGGAAAGCCCCTGATGGTTATGAGGCCAAAAAGGCGGTGGGCAAAGACCTCAAGGGGTACTATTTCAGAATACAGGTGGATACCCTTGATTGTATGGGGTGCGGCAACTGCGCCGATATCTGCCCGTCAAAGAAAAAAGCACTTGTCATGAAACCCCTGGAAACTCAGACAGCGCTGCAGGTGCCGTTTCATGAATTTAGCGTGGAGCTGCCCGTGCGCGATGATGTGGTCAGCCGAACCACGGTTAAGGGCAGCCAGTTTTGCCAGCCGCTGCTGGAATTCTCGGGGGCATGCGCCGGCTGCGGCGAAACACCGTATGCCAAACTGTTGACCCAGTTATACGGCGAGCGCATGGTTATCGGCAATGCCACCGGCTGCAGCTCGATCTGGGGCGGCTCGGCACCGGCGGTTCCGTATTGTGTCGACAAAGACGGTTTTGGCCCCACGTGGGGCAATTCGCTGTTTGAAGACCCGGCCGAGTTTACCTACGGCATGTTCCTGGGTGCCTTACAGCAGCGCTATAAAGTGGCGGATTTAGTGAGAGAAGCGCTGGATACAGACATCTCCAAGGATCTCAAAGATGCCATGCAGGGCTGGCTGGAGAGCTTCAAGGATCCTGCCGGTAGTAGAAAATATGGCGACCAGCTCAAAACACTGCTAAGCCAGCAAAACGGCAACCCGTTATTGGAAGAAATTGCCGCTTACGGCAGGCTGTTCACCAAAAAGTCATACTGGGTGTTTGCCGGTGACGGGGCCGCCTATGATATCGGCTTCGGGGGTATTGATCATGTGCTGGCGACCGGGGAAGACATTAATATCCTGGTGATGGATACCGAAGTATATTCCAATACCGGCGGACAATCTTCAAAGGCCACGCCCACCGGATCGGTTGCCAAATTTGCGGCTTCCGGCAAAAAGACGCCCAAAAAGGACATGGGTCAGATGATGATGTCTTACGGCTATGTTTATGTGGCCAGTGTGGCCATGGGCGCCAGCAAACAGCAGATGATGAAGGCTTTTTTGGAAGCGGAGAGCTATGACGGGCCCTCGATCATTCTGGCCTATTCGCCCTGCATCAACCAAGGCATTCTGGCCGGTATGGGCAAAAGCCAGGAAGAGGAAAAATTGGCCGTGAATTCCGGCTACTGGCCTTTGTATCGATACAACCCGACGCTAAGGGCTCAGGGTGAAAATCCGTTTATCCTGGATTCGAAAAAACCCGACGGCAGCCTGCGCCAGTTCCTGGAAGGTGAAATTCGATTTGCGTCCTTGAAGCGAAGTTTCCCGGAAGAAGCCGACAGGCTGCATGCCGAACTGGTAGAACAATTCAACGCACGCTATGAAGATCTGGCGCTGATGGCCGATCCCACCAGCGTGTGCCCGGAACCGGATGCTGAAGAACCGGCAACCGCTAAATAATTGTTACCGCGATGTAACGCGTTATCGCATAAAACCGAAAAGGCCGTTTGAAAATCAAACGGCCTTTGTTTCTTCAATGATTTAGCACTTTCGCTAAATTGGAATTGTAAAACTCCATTTACCCGCTAAACCCTCTAAGGGCAGCCGGGTATCTTATTAAGTTGTGGTTGCTAAGATTTGCCGTGACAATATGATTCACAGTATTCCGGGACGGATTTACAGTCCCAGGTGCCGTCCTCGTTTTGCCGGCAATTCTCAGCAAAAAAATAGCATCTTTCAAGACAGATGCTTTCTTTTTCGGATGATTTCTTACTCATGAGTATATCCTTTTTGGGTTTACAACCCCTTTGGGGGGTCACATCTTAAACGTAACCATCAGATGGACATATGCAATAAACGCATTTCAAAAGCGTTTGCTTGTTATGGGGAGAGCGCTCCTAATCCAATGGACACCTTTTTTCTCTAAGGGGCCTTTGCATGCGAAATATCCTTATTTTTTGTTTTTTAATTTTTATAGCGATACCGGCGCTGGCAGACGGGGAGCACCCGATCGAAGCCTTGCAGAAGGGTGTTGAGAAGGGCCTTCGCATTTTAAATGATCCCGGGTTTAATGATGCCGATCGCAAAGAAGCCCAGCAGCAGAAGCTCAGGATCATTCTGGAACAGCTCTTTGATTTTCATGAATTTTCCAGAAGGGTGCTGGCCTCCAACTGGAAAAAATTTACCCCCGCCCAAAGAAAAGAGTTCGTCAGCGTATTTACCGAATTTTTGGGTAAATTTTATATGGGAAAATTGCAGGAGAAATACAGGGATGAAACCCTTATTTATGTGAGCCAGGAATTAAAAACCCCCATCCTTGCGCTGGTGAATGTTCAGGTTGTCTGGAAAGGCCAAAAAATACCGGTGGATTTACGGATGATCAAACGCAAGGGGTTATGGAAAGTGTACGATATCCAGGTTGTCGGCATCAGTGCGGTGCGAAACTACCGGGCCCAGCTCAAATCGCTGCTCAGCAAAAAAACACCTGCCGGGGTCATCGAGCTTATGAAACAGAAAATAGAACAGATCGAACAAAAGCAAAAGAGGGGGTAGAAGATTGAAGATTACCCTACAGCAAGCTGTAGGGAATCTTCCCCGTAAGGAATTTTAATCGATTCATAATTCGCTCGCTCGCCCCGCAGCAAGCTGCGGGGAATGCGCTCGCTATCGCGGGTCAAAGATTTTTTTTGCCAATTTAGAAGAATACTGCTACTTTAATTCTTCAAATGCGATACTGCTAACGACATAAATGATGCGTTCGCAGGGGTCTACGGTTCAAGGTCTTCTCCTGCGGCGTGGTAGAAAATCTAACAGCGATCTGCTCGCTCCAGACAGGAGGTCAAAGGTCGGCTCATGAGCGACAAATGGTTATTGTCTCTTGCGAAAGCGTGTTACGAAGATAGATTCCTCTTTCTGATCATCTTCAATGTGGCGCTAATTGTGCTGGGCCCTTTTGTACAGGGCTTCATCGGGCTGCGTTTGTTCATGGAGATTTTATTTTCCATCATTTTTATTGCCACGATTTATGCCGTCTCGCAAAACAAACTTCACATAATTATTGCTACCATCCTGCTTATACCGGCACTTATCGCAGTGTGGACCCCGGATATTCCAAGGCACAACATCCAGCTCACCTTCGGCTACCTCTGCGGATTGATTGTCCTGGCTTTCGCGATCATTTCGATTTTAAAATATATCTTTACCCAGGAGACGGTTACCAGACAAAACATTTCGGCTGCGGTTGCCGTATATCTGCTTCTCGCACTGATGTGGACGTTTATTTATCGGATAATTGATAACCTATACCCCGGATCATTTGCAGTGGCGCATGATTCCCTCAGTGGTGCAGAAAATGTTTATTTATATTTCAGCCTGGTAACGATTACCACCTTGGGCTACGGCGACATTACCCCGATAGGGTCTCAGGCGATAGCGCTGTCGGTTTTGGAAGCGATTACCGGCCAAATATACCTGGTCGTGGTCGTCGCCTGGTTTGTCGGTCTGTACGTGTCAAAAAAATCAAAGCAATAAGGAAAAGAAAAGATGAAACCATTTTTAATTGCCCTGATTATATGGATTGCCACCGTTCCACTGGATGTTCATGCCGATGAATGTATCGAGGGCGATTGTGTCAACGGATACGGGACCATGGTGACTACCACCGGTCAAAAATTCACCGGCCATTTCAAAGACGGCATGCGTCATGGTGAGGGGGTATTTATATTACCCGGTGGCCGCAGACTTGAAGGTACCTGGCAGGAAAATGAAATCGTCGAGGGCACCTATACCATGCCGGACGGCACCAAATATGTCGGCCAGTTTAAATTTCGCGAGCGCAACGGTCAAGGTGAGCTAACCTTTCCGGACGGCCGCAAATACGTTGGTGAGTTTAAAAGCGGACAGCGCCATGGAGAAGGTACTCTGATTTATCCGGACGGCCGTAAATATGTGGGTGATTTTAAATTTGGCGAACGCACCGGTCAGGGAACCCTGACCTATCCGGACGGCCGCACATATATCGGGGAGTTTAAAGACGGCGAACGCACCGGAAAAGGGACGCTGATTTATCCGGACGGTAAAAAACTCAGCGGGGAATTTAAGGACGGCGAATTTGTGGGAAATCAATGATTTTGGATTTTGGAATTTAGATTTTTGATTGGGAAATACAGAATACGGATTTCGAAATACGGTTTGCTATAACAAGAACGGGATGACCTTGCCTGAGAGTTGATTCGGAAAGATCATCCCGCTTTTTCCTAAAAGCCGGATTACGGCAACCGATGCAGCCAATCTGCGCTTAAGAACCATTTCTCTTTTAACGCCTCCATCAAACCGGTTTTTCCGGCAATCCCCATAAAGTTTTCAACCCAGTTGACCAGCAGCGGGTCACCGGCCGGAATCCCCACGCCGATCGGCTCATAGGTGAGGGTCGTCACGACGGATAACAACCCTTTGTCCGGATAACGGAAAACAGATACCACGCAAATGGGGTAGTCCGCTACCATGGCGTGTACTTTATCCTTCAGCACCATGTCCACGGCTTCATCGTAGTCTTTGGCGGTCGTCAGGGCGGCATCCGGCAGCGCTTTTTCGACAAATGCCTGACTGGTGGAGCCTTTCAGGGCTACCAGTTTGACTTTTTTAGCGTCGATATCTTTCGGATCGTCCGCCATGGCAATGGTTTTTACCTTGGTCAAGAATGCTTTGCCGGATTCAAAATAAGGACCTACGAAAGCCGCTTTCATGTTGCGTCCGGGGGTGATGGTCATATTTGACAGTATCACGTCAATTTTACCCGACTGCAAGGCGGGCAGCAGCTCGGCAAAAGCCATTTTCTCAAACTTTGCCTTGACTCCCATGGCACCGGCCATTGCCCTGGCCAGATCGACTTCATATCCGATCAATTCGCCTTCTTTGGTGGTCATGTTCAGCGGCGGCATATTCCCGGTCATCCCAACAACCAGTTGTCCCCGCTGCTGGATGCGATCAATGGCCGGAGCGGCAGATGCGGATGCAGACGCATTGGCTGTGTTGCTATTGGTCTGAGCGCATCCGATTAAAAACAGAAGCAGCATCATAAATACGATCGTCCATTTTTTCATTTTCATAATTCTCCTCTCTCTCTATCTTTTCCGTTGGAATTTTTATTTTGTGATAACATCTGGTGTTCCGTATCGTAAGTAATTTACAAAAACGATCTCATTTTAGGTTTCAGGTTTCGGGCCTTCGCCGCGCCGTAGCAGTTACGTCCGCGCAGGCGGGTGTCAGGTGTCAGCGTTCAATAGTTCCACCGCCGGTGGTTCAGGTGTCAGGTTTCAGGAAAAAGAAGACATGCGGAACCTGATGGTTTTCATGAGGCTACCTCTTCCTGACACCTGAACACTGACACCAGAAACCACAGGTTTTTTAAAACTCATCTAAACTAAAATATACCCCACGAATTTGGTAAAATTTTGGTGGGAAAAAACTCTATTTTCGCATTTCCTTGTAAGCATTGATCAGCCCGTTGGTCGAACTATCATGCGTTTGAATGGGTTTATCATCGGTCAGCTCGGGCAAGATTTTTTTGGCCAGCTGCTTGCCGAGCTCAACGCCCCATTGATCGAAACTAAATATATTCCAAATGACGCCCTGGACAAAAATTTTATGCTCGTACATGGCAATTAAACTTCCCAGCACCCTGGGTGTCAGTTTTTTGAAAAGAATAGAGTTGGTCGGACGATTGCCTTCAAACATTTTGTGGGGCACGCGTTTTTGAATTTCCTTATCGGTTTTATCCTCGTTTTTTAACTCGGCAATCACTTCCTTTCTGGTTTTTCCGTTTAAAAGCGCTTCGGTCTGGGCAAAGAAGTTTGACAGCAAAATTGGATGGTGCTCACCAATCGGATTGTGGCTGATGGCCGGCGCCAGAAAATCAGCCGGGATTAATTTGGTGCCCTGGTGAATGAGCTGGTAAAAGGCATGCTGGCCGTTGGTTCCCGGCTCGCCCCAGATAATGGGCCCACTCTGGTAATCAATTCTATCACCGTTGCGATCAATTGATTTCCCGTTGCTTTCCATGTTGCCCTGTTGAAAATAGGCCGGAAAGCGATGCAGGTATTGATCATAGGGCAGAATCGCTTCGGTTTGGGCTCCGAAAAAATTGTTGTACCAGATCCCGATGAGCGCCAGGATGACCGGAATATTCTTTTCAAAGGGGGCTGTTTTAAAATGCTGATCCATTTCAAAGGCCCCCTGCAAGAGATCCTCGAAGTTGTCGTATCCAATATAGCAGGCGATCGACAGGCCGATCGCCGACCACAGGGAATAGCGACCACCGACCCAATCCCAGAAAACAAACATATTGTCTTTATCGATGCCGAATTTCTGCACCGCTTTTGAATTGGTTGAAATTGCTACAAAATGGCGGGCTACATGAGCCGGGTCCTTGGCTGCCTTTAAAAACCATTCTCGGGCGGAAAACGCGTTGGTCATGGTCTCCTGGGTGGTGAAGGTTTTAGAGGCAATCATGAACAGGGTGGTTTCCGGGTTCAATGGTTTCAGGGTTTCCGTTAAATGCGTTCCGTCGATGTTGGATACAAAATGGACAGACAATCCTTGCATGGCATATGCGTTTAAGGCCTCCGTGACCATCACCGGACCCAGATCTGATCCACCGATACCGATGTTGACGATATCACTGATCTTTTTGCCGCTGAATCCTTTCCAATCACCCTTGATCACGCTGCTGGAAAATTTGTTCATCTTTTTTAAAACGGCATTGACGTCCGGCATCACATCCTGGCCGTCGACCAGAATCGGGGAATTGTCCCGATTGCGCAGGGCAACGTGTAAAACGGCGCGATTCTCCGTTTCGTTTATTTTTGTTCCGCTGAACATATTTTCAATCGCATTTTTCAGGTCACATTCTTCAGCCAGGGCAATTAAGCCGGTAACGGTTTCTTGCGTGATCCTGTTTTTAGAATAATCGACCATCAAATCGTTAAAGCGGATGGAAAATTTACTAAACCGCCGGGGGTCCTCAGCAAAGAGATCCCGCATGTGTCGGTTTTTAATTTTTCCGAAATGGCGGTTCAGGTTTTGCCAGCTTTTTGTTTTTGTGGGATTGATTTTGGCAAGCATGTTGACATCTCCTCGAGTGCAATGGATATACCATAATACGCTTTTTGGCCTATACAAGTTGGATCGGTGTCTTTTAAATTGCGTCGCATCATCTTGATTATTATATTAACTCATTAGAATTATGGCCGCAGAAAATCAAAATATCCAAATAGTCGCCGATGCTGAAGCCATGAGTAAAGCAGCAGCTGAGGTAATCGTTGAACACATCCGGGAAACATTAAAAACACGTGATGTCTATAGTATCGCTTTGTCCGGCGGATCCACTCCCCGACGGCTGCATGCCTTACTGGCGGGCGATGCAGTGTTTCGGGATCAGATCCCCTGGGAGCGTGTCCATTTTTTCTGGGGCGATGAACGTCACGTTCCACCGGATCACCCGGACAGCAACTACCGCATGGCTGACGATACCTTACTTTCAAAAGCGCCGATACCGGCGGCAAACATTCACCGCATCCGGGCTGAGAATCCTGACGCCGAGAAAGCCGCTGCCGACTATGAACAGGAAATCCGCCAATTTTTCAAAATCGATGTCGAACAAATACCCCATTTTGACTGTGTGCTGCTGGGTATGGGCCTGGACGGTCATACCGCATCCCTTTTTCCCGGCACAGCCGCCCTTGAGGAAACCAGGCGTCTGGTGGTTGCCAGCTGGGTGGAAAAATTTGAATCCTACCGCATTACCTTGACCGTTCCGGTATTCAATAATGCCACGCGCATTATTTTTCTTATCAGCGGTCAAAAGAAGGCAAATACATTAAAATCCGTACTGGCTCACGGTCAGGTATCTGATACCTATCCTATTCAACGGATTCGTCCGAACCAGGGGCAATGTATCTGGCTGATCGATACCTCTGCTGCCGGTCAGTTAATGCTGGATGATTGATCCGCTTTCACACTTGCCACGATAGGTTTTAAATACTGCCAATCAAAAGCAAATATATATCCATCACATTGGTTCGCGTTGGCCCGGTCATTACAAGGTCATCCAATTTCTGAAAAAGGTGGTAGGAATCGTTGCGCTGTAGAAAAGCTTTCGGATCCAGGCCGTTTTCGCGAGCCCTCGTCACAGTGGTACCGTCGGCAATCGCTCCAGCGGCATCCGTCGGGCCGTCGGTTCCATCCGTGCCGCCGCTCAGAACCACTGTATTGTCCAATCCCTCGATCGCCAGAGCCGCTGCCAGTGCGAATTCCTGGTTGCGACCCCCGAGCCCATCTCCCTGAAGAGTTACCGTGGTTTC
>JAAUXY010122038.1_pt1 | contig 10983 bp, 10 predicted proteins | sample 7278121 | NCBI WGS metagenome assembly JAAUXY01 (sample SAMN14350117, study PRJNA611818) | marine sediment metagenome | isolation source: surface marine sediment (1.8m) | place: French Polynesia: Moorea | collected 2018-08
GCGTCAGTTTTGGGCGACCGGCCGCGAGAGCCTGATGCGAGGGTCATCGCTCGTGTCACCGGTGCGAAGATTCCTACGAAATTCGAGAGAATCTCGATGGGGCCTGATGATGCTGACGCAGTTTCCCTCTTGGCGCAAATGGGTCGTGCGGGGTGTCGAGCCTGCGCCCATGTGCGCGCGGGGGGAGACTGCGTCAGCATCGTCAGGTTGAGCCGTAATCTCCCTGAATATCGAGATTAGTCGCAAAAATACGCCATGTTCAAGCTGAGCATCGAACGGCGCCCATCCAGTCGCTTCGTTTCGACCGTCTAGATGAAACCGACCGCCTGCCACGGGCTGGGAGCGCCGGCATCTTGCCGGCACCAGCGCAGTCCGCGGGACTGCGCCGCATGCCTTCAGACTTTCCGTGTCAGGTACTGGACCCGAGGTAGTGACGCGGACGAAGCCGGTACTGTTCAGCCCGACGTGCACACCGGCGCCCTGTTCGCAAATCTGAGCTTCCCGTGTGCGCTCGGGCCGGGGATGCAGCAGGCGTTGGCTCGGCCTTTCCGTCTCGATCTCGCCTGCCTCCGTCAAAGCGGAGACCGCTTTGACGTCCTTGATAGGTTGAGAGTTTCCACGGGCGACGCGTTGAGCGCTACCTGTTGACATGTCACTCAGCGACGCCACCCTCGACCATCGAATTGAGAAGGAGGTTGATCCATGCAGCGAATTCGTTTAACCTTGAAACCTGGTCAGCCTGGCATAAGGGTCCATTGGCGCGCTACGGCAAGCGTCTGCTGTGCGTTCGCTATCGCTACGACGAGCAGACTCACCAGCGAGCCAAGACGGTCGAGTTGATCGAGGACAGAAAGGATAGGGAGGCGGTAAATATGCCTCGAGGCGGTGAGAATATGGTTGCGGTTCGTGTTGGTTGCAGGAGTTGGATTTGCGCAGGGAGGTTAGAGCCGCTGGCGATCCCGCGAAGAGGTTGTGGGTGCTGAGCTGTGAACGGGTGGAGGGGCTCGGGCTGACGAGCAGGATCGTTGAGGGAGCTTTATAGATGTGGATATCTTCCACTGGATATACAGATGTAGATGGCTCGCGGGGCATCTACTTCTGGATGGTTCTGTATAGATGTGGATAGCGCTATATAGTGCTATAAAGAACGGTGACGGTCAGAAACAATGTTCTGCGGCTTCCTGATGTGGCTCCCCGCGAGAGCACGCAACCAATGGCATTCATGAGGAATTTGTGATGAGCACCTTTAGTAGACATCGGGATAAGGTCTTCATTAGCTATAGCCACAGGGACAGCGATTGGCTCAAGGAACTTCAGATTCACCTGAAACCGCTTGAGCGAGAAGGCATCGTAAACCGATGGGATGACACTCTCATAAAGGGCGGGGAGCTTTGGAGAAAAGAAATAGAGGAGGCGTTGAGCGAGGCGAGAGTTGCCATACTACTGGTCAGCAAGCATTTCCTCGCTTCCGAATTCATAACAAAAAACGAGCTGCCACCACTTCTAAATGCGGCAAAGAAAGAGGGCGCGCTGATTCTACCTGTAATACTCAGCCCGTGCAGATTTTCGGCGACAAACACCCTGTCCAGTTACCAAGCCCTCAACTCTCCCGACGAAACCTTGGCGGAGATGGAAGAGGCCAAGAGGGATCGAATTTGGATTTCCCTAACACATAGAATTGAAGAAGAATTGAGAACGGCAGAAGATGAAGCAAAGAAGCTCTATCGTTCAGATATCGGTGAGGTTATTCAACCCATTCATAGGGAGGGAAGACGGACGAGAATTCGGCTTGAGTCTCCTTCAAAAAACCAAGCACCTCTAATGTCAACGGTCGAGATTTGGCCCGAAGAGACTGTGCGTGATACTCTGACAAATGTATGGAGGATCTTGCGCGGACACGCAGGCTCCTCCTTCAGTCCGAAGCCCTATAGCTATCATTGGGACTGGATTATTTGCCGAAAAAGGGATAGCCTCCCTCTGATAATGAGAGGATTCATGAGCGCAGTACCGGCGCCAACGATCTTTGAGGATGGGGAGATATGGACAGTAGTGGAACTCGACGAGCCTGCAATTCTGAATCCAGAAAGATTCGGAATCGAACGCGGTAGTCCTGAGAAATGGTGACCAAGAACGAATACACGCAATCCCGCGTAGAACAACGAGATGGAGCGCACCGCTCCGCAGGCGCTCATCTGTGGTCGATATGCGAACCGAGAGTCTCCGAAGGCTAGTGTCTGTGATGAACGAGTAGAAGGTGCCAAGGCGTCTTGAGTTCACCGCAAAGGAGATAGAGACACTCCAGGTGTCGCTGTAATAACAATGCGATTGTCAGCAAGTGACCTGTGGGCTCGGTTTAGGGAGAGCGTAGACTTATCCAGCGGACTAGCTCTGCTTGTAAGCCTCCTGAGTCTCGCTGTCGCATCTGCATCGTTAAAATTTAGCTTTGATGCAGATCGACGGAACTCTCTGGAATTCATTACCTCTATGACATCCGTCCTTGTCGCAGATTACACTGCTCAGGATGACTCCCTGGTTTTCGCAACGTCTGAAGACGCGAAGCTGCTCTCCTACGGCTTCTTGTTTCTTCCCGACGCTCTTTCGCAGACTCCGCTTCATTTTCGCGCGCCAACGAATGCCATCGCTTTCGCGCCTCTTCGGACTAAAGCAGCCGAGCTTCTTAGGCTTGAATTCTCCGCCCTCTATAACAAAAACCCTACCTTTTATCCAAAAGACGCGCAGGCTATCGACTACGCTATTCCCGTTTATGCGGAGACAAAATCAACAGTAGGCGGGTCCTCCATTGATTCTCGGTCAGCATACACGCTGTTGATGAACTGCGCAGTCGACGAGGCGTTTGCAGCAGGTACCGCAGACGCTGATCGTGATCAGCAACGTTGCATTTTTAAGGCGTTCATTCATGAGGGCAGAGTTGATATCGGTACACCTGGATTCTTCCACTGGCCTTGGTCATCTGCTCAGAAGATCAAGGACAAGGGGACGGCTCTGAGACTCGAGCGGACAAGGACCTGGTTAAATAGGCAGTGGGCGGGCATGAAGAAGAGCCGGGATCGTTTGATCGGCTGATTATGAGAGTCGAGATTAGTCGGATAGATCGACACCAAGCGCCAAGCGAGGAACGAGCAGATGATAGATTCACATCGCGGAGTCAACAAGACGGTTGGCATATCAACTACATGCAGTCGGACGCGCTGCGCGCTCCGCTGATGTTGGCCCGTTATGCATGTGAGGTATCTCGATGACGGACGAAATGCGAAAACGATGCTTTGTTGTAACTCCGATCGGGGCGGCCGACTCTTCGATACGTCGTGCCGCAGAAGGTTTACTAGACTCTGTATTCAAACCTGTGCTTGATGATGAAGGCTTCGATGTCTACGTCGCGCACAAGATTGCTTCTCCTGGGTCAATTACAAAACAGGTGATACAGCATCTCCTTGAAGACGAGCTCGTACTAGCGAACTTGACTGGTCTAAATCCAAATGTTATGTATGAACTTGCTGTTCGTCACTCTAAGCGCTTGCCTGTTGTATCTGTCGCCGAAGACGGAACCGATCTGCCGTTCGACATTGCCGACGAGCGTACGCTTTTCTATCGCGACGATATGGCTGGCGTAGAAGCTCTAAAGCCGCAGCTACGCAAGACGATAAGGGCGGCACTACGCGATGACAAGCCTGACAATCCCATATACCGCGTCGCTACTTCAATGCTGATCAGAGAGTCGGCAGAGACTACAGATACCGACAAGTATATGATTCGACGAATCGATCAGATAGAAAGTGCAGTCCAAGATCTGCTGCAAAGGTCACGCCGGCCAGTGATAGCCGGCGTCGGTAAGGGTAGCTACTTCCCTTCCACGGGCTACAGCACTACACTTGCAGACATTATTGCCCGGTCGATTGAATCCCCTGATGTCGACAAAATCGGCGAATCGTATGTTATCGAGAACGTGGATGTAGATGAGAGATCAGGCAAGCCGATTCAACTCCATGTTCGATCCACAGTGGACCATTTCAGACCTGAGAGAGCCAGCGGCAGCACCAAAGGTGATGACCCATGTCCTTGTGGCTCCGGCAAGAAGTATCGTGAATGCCACGGTAAGAAATCACAGAAGGCGAAGAGTTGAGTTAGACAATGGTCCATAGAACCTTCAACGTGCTCTGCATAACCATCGATTGGAGTCGGACAGCATGCGCTGCCGCTCAACCGTGGCGTTCGACGCCAGATACTGATCTGAAGGTACGCCGATGGTAGCTAAGCACCTGGGAACGAACCTGGCCAACGAGTTAGCCGCCGCAATCGAGGCGTCCCCGGATCTTGTTCCAAAGTCCCTTGTTGCGGCATTAACGAGGGAGCCGAGGTTACGGATCTTCGACCGGTCCCTTCAGCGAATCGGGCAGGCGTTTCAGTCCTTCGATCACTACAGGCTGGCCAGTTGGCTCGTCGGGCGGGCGCAGGCTACCAACGTCGAGAGGGCGCTTTCCGATCTGGCTACCTATGCAGAGAAGGACACCTTCAGGGCTTTCCAAGTTGTGTTTGCCACGGGGACGTGGGCGGATGAGTTGTATAAGTTTGACGATGGGATGACTCTGTGCCCGGTTAAGTATCTGCCTTTCGAGGTACCATCGGACTCATTCTCCGAGCGGGTTATACTTGGACAAACGAGCTTCGCCATGTTCAAGCCTTTCGAGCATCCACGCGTGCATCAAGCTCAAGGGGCGAGTCAGACGATTCCAGATCTTGACCGGACCTATCTTAGAATCAACGATGAACTGCGCCTCGTTCAGGAACTCCTGTCTTTATTAGGCAAAGGGACGCAGCTGATTGCCTTCACCACCGTTCCAGCTGACAATGTTCCGAGCACAGGTTTGCTTTCTTGGCATATGCCGGAAATGAGAACCGCATTACTCGGATCCATTGTGACTCGCTCTGAAGCGATGAGGCTAGCTCAGCTTCGAAGCGACTTTCAGGCGCTCTCTGAGAATCAGCGCCAAGCTCTTAGAGTACCTCTCAGGCGCCTCGTTAAAGCGCTCTGCGCGCTGAGTCTTGTCGACAAGGCAATTGAGCTGGGCGTGGCAATGGAGGCTCTTTACCTCAGCGATCAAACGCATGGCGAGCTTACTTACAGGCTTGCTCTACGCGGAGCGACCTTTCTTAGCGCGGACGCTAGGACAACTGAGAGCATCTTCAAGGACCTAAAGCAAGCATACACGCTGCGTTCTCAGGCCGTTCACACCGGCACGTTTAGTCGCAAGAACAGATCTAAAGCAACGGGAATAATCGACTCTGCTATTGGGCACGTCTCCAGGACTCTTGCGGCCTTCATAAGGCATGGGCCCGTAAAGAATTGGGAAGCACTGGTTCTGCAAAGGGTGGCGCGACCAGAGGTTGCTGCACCGCTGATAGCCGGAGTGGATGCCTGTAGAGCCGGATGGCTCTTCGTTCTTCGTGACACTGCGACCGGTGAGTTATCACACGTACTATTGCCTTCGTTTTCCCAGTATCTAGAGTTGGATGCGCGCCTAGCCTTGATCGCGGTAGATATGCCGATTGGCCTGCCAGCGCGGGGATCAAGAGATTGCGACCTACAAGCCCGAAGACTGTTGGGCGAGCCACGACGTCGCAGTGTGTTTCCTTCTCCGATACGGGGTATGTTAGGAACGAAGACATTCGACGAAGCGGCTGCCGTTTTAGCAAAAACCGATGGCCGTGGCTTGCAGAAGCAGGTCTTTGCACTTCTTCCTAAAATCTTCCAGGTTGATAATGCGATACGATCCGCACCAAGTGATTCGCTATCAATAATCGAGGTTCATCCTGAGGTCTCATTTGCGGCGTGGAACAGTGGAAATCCTATGCTCCACGCAAAAAGATCGAGGGAAGGACGCGCAGAGAGGCAGCGTCTGATTGCCAACCATTATGGAAGTGATGCATTTTCCAATGTGCGTGCTGCTTTTCTCTGTCGGGAAGTAGCTCATGACGATATCGCGGACGCATTCGCTGCTCTATGGACAGCCGAGCGACGTTGCGCCGGTAACGCAGAGGCAGTTCCACAAACCACCGAACAGGACGAAGAGGGCTTGGAGATGAAGATATGGTATTAGGTTCCGCTGGATCTACCAGCAGCGTAGGATTATCCGAAGAGTACTTCCCTGTGCAAGGTGTGTCGAGAATTGTGAGGGTCGTCGAACCACTAACTCGAGCGGCCGCGCAAGCGCGCCGGCTCAGTTTCTTCGTTCGACGTCTTCGTGAAGTGTCGCTACGGGACGGGTGAGTGAGAATGACTGCTTCCAACAAAAGAGATCCGCGTAGGGTGTTTGTAGTTCACGGCCGTGATGAGGACAAGCGCCGTGACCTCTTTGCGTTCCTACGTGCTATCGGCCTCGAACCTATTGAGTGGAACAGGGCAATACGACTTACGGGCAAAGCATCTCCTTTCGTCGGCGAGATTCTAGATGCTGCATTCTCTCATGCAGCCGCAGTTGTGGTATTACTCACAGGTGATGACGAGGTGCGCCTGAGAAAGATTTTTGCTCGCGAAGGGGAGCCTGGGTTCGAGACTAGGTTGATGCCCCAAGCAAGGCCAAACGTCCTCTTCGAAGCTGGGATAGCTCTCGGCAGACATCCAGATCGAACGATCTTTGTTGAACTGGGGGAGCTTAGGCCGTTTAGTGATATTGCAGGCAGGCACACAGTAAGACTGAATAATTCTACTCAAAGACGCCAGGACCTTGCGGAAAGACTGGCGACCGCGGGCTGCGCTGTTGATATAGGCGGAAGAGATTGGCATAGTGTGGGGGATTTTCGAATTCGAGAAGCTCAAGCGGCAGCCTCTGGAACTGAGCAAAGAGAAAGCCACAGTTCTGTACCTCAAGTCGCCTCTCGCGCAGAGCAGAATATCGACAAGGCGACCACGCTCTCGGCGTTGGCCCACGACAGGATAATATTTGACGGGCGAACATCTTTGTTGGTCACTGATTTCGGTGCCAAGGGAAAGAGCGAAGGGTGCTACAAAATTGAGAATGGGACGATTTTGGTCTTGAGAGGTTTTGATGGAGTGCGTCGCGTTACGTTTTCTCTGGCGAGATATAGCTTTCTGGGAAAGTCCTATCCTTTTCTACCAGGGGATCATGCTCTAGAAAGTGAAGCGCGGACGATTGTTTTTAGTTTTGACGGCAAAGCGCCTAGATCTCCTCAATGGTTGACTGTGTCGATGTGGGACAGGGAGAAACTGCGTGATCAGACAAAGCGTCTCCTAAAGATCGAGGGCAGAAAGTGGGCGAGGTATCGATTTGGGTTGACAGTCGTACCCGATCGAGACTACGTGGTCCAGTTCTCCGGATCGGCGAAAGATGTGCTTCAGCTTCGGAGCTTACTTATTGAAGATTTTGGTGGTAAGGCGCTGGATAATGCCTGATATATGAATCCAAATCTGACGGAGACTGACGCTGCTGAGCCGAACGATTCGGACGGAGACACAAGGCCATGGTGTGTAACGCCGAACCAAGAGCCTGCAGATCGATCTGGGTTGAAATACGATCCTCGGTGCGGTAATGAATCGAAGCATGACCCTCCCTAGGCAAGTGAACAGTTCCAATGCTCAAAGAAGGAGGTATGTATGGGCTTTTCAAAGAGCACGACGTTGGCTGCGGTACTTCTCTTGTTGGTGTTGGCGGGGCTTGTCGCGAGTGCTGGGTGTGGTAAGCCAGCCTCGGCAACCGAACCCGCAGCTGCATGTACACAGTGGGCTATTAAAATCGAGGACATTAAGGCTAGTCCTGACCCGGAGGGCGGTGAGTATTTCCTCGTCCCTAGTGGCTGGGAGCCCATCAACGCAGGTATCGTGGGCACGATTATGCGGAAGTGTGTCAAACCCTAGGATCATGGAGATGCGGACAGCGCCGAACCAGAGCCTCCAGCGGTCGGCTTCGCCGCGCGCTGAGGCATGATCGTTGGCCGACATGAGGAGTCTGGCCGATCGACCAAGACAGTGAGAAACCATGCGCGAGAGATTTAGGGCATTCTATCCGCTCTCCGATGCCGAAAGGGATGAGGCATGGGAAGAGGGATTGATTGTCCTCGATACCAATGCCCTGTTGAGCCTGTATAGATATCCGCTCGACGCGAGAAACGACTTGTTGGCAGTCCTGGATGGCTTCAAGGAACGGCTTTGGTTACCCTATCAGGTTGCGTTAGAATACCATAGAAATCTTCCCGCCGTACTTCGTGATCAGCGAGCGCGCTTTAAGGAAGTGCGGGATGAGATTGCTGGCATGAAATCGGACTCTCAAGCAAGGATTAATAAACTGCGTCTCCGCAAGAGACATGCTCTGATTGATGCGGAGGGACTTCGGGAGGAGATCGAAACAGCGATCGACCGATTCCTAGAAAAACTGAATGTCATAGAGCGTGAGCGGGAGGAGTTGTACCAAGAGGATACGCTTCAGGGCAAGATAGAAGTCCTCTTCGAAGGCCGAATTGGAGAAGCGCCGAAACAAGAGTGGCTAGACAGTGTATATGAAGAGGGCGCCTCTCGCTTCGATAAGAAGATCCCTCCGGGATACAAGGACGCGCATAAGGAAGCCTCAAATAAAGAGGCGGATACCTACACCTTTGGAGGAGTGGTTTTTCAGCGAAAGTTTGGCGATCTTGTGATCTGGAAGGAAGTGCTCCAGCGAGTGAAGCAGGAAAAGATCCAATGGTTGATTTTTGTTACGGATGACAGTAAGGAGGATTGGTGGCTTAGCCGTGAGGGCCGCAAGATTGGTCCGCGCCCAGCACTGGTTGACGAGGCAGGTCGCGAGGGAGGCCTTAGGGGCTTGGTCATGCAGACCTCAGAGAATTTTGTCGCCATAGCTTCGAAGAAGCTTGGTGTCGAAGTGACAGAAGAGGTTATTCAACAGATTTCGATAGAAAGGAGAGCTGCAGACGATACTCGTACAGAGCTCGACGAGCCCGGCTTCCTTGAGAAGATCGCCTCGGCTGAAGCTGGCCTGGAGGAGCTTACGCAGGTTTCCGGCGTGCTGACAACCGAGCTTAATAGAGTCCAGGAGATTATGGAGCTGAGCACGCGCAAGCTCAAAGCGGCCAAAGATATCCGTATGAGGGCCAGGTTCACAAACGAGACCGCAAGCCAGATCGACGCGGCCTCGGTGAGCTTCGAGAAAGGTGTCGTCGATTTCGAGACCTGCTTAGCGCAAATCGAGCCGGGTGTTGACTTTATTATCGATCATATCGATGAACTAGAAAGCCGTGGCGAGCCCGTTCCGGAAGTGAAGGAAGTCCTATTGACTCTCTTCCGAACAATTGTGGAAACGATTGGCGGGGCAGAAGTATTTGATGGCGTGCTTGCTGGAATACCAGATGCAACGGCTGCGTTGCGGAGTTCAATCCGCGGACTCCGGAGCGCCATTCATCACTACATAAGTGTGGCAGGCCGTGTTAACCGATGGATTGAGCATTGGGACTGAAGTCGGCCAATAATCGGCTGCACGGTACCGCGCAAGCGCGTCCCGTGAGCCTAGTCGTTCTGCGGTCGGTCGCTGTAAACACTTCGATGCGTAGGGTCAGAACCAATTGGCTTTGTTGAACTAAGGGCTGCGAGAAGGAAACGAGTAATATAGTGAAACATTCATCTAAGCGAATAGTCGCTGCGATACTAATTCTTAGCTATTCCCCGATGGCGCCTGCTCAAAACGAACCAAATGAAAGCCAGCGGCAACAAGAAGAAATCCAAAGAAAGCTTGAGTCTTGCCGTGAGACGCTCGCTCAGCAGGCAATCGATTGGAAAAAAGAGGCTGATTCTCTCGGTCGACAAGTCAATGAGTCGATATCGATCCTTAGATCGCAGGAGAATGTTATAAACGCGCTCGAAAGGCAGGCGCTGGAGCTAGGCGTCGAAAATAACAATCTGAGCGTAAAACTAGCTACTGCGGAAAGTGATCTGGCCGAACTTAGGGTCGAGCATTTGACTTTAGAAATTGAGAGTGGGGTTTACAAGAATAAGATCGACCGACTTAGCGGAGAGCTTTCAAAGTCTGAAAAAGATATTGAAGAAACCAGGAGAGCCCAAGAGGCCGCATTGGATGAGGCCCGGCGCCAACGCGCTAGCAGAGTTGCGAACTTGAAGAAGTGGGAAGAGACGGCTTCTGATAGAGATGCGCTGCTCGCAGAACTAGAGTCTTCACGCGTTGAGTTTGCGCAGAAACACCAAGAACTCGTTAGTACGCGCGAGCTGCTTGCAAGCGAGAAGAAAAGGCTATTGGAAATACAAGAGGAGGTCGCTGAAACGACAACGCAATTAAAATCTACTCGAGCTTCTGTGGCTTCTGTCAAAGAAAAGGTGGAGCGTTCCGAGCTTGTCGTGCGGCTCGCAGTGATATTCGCTTTTAGCCTAACCGTATTGATAATAGGCTATGCAGTATTGCACTTGCTGGTTATTAAGGCTGATTTTAATTCAGACGAAGCTGAAGAGTATGCGGCGCACGACGATTTCTTGTTGCGAGAGATGATTTATCAGTTGGCCTATTATCGCCAGGCAAGCTCCGTAGTCAGGCTCGGTGCTGTCGGTGGATTTTTAGTGGCGACAGGTCTGGGTGTTGTTTGCGCAGTCTATCTTCATAGCGAATTGTTTGGTGGCTTCTTCGATATATCTCAGGGTCAATTCTGGAAGGTCTTGGCCGCTGCTGGTGTGCCGTTGCTGTTTGCGGTCTCTGCTTACAACGCCGTCGAGAGCAGAAGGCTTCAGGCGTTCCAGATTCTTAATGAGATTAGGAAGAGAGTAGGAATTTCACCATAGGCGATTAAGGGCCGCGGAAAGAAATAATCATCCGTCCAATAGGGTTCCACCCATGTCGGTCGCGAAGGCAGCGGGCTGCAGAAAAGTTCTCTTTGCATTATTCATCATCCCTTCAATGTGAGTTCTGTGTAAGTAATTGAGATATGTCTATGGGCTTCGAGCTCACGATCTCC
>JAAUXY010039105.1_pt1 | contig 10980 bp, 6 predicted proteins | sample 7278121 | NCBI WGS metagenome assembly JAAUXY01 (sample SAMN14350117, study PRJNA611818) | marine sediment metagenome | isolation source: surface marine sediment (1.8m) | place: French Polynesia: Moorea | collected 2018-08
CGGTGAACAGACGGCTCATCAGACGATAATCCCAATACCCTCTGGCCAGATCTTCTTCGAAGGACTGAATCCGCATCGTCGGGATGTCGTTGTCGAGTGACGCCACCTGTTCGCGAATCTTCGCAATCAGCTCGCCCTGGGCGCCTCGCGAGCGGATGGCCACGGTCAGCCCTCGGCGCGGATTCTGGACCAGAGGCCGATAGACCGTGCCCCCATGTCGGACTTCAGCGTCGGACTCGAAGGGCGGTAAGAAGCCTCGCTGTCTCTTGGGCAGAAGTTGACGGAACGTATCCGCCATAACGCCTACGACCGTCGACCATGACTCTTCGCCGGCGAAGCGCAACTGTTGGCCGAGTGCATCCCGGCCGGGAAAGAGCTTCTCAGCCAGAGCTCGATCGATCACGACAACCCGCGCGCCGTTCTCGTCGTCGGTCCCGAACAGCCGCCGACCGGCCTGTATCTCGACACCGAAGACGTCGAAGAAGCCGGGCGAAATCGCCACCGAAGCGGCTTGCGGCCCGCCTTCCGGCGAGTGGACCACGCCCTCGACCTCGATCGGCTGTGTTCTCATCGATCCGATCGGGATCGATGAGGTCAAAGCGATCTCTTCGATCTCGGGGAGGTTCTCGAGGCGCGGTTCGAGCTGGTTGAAGAATTGTGCCCACCCCGCGGGCTCCGGATACTCACTCCGAGGCAAAGAAATCCTTGCGGTCACCAGGTCGCCGGTGGCAAAGCCCAGATCGATCTTCTCCAGCTGGGTGACGCTCGCGATCAACATGCCGGTGGCGACCAGGAGGCCACACGACAAAGCGATCTGTGCCACGACCAGGGCGGCTGCCGCGCGCCGGCCCGGCAAGCCCGCCCCTGAAGATTGCGCTCGAAGAGCGCGAATCGGCGCCTTGCGTGAAACAGCCAGGGCGGGAGCGATCCCGGCGATCACGCCGATAAGAATCGCCAGACCCAGGCCAAAGAGCCCGACCATCGCGTCCAAGCGGATGTCGATCCAAAACGATCGCAGGATCGGTTGCATCACCTCATGGAGGCGCTGGGACGCCACCGACGCCAGAAGCAGCCCCAACAGCCCGCCGACCAGGCTCAGCAACAGTGTCTCCACCAACAGCAACCAGACAATACTTGACTGCCGGGCGCCCAGAGCCTGTCGGATCGCCAGCTCCTGGGCCCGCCCCGCTCCCCTGATCGCCATCAGATTGGCGATGTTGGCACATGCGACCAAAAAGACGCCGAAGACGGCCGCCAGCATTTTCGTCAGGTAGGCACGCATCTCACCATCCGAATAGGCGTCGATATAGGGCCTCACCTGCAATTCCACGCCTTCGTGATTCGCCGGATGGGCTGCTGCCACGTTGGCCGACACTCGGTCCAGTTCCTGCTGCGCACGCTCGAGGCTGACGCCTTGGGCCAGTCGTGCGACACCCTGAAGGGGCGGCCGGCGCGAAGCAGGGTCCGCCGCGGTGAGCCTCATGGGCAACCACACCTCCTGGCTCAGTGGGAAGTGAAATCCCTCCGGCATGACGCCGACAACCTGCGTCGCTTCGCCGTTGACGCGGATCACGCGACTCAGGATATTCGGATCACGGCCGTAGCGTTCCCGCCACATTCGATGGCTGATCAGCGCCACCGATTCCTCCCCGGACTCTTCCAGAAACCCCGGACCCAGTGCCGGTCGAACGCCCAGGACTTCGAGGAAATCGTGCCCGACGAACGCTCCGTTGTGATGCTCCGCGGGGGCTTCCGGCCCGCTGACGATGACGCTAAAGCCGTACCAGGCGGAGAGGGCATCGAACGAACGCTGGCTCTCAGCGATCGTTTCGTACTCCACGATCGACAGCGGGGTACGCTTCATGTCGGCAGCGGGCTGGCTGCTTCCCAACTGCACGATCCGCGCTCCTTCATCGAACGGAAGGGGCCGCAGGAACAAGCCATATACGACGGCAAACATGGTCGCCGGAAGACCGATTCCCAGAGCCGCTGCCAAGATCACCAGCAGCCCGTTCCTCGGCCGCTCGAGCATCTTTCGAAGTACTGAGCTCAATTGCATAGACATCCTTCTCCAACACAAGTTCTGAGGGCAGTTTACATTGCAAACCGAAGGTCTTCAGGGTATCGTCGGCGAATTCAGTGATGAGCTGGCATGCCAACCTCAATCGGGAAACATATCCCTACTCCACGTAATGATCGACTTAAGTAGTGAGGTGCTATCATGTTGATGAAAACAAACGACCCACCCAAGAAGCCTCGCCTTCGCTTGCGCAAGGAAGACCTTCGGGAGCTCAGCGGCACGGAACTCGCGCGGGCAGCAGGCGCCTTTCAAGACCTAGGCGATTGCCCCTGCGCCACGGACGTCTCGAACAGCTGTTGTGGGCTTGACGGCAGCTGCTGATCACTTCGATTTCCGAACCGGCGGCGCCACCGGTTCGGTCTACGACATCTGCCCGCTCGAGCATCTTTCGAAAGACTGAGCCTAATTGCATAGAAAATCCTTCTTCAACACAAGTTCGGAGGGCAGTTTATATTGCAAACCGAACGTCTTCAGGGTATCGTCGGCGAATTCAGCGATGAGCTGGCATGCCAACCTCAATGGGGAATCGTATCCCTACTCCACGTAATGATCGACTACAGTAGTGAGGTGCTATGATGTTGATGAAGACAAACGACCCATCCAAGAAGCTTCGCCTTCGCTTGCGCAAGGAAGATCTTCGGGAGCTCAGCGGCGCGGAACTCGCGAGGGCCGCGGGTGCCTTGCAAGAAAAGTTGAAGTACCAGGACTGCACCTGCGGCACGGACCACTCGAACAGCTGTTGCGGGCCTGACGGCACCTGCTGATCCCTTCGATTTCCGAACCGGTGGCGCCACCGGTTCGGTCTGCGACATATAAAGATATAGAGACACCTTGATCCTGCTGCCCTACGCGGGCAAGGTGCCCAGCAGTAGGGGTTGGTCCCATCTCGACTCGAGGGTTGACGTGGCCGAGATGAGCGCTAAACCGACTCCGGCAGCGCCTGTCAGCAGGCTTGCATCCGCATGCCATTCTTTCGCTTCGGGCCACCAGGCGGCATATCCTGCCGCATCCAAGTTGGCCTGCCGAAGGTCAAAGACCTTGCCGAACCACCCTCGAGCAGCCGCGGCGAAATCCGGATCCTCGGTCGCTTGATACATCCGATGATAGATGTGCCCCAGGCCGGCAGCGCCGTGACAAAGTCCGGCATCGGCGACTCCTGATGCTTCGAAAGGTCGCTTGGCGTCTCGACGAGCGATGGCGAGCGCTTCACCCTCCCAGTCAGGTCGCTGGGCCGCACGCGCCGCTCGTAGCAGGATCCAAGCCAGGCTCGGATCTCCGTAGCACCAGCCCGAGCGACAGCTCCGGGACTTGTCGTCAGCCATGCTGCTGAAGATCGATCCCCCGTCGTCCAGTCGTTTGTTCGCCAACAACCATTGAACCGAGCCCTCGAGCAGCGCTCGTGCTCGCTCTGATGTGTTGGGCCGGCCGCGGGCCGCGGCGAGCAGGCCGATGACGCCACCGATACCGTGGGCGAGTCCGAGGTTGTCATAGCCCTCGGGATAGGCTTTACGCTCCACTTCCCGCTTGATCAAGTGCAGCGGTGTGTGCCATCGGTAGCCCGGTACTACCTCTTCGGCCCACTCCTTCAATCGCTCGATCACCAACCCCAGCAAGACGTCCGCTCGCCCCGAGTCGACGTGGTGAATCGCGTAGATTCCAAGGCCTACCAATCCATAGATGAGATCAAAGTGGCCGGGCCAGGGAGAGGTTCTCGCTGTATCTATCAGGAGGTCATCGATCTCCTCTGTGAGCTCTGCGCTCGCGCTATCCCGCAGCAGCGTTTCTACCCGCTGCGCCGTCCAAGCAATCCCGGCCAGCCCGTTGAAGAGGCCTGGTGGAGGTATTTCTCGCTCGAGGCCCTCGACCATACGAGCCAGGTGGACATCGGCCTCCGCCGCATCGTCATCCCGCTGTGAAATCGTCGCCAAGCAGGCATAGAACAATGCGACCCCGGCTTCTCCTGATGCGTACGATGAGCCATGGATACCGGGCGTTTTTCTTCGCAAGGCCGCGGCGATCGCCCGGACGGAACTTTCTGCTTCGTCGGCCATCCGCCCACTCAGAAGAGGTCGACACATTATGTAAAGATTACCATACACGGGCGCAGGATCGCTCCTTCTGCCGGCAGCCCAACGACTTCCGTCTCGACCGGCCCCTCCCCGTGGCGGGAGCGCCAGATACTCGGCGTCAGGTAGATCTTGGAGGTCGCCTGGGTGCGAGCTGTCATGATCTGAGATAGATTCGACTCTCTTGAGCAAGAAGTACACGCCAATTCCGCCAAAGCAAGCACTCAACAGGCTGACTCCAAGATCAGCGGCTAAAATGACTCGCCAACTGCCAATCACATCAACTCCGATGAAATGAGGTCTGACGATGCTGCAACTTGACGGTCGACAGTCGAGAGAGTTGAGCGAGGCCCTACGTGACGCCTTCGATCACGCGAGCCTCACTCGAATGTTGTTTTATGGGCTGGACCGCAAGCTCCAGGACATCTCTCTCGACTCCAATATGCAGACGGTCGTCTTCGAGCTGCTCATGGCGTCCAGACGCGAGGGCTGGACCGACCGCCTGATCCTGGAGGCGCGCGCTTCGACTCCGGACAATCCGAAGCTCCAGGTCTTCGCCCAGAAATTGGGCCTGGCGCTTGGAGAGCCGTCGAAGCGACGCCTCGAGAGAACGATCCGCGAGACCAACAGCCAGTTGGACGTCGCGACCTGGCGCAAACGCCTCGCCGAGCTCGAGGGGCGGGTCTGTCGCGTCGAAATTTCGTCTGCCCTATCCCTTCAGTACGGTACCGGTTTTCTGGTCGCCGACGACGTCGTGCTCACCAACTATCATGTGGTCGAAGAGGTGATTGACGGTACGATCGAGCCATCGAACGTCCGTCTACGATTCGACTACAAGCGATCCGAAGACGGCCAGGTGATCCACGACGGCGTCGTTGTGCGCCTGGACGAGGACGACTGGTTGATCGATTCGAGCCCCTACCACCCGCTCGATTCCGAAGAAACGCCGCCGGAAAGCGAGCGCCCCGAAGATCACCTGGACTATGCGCTGCTGCGCCTCGACAGCGAGATCGGGGCGGAATCGATCGGAGGCAGCAAAGATCCCGGCGCGCCAGCGCGAGGCTTTATCAAGATCCCGTCTCAACCCCACGTCTTCGCCGACAAACAGCCGCTCTTCATCCTGCAGCACCCGGAGGGCGATCCGCTCAAGATCGCTTTCGACACCGAATCGGTCCTGAGCGTCAACGACAACCAGACTCGGGTCCGCTATGCGACCAATACCCTCGGGGGCTCCTCCGGATCGCCATGCTTCGACGCCGGCTGGCAGCTGGTCGCGCTCCACCACTCTGGCGATCCCAAGTGGGAGAAGGGTTACCACCCGAAGTACAACCAGGGGATCCCGATCGCTGCCGTTTTGGCATTGCTCGAAGATCGGGGCAAGGACGAGGTGTTGGGAGAAGCCTGATAGATGAGTCTCAGCGGTAGCCGCTACTAACGTCCGCGATCCAGCAGCCGGTAGACCACCGGAATTACCACCAGGGTCAACGCCGTCGAGCTGAGCAAACCGCCGATCACCGCCAGGGCCATGGGTGAGCGCAGCTCGCTCCCCTCCCCGAGGCCGATGGCCATCGGCGTCAGGCCCAGCACCGTCGTCGCGGTGGTCATCAGGATCGGCCGCAGGCGGGTGCGCCCGGCGCGGCGCAGGGCTTCGAGCTTCTCCAGTCCTCGGCGACGCAAGCGGTTGGCGGTATCGACCAGGATGATGGCGTTGTTGACCACGATGCCGGCTAAAAGCACGACACCGATCAGCACCACGATCGAGATCCTGACGTCGGCGAGGTAGAGGGTCACGAGCACGCCGATCAGCGACAGAGGTACGCTGAACAAGATGACGAAGGGGTGCAGGAGCGACTCGAACTGCGACGCCATCACCAGGTAGACCAGGAAGATCGCCAGACCGAGGGCCAGTCTCATGGAGTCGAAAGAAGTCTCCATCTCCTGCTGCTGCCCCCCCATACGCCAGTCGAAGCCCTGGGGCAGACCCATTTCCTCGATCAAGCCGGCGATCGCCTCCGACGCCGAGGCCAGGTCGCGGCCCGCGAGATTGGCGGTCAACAGCGCCACGCGCTCACCGTCGGCACGACGAATCTCCGCCGGGCCCTCGTCCTCGATCACCCTAGCGACGGCGGACAGCGGCAGGGCGGTCTTGCCCTGCTGGTAGACCACCAGGTTGCGCAGATCCCGCGCGCTGGAGCGGAAGCGTTCGTCAGACCGGACCCGGATGTCGATGGTTCGATCCTCGCGCTGAATCTCGGTGGCGACGGTCCCCAAGACCTTCGACTGCACCACCGAGGCCACGTCCTGGACCGACAGGCCGAAGGTGGCGAGGCGCTCCCGGTCGAAACGCACCTGGAGCTCGGGAGTCCCACCTTCGGTCGAGGACTCGACATCGGTGATCCCGTCTAGCCCGCGCATGCCGTCCGCCAGGCGCTCGGCGAGCCGGCGCAGCAGCTTGAGATTGAAGCCGCGAATCTCGACCTCGATCGGCGTCTTGAAGCTGAAATAGGACGGCCGGCCGAAGCGCACCTCCAGATCGCCTGGCTGATCGCCGAGAGAGGCGCGCATCTGAGCCATCAACCGCTCTTCACGCTGGCGCGAAAAAGGCGGCGCGACAGTCACCGTCACCTGGCCCAGGTTTTCCCGGCTCTCGCCGGCGATGCCGCCCTGCTGGGACGAGCTGCCGATCAAGGCATAGACCGTGCCGACGCCGTCAAGACCGCGGGCCGCGTCTTCGATGCGCGCCAACCGCCGCTGGGTGACGTCGAGGTGGGTACCGGGAGGTAACTCGGCGTCGAGGAAGAACTCGCCCTGAATCAATTCGGGAACCAGCTCGCTGCCGAGCCGGGGAAAGAGCGTCAGACTGGCGGCGAAGAGCACCAGCGCGACGGCCACCGTCGACAGCGGACGGTTCAAGGCGCCGGCAAGCAGACGATCGTAGACGACCGCCAGACGCTCGAAGGCCGCTCCGAAAGCCCGAGCAGGCAGCGCAAAGAGCAGGACGAACGGTCGTGTCAGCAGCCAGGCGATGGCCTTCAGCCCCTTGCCGACCCACACCGCCGACGCGAAAATCGCATCGTTCAGTCCACGGCGCAGACGCGCAAGTCGTCCGAGCTCCTCGACCGGCTGGTCTTCACCTTCATCCTTCTCGTCGCCGCCACGAAACGTCCGCGAAGCCAGCATCGGGATGACGGTCAGCGCCACCATCAGCGAGATCAGCAGCGAGTAAGTGACGGTCAGAGCCTGGTCGGCGAAAAACTGCGCCGCGACTCCCTCGACGAAAACGATCGGTAGAAAGACGCAGATTGACGTCAGGGTCGAGGCCAAGATCGCGGTCGCCACCTGGCCGGCACCGGATCGAGCCGCCTCGACCTCGCTCGCCCCCTGATCGCGCTTGCGCTGGATCGACTCGAGCACCACGATCGCGTTGTCGACCAGGAGGCCGATACCCAGGGTCAGGCCACCCAGGGACATGATGTTGAGCGAGATGCCCGAGGCGTACATCAAGAAGAAAGTCGCGACCACCGAGATGGGAATCGCCAAGGCGATGATCAGCGTCGTCTTCCAGCTCCTCAAGAAGAGAAAGAGCACGGCGATCGCCAGCAGGCCGCCGAGCATCGCCGTCTGCAACACCTCGGCGACCGAACGACGGATATAGCGCGCCTGATCGGTGATCACCGTCAGCTCGAGCCCGGGGTCGATCTTCGACAGCTGGTCGCGCACCGCCTCGAGCCCGTCGCGAACCGCGTCGGAGACTTTGACGGTATTGGTGCCACCGGCCTTGTAAATCGCGATCTCGACGCTCTCTCGGCCGTCGATGCGGGTGATGATCTCGCGCTCCTGAAATCCCCGACGCACGGTGGCGACGTCCTCGAGGCGCACGATGGCGCCGCGGCCGGCGTCGATCACCAGCTCGCGCAGCTGCTCGGGACGCAGCAGCTCCCCCACCGTGCGCACCAGATACTCGGTTTGCCCGTCGCGCAGTCGACCGCCGGTCAGGTTGACGTTCTCCTGCCCGAGGCGAGCGATCAGAGCCTCGACCCCGATCCCCAGGTTGGCCAACCGGCGCTCGTCCACCAGCACCTGGAATTCTTCCTCGAGGCCGCCCTCGACCACCGCCGCGGCCACTCCCTCGATCCGCTCGAGGGGCCGCTGGACCCGCTCCTCCGCCACCCGGCGAAGCCGGACCAGCTCAGCTCCAAGAGCTGCCTCTGACGAAGAGGCTAGCCCAGTGCTCGCGAGCCCGATGCGCAGGATCGGATCGAGCGACGGATCGTAACGCAGCAGCACCGGCGGCTCCGTCTCGAGCGGCAAGCGCAGCAGGTCGAGGCGCTCGCGCACGTCGAGGGCGGCGAAGTCCATCGCCGTATCCCAGGCAAACTCCAGCGTCACCTCGCTGATCTCCGGCCGCGAGCTGGACGTCACCTTGACCAGGTTGTCGACCACTCCCACGGCGTTTTCGATCGGTCGAGTGAGCAGGCTCTCCACCTCGACCGGCGCCGCGCCCTCGTAAGTGGTGCGCACAGTCAACGAGGGATAGGTAATGTCGGGCAGCAGATCCGTGGCCAGCTCGCCGAAAGCCACGACACCGAACACCACCGCCGCCACCGCGGCGATAAAGACCGTCACCGGCCGGCGAATCGAGGCATCGACGAGGGTCATCGTGGTTAGCTACCCTGCCCTCGCCGTTCCCGCATTCGCTTCAAGCGTTCTTCGATCTCTTCGTCGCTGAAACCCCGCTGGCGCATGAAGCCCTTGATGCGCTCGACCTGCTCAGGATCGTTGAGATCGAGATCGCGAAACCCTCCTCGGCCCCCCGGCCCGAAACCTCCGGGACCGCCTGGACCGCCGCCCCGAGGGCCAAAACGCCCTGAACCGCCAGTCGGCGGCCCGGCCGCGGCTGGCGATCCCTCGGTCGCTCCTGGAGGACGCGCCGCCAACCGACGACCGGCTGGCGACGTAGTCTCAGGAGCTTCCTCGCCGGCCGGTGCGTCTCCGCCGATCGTCGCCGTTCGCAGAATCTCGATCGGCGTGCCTTCCGAGAGCCCGTCCTGACCGACGACGATCACCGGCTCACCCTCCTCGACTCCGGCCCGCACCTCGAGCAGATCATCATTCTGAAACCCCAACTCGACGGCGCGGCGCACGGCCAAACCGTCAGCGGCGACAAAAACCGTATCGCCGAGACTGTCGAGAGCCAGCGCCGACTTGGGGATCACCAGCGCCTCGGGTCGCCGCTCCATCTCCAGATAGACGCTGGCGAACATGCCGGGACGCAGCTTGCCGCGCCCCTCCACCTCGAGGGTGACCCGAATAGTACCGGTAGCGGCGTCGACCACCGGGCTGATGCGCAGCACCTTGGCGTCGAATCTTTCCCCACGATAAGCCTCGACCTCGAGCCGCGCCGCCTGACCGCGCTGCAGCCGCGGCAGCTCACGCTCCGGCACCTGGATCGGGCACAGCAGCGGGTGAAAATCCGACAGTCTGAACAGGCGCGATCCGTTACTCAGATGCTCGGCAAACCTGACATAGCGCTCGACGATCAGCCCATTGAAAGGCGCCGTAATCTCGGTATAGAGCAACTGCACCCGCAGCCGCTCGAAATCGCCCTGGGCCGACTGATAGTTGGCCAGGGCCTGATCGAGAGTCTCCTGGCTCACCAATTCGCCGTTACGCAGCTGTTTGGCGCGCTCATAAGCCAGGCGGGTCTCCTCCAGACGCACCTTCGAGACTTCGAGCTGAGCGCGAATCTCGCGATCGTCGATGCGGGCCAGGAGCTGCCCCTCACGAACCGTCATGCCCTCCTCCGCCTTCAGCTCGACGATCGGCCCAGTGGTACGCGCCACCAGGTCGACTTCGTTCTCGGCCTCCAGCGTGCCCTGAGTCTCGAGAAACGAAGAGATCGGTCGGCGGGCCACCGTCGCCACCTCCACCGGCACCCCCCGATCCCCTTGCTCACCGCCACCGAAACCGCCGAAGCCCCCCGGTCCCCCACGACCGCCAGGGGGACCACCGCGCCCGCCGGGAGGTCCGCCCCCCGAGCGTCCCCCCGAGCGCCCGCCAGGAGGTCCGCCGCCACGTTCGGAACGAACCGAATCGCCGCCGGGCTGCCCCCCGGATCCACCGTCGCTGGAGTCCTCGGCGCAAGCGGTCAAAAGAAGAACAATGCCCAGAGCTGGTAGCCACGCTGCAGCACGACGCCGGTTGGGGGAAATCCCCCCTAACCCCCCTTTTTCAAAGGGGGGAACCGGAATCTCAGCACTCGCGCCACTCCCTTCACTACTCGAAGCCCCTAAGCCCCCAAAAGGCCACAACCCAGAGAGGCGGTGCCTCCCGAGGTCAGCCGGATGCGGGCCAGGGTAGCGAGGGTTCCGAAGTCGCCGGCCGAGCACAGCGCCGAGCCGTGCTCCAAGCCCCGGGCAGCCGCCGCGGGCCTCTTCCGGCTGGCAGCGGGAGGCACCGCCTCGGCCCAAAGGCAATCCCGATGGCAACCCCGCCTCCTTCACACCCCGACAGCGGGAGGCACCGCCTCGGCCCGAAGGCAAGAAAGAAAAACTCATACCGCTCTCGCCACCTTTCCAAAGAATCGACCGACGTCATCGATCATCGAATAAACCGTCGGAATGATCATCAGGGTCAAAAACGTCGACGTGGTCAGCCCGCCCAGGATCACCAGGGCAACCGGTGCCCAGGTACCGGCACGCCCCTCGAGCGGCCCGAACCACTGGGGAAAGAGGATCGGCGCCACCATCGGCAGAAGCCCGAGGATCGTCGTCACCGCGGTCATCATGATCGCCCGCAGCCGGTGGCGACCGCCCAAAAGGATCGCCTCCTCCC
>JAAUXY010198702.1_pt1 | contig 10979 bp, 7 predicted proteins | sample 7278121 | NCBI WGS metagenome assembly JAAUXY01 (sample SAMN14350117, study PRJNA611818) | marine sediment metagenome | isolation source: surface marine sediment (1.8m) | place: French Polynesia: Moorea | collected 2018-08
CTCTGCCGGCTCGTTCACGGTGGCAATGCTGATCTGGACAAAGCCAAGGCGACCCGCGACATCCATCGCTGTCACGACATGCTGGTGTTTTGCGTTCGCATCGGCACTAATGGTCAATGGCAGCGCATTATTGCCGCCGGATATCTTGCGCAGGGCGTTGCGTATGGTCTCCGGCCGGTTGTTGATGAGCTCTCGACCGTTTACGAGATAGGTACCGGACTCCGTAATCAGGATATCGATGCGTTCTACCTGCTCCTCGACAACCGTGGCGCTTTCGGCCTCCGGCAGCTTGATCGCGATCTGCGACTGCTTTACGAAGCTCGTCGACACCATGAAGAAGATCAACAGCAGGAACACGACATCGATCAGGGACGTCAGGTTGACTTCCGGCTGCGTGCGCGGGCGCAGGTTCAGCTTCATTTCTCGCCCTTGCCGGTTACTTCCTCGCGCTCCCTGCGGCGGTGCAGCGCCTCAACCAGCTTTATCGCCTCTTTTTCCATGTCGACAACCAACGTGTCCACACGATTGCGATAGTAGCGATAGCCGATAAGCGCCGGAATCGCGACGGTCAGTCCGGCGGCCGTCGTTATGAGCGCTGTCGCGATACCGCCGGCGAGCGCGGCCGGGTTGCCAACGCCCTGCGTCGTAATCTCCGTGAAGACCTCGACCATGCCCAGTACCGTGCCGAGGAGTCCGAGCAATGGCGAAATGGCGGCGACAGTTCCCAGTGTCTCGAGGTAGCGTTCCAGTTCGTGTACGACGTGCCGGCCGGTATCCTCGATGCTGTCTTTGAGCACCGTCCGGTCGCGGTCCCTGTTTATCAGGCCGGCTGCCAGGATCTGGCCAAGGGGCGAACCCTGGTGCAGGGTCTGGATCTGTTTCTGGTCCAGCTGGTTCTTCTTGACCCAGCCCCACACCTTGCTGGTGAGGTCATCCGGAATGACGCGTTTTTGCTGCAGCGTCCAGAAGCGTTCGAGAATGATCCCCATTGCGATTATCGCGCAGAGGATTATGGGCGCCATGAGCCAGCCGCCCGACTTGACTATCTCTACCATGTAGCGAAAACCCAGCGGAAAAACGAAATATACCCTTTGCGTCACGGTTCATGCCAGAACCGCCACCGTTGTTGACGGGCGTGCTGCAGATTGCCCAGGCCAGACCGCTGACACAGGTCGAAACTGATAGCGCCTGATTCTACCGTGCTGAGAACCGTAGCACCCTGCTCTTGCCAGCGGCGCAGCACGTCCGGCTTTGGGAAGCCCCAGCGATTCCGGTGCCCTGCTGCGACGATAGCGACGTCCGGTGCCAGGCGCTCGACGAGCGGGGAAGTGGACGACGTTCTGCTGCCGTGGTGCGGTACCGTTGCGACTCGGGCGCGTACCAGCGAACCGTCGCGAACGAGTGCTTGTTCGGCGGGTGCTTCGATGTCGCCGGTTATGACGAACGCGTGTCGACCCGCCTCTACCAGCAGCACACACGAAGCATTGTTCCCGTTGAAATCCTCGCGCGCTTCCGGGTGCAGCACCCGAAACCGGATGCCGTCTCGCATCCATTCGTCACCGCGCAGGCACGGCCGACCAACAGACGCGAATTGCGCTACTGGCTCCCCCAGCATGACCTCGCCTATCGGTAGTTCGGCCAACAGACTACCGAGACCGCCAGAGTGGTCCAGATCAGAATGCGATACCAGCATCCTGTCAATGCGCCTGACGCCGCGCGAGCGCAGAAACGGAATCACTGTCCGAACCGCCTCATTGTCGCCGCTGCGATAGGCCGGCCCGGTGTCGTAAACGCTGACGTCGCGATGAGTCTGCATGACGACGGACAGCCCCTGTCCAACGTCGAGTACCACGATTCGACAGCAACCGAATACCGGGGCGGGCGGCGTCCAGCACAGCACTGCCAGCATTGCCACCCAGGCGACCTTGCGCCCGGGCCAGCCGGGAGGCATCAGGGCCCAGGTAACCGTCAGCCACAAAAAAAACCATGCAAACCCGCCGATCGCGGTCGTGGTCACCTCCGCCAGCTGGAGGTGAGATGCAAGCCCGATTGCACGCTCGGTACCGGCTATGCTGAGTGCCGAAATCCGCAGCAGGCTGTCCAGACCCGTGAACGTGCCGAGCAGCGTTGCGGGTACCGTGACAAAGCTGAACATGGGTACTGCGAGCAGATTGACTGGCGGTGCAAGCAGGGCGATACGGTCAAACAGCAGAACGGTCAGAGGTGACAGCCCCAGCAGCAGCAGAAACTGCATGGTAGTGAGTTGTCGAAAAGCGGCTGCCGGCCGCGGGCGAAAGCGACGGTCATCGTAACGAGCACTGTGGCGCCGGCTCAGCCACACGAGCAACGCAACGGCGCTGAATGACAACTTGAACCCCTGTTCCATCGTCGCCAGGGGATCCGTAGCGACCACCACGACACAGGCAGTGGCCAGGAGACGTGGCGGATGGACCTGTCTGCCCCGGAGTACCGTCAGAGCCGCGAGCAACAGCATCAGCAACGCGCGTTGCGCCGGGACCGCGAAACCGGAAACCACGACGTAAGCACCCGCCACCAACAGGGCCAGCAACAGAGCGATTTTGTGGTTGTTTCGGCACACGCCGACACAGGCCAGAGACATGGACGCACAAACATAGGCGGCCATCGCCGCCAGGCCGACATGCAGCCCTGAAATCGCCATCAGGTGACTGGTTCCCGTTTGTGCGTATCGTTCCCACTGCTCCGGCGACAGCAGATGCCGTGTTCCCAGCGCTATCGCAACGAGAACGGCCGCATGGTCCTCCTCAGACACGGCAGCCTGAATTCTGCGCGTGAGCGACCGTCGATGCCGGTCGACGAAGGCGAGCTCGCTGCTCGCAAGCCGCATGTTTCGCACGCCCGAAACAACATAGCCAGTTGCGATGATCTCCTCACGCAGCAGCCAGCCTTCGAAATCGGAACCGCCGGGATTACTGTTGCTGCGTGGCCGTATCAGCCGCAGCTCGAATTGCCAGACGTCACCCAGCCTCGGTTCCGCCGGAGGATTGAACCAGCTCGCACGGAGACGCCCCCGAAGTCGCGCATCATCAACCGGGTCGAGGACCATGCTCACGGATGATTCATCACGTTTCGGGAAATCGACGACCCGTACCAGGACAAGCATGCTGTCGCCCTCGAACTCCGTGGCTAACCTGCGGTCAACTACGGAAGACGCGGCGGCGAAAAACAGCAGCAGGCCGAGCAGGCAGCAGCCAACCATGCGCCATTTCCCGGCGACCGCCAGCACTGCGCAAAAGCCGACGGCGAGCAGGGGAAAACTGCTAAGCTGCAGCGCGTACAAACCTGCGAGCAATGCGAGACATGCTCGTATCATTCAATTTGCGCTGTCGGACACGCCGGCAACGTCATAGGAACGCATCCCGACAGACATGCCAAGGCGATTTTTTCGCAAGTTCGCTTTCAAACGCCACCACGTCTCGGAGCGTTGGTACATGGCGCCGTTCAGGCACTTGTTGCACGATCAGAATTTGTGGGGTATTCGGCGCAAGACCGTGGTTCCTGCTTTCGCAATCGGTCTGTTCGTCATGTGGATGCCGCTCCCCGGGCACATGTTCATTGCCGCAATCCTGGCACTGATACTGCGGGTGAATATCCCGGTTGCGTTCGTCACAACGCTGGTCTCGAACCCTTTGACGATGCCCGCTATATATCTGCTGGCCTACTCGCTCGGCGCCTGGCTGCTGGGGATGCCGCTTACTCCGCCTGACTTCGATATCTCAATCGAATGGATAGCAAACACCCTGGTCGGTATCTGGCAGCCGATGATGCTGGGCAGCGTGTTGCTGGGCACCGCGTCGTCTCTGATTGGACTCGTCGTACTCGACCTGCTGTGGCGCAGCCGCGTGGCCAGCTACAAGGCGCGAAAACAGCAGAAGCGAAATATGTAGGAGCGGTTTTTGCTATCCCCGAAGGGGGCGCGAGACCGGGTCGGCAATGGCATTGATGCTTACAGTTGCGCGCTGCTGTTGAGAAGAAAAAGCAGAGTGTCCCAGGGCGACGTAAGTCAGGCCGGTGCGCGCGCTACGCGCGCAGCTATCGCTCGCGCCGCCAGCGGTGCTCCTAAGCGCTGCTGTTGAGCACTCCGTCTTCGAGCACGAGTATGCGGTCCATGCGATCGGCGATGGTCAGATCGTGAGTAACGATAACGAGGCTCGTCTTGAGTTCGGCATTCAGCTCGAGCATCAGGCGAAGCACCTGCTCGCCGTTACCGGCGTCGAGATTTCCCGTGGGTTCGTCAGCGAGCACCAGCTGCGGACGCGTGATCAGTGCGCGCGCGACGGCTGCCCGCTGGCGCTCCCCCCCGGAGAGCTCGCCGGGCTTGTGGGTAAGGCGTTCGCCGAGACCGACCCGCGCCAGCAATTCGCGCGCCTGGGAAAGTGCCTCGGTTTTCGGCAGGCGGCGAATCAGGAGCGGCATGGCCACGTTTTCTTCCGCGCTGAATTCCGGTAGCAGATGATGAAACTGATAAACGAAACCCAGGTACCGGTTACGCAATTCGCCCTTGGAGGCCTCGTTGCTGCGACGCATTAGCTCGCCGTTGATTCTGACTTCCCCGTCGTCCGGGTCGTCCAGCCCCCCCATGATCTGCAGGAGGGTCGTCTTGCCGGAACCCGATGCGCCGACGATCGCCACGCGTTCAGCTGCAGTAACCTCGAGATCGACACCGCGCAGCACCTCGAGAATGCTGCCACCCTCGCTGAACTGACGAATCACGTTGCGGCATTCGAGAACAGGCGTCTCTCTGTCAGTCATATCGTAGTGCCTCCGCCGGAGCCGTCCTCGACGCAACCCAAGCCGGGTAAACCGTGGAAACAAGTGCGAGTGCCAGCGCGATCACGGCAATCCGGGCAACATCGGCCACGTGAAGCTCTGACGGCAGGTCGCTGATGAAGTACACGTCGGCAGCCAGGAACTTGATGCCGAAGGCCGACTCTACGAAAGTCACGATCGCCTCGAGGTTCGTCGCCACGACGACACCCAGCAACACGCCAAGCAGTGTACCGACAACGCCGATGACCGTCCCCTGCGTAACGAACACCCGCAGTATGCTCGACGGACTGGCCCCGATGGTCCTGAGGATAGCAATGTCAGCCTGCTTGTCCTTGACCACCATCACGAGGGTCGACACGATGTTGAATGCGGCAACCGCGATAACCAGCAGCAAGATGACGAACAGGATCTGCTTGGTGATCTGGATAGACTTGAAGAAATTCACGTGGCGCCGCGTCCAGTCGCTCACCAGCACGAGCGCCCCGTAGTCCTCCGCAACCGCGCGTACGATGGCCGGCGCCTGGTAGATATCGTCGACTGCAAGCCTGATGCCTGTTGCGACGCCCTTTTTGCGATACAGGCGCTGCGCGTCCGCGAAATTGATGAATGCAAGCCTTCTGTCGAACTCGTACATGCCGACGCGGTAGACACCGACAACCTCGAAGCGCTTTGTCCTCGGCACGATGCCTGCAGGCGTAACGACACCTTCCGCGAGCGTCACCGTAACCCTGTCCCCGACATCGGCCTGCAGCTCTTCGGCGAGTTCCACGCCGAGGATAATCCGGAACTTGCCGGGTACGAGATCGGCAAGCTCCCCCTCGAGCATCACGCCACCAACGCCCGAGACCTTGTCTTCCTGATCGGGATCCACGCCCCGCAGACCCGCGCCACTGAGCTTTTGGCCGAACATCAAGAGACCCTGCCCGTCAATGTACGGTGCCGCTGCTTCCACCTGCGGATTGGCTTCCGCCATCGCTTGCAGTTCCTCCCAGCCTGCGAGCCGGCCGTCGATGTCCTCGATGTTTCCGTGGGACGTCATCGCCAGCAAGCGGTCCTGGAGCTCCCGCTCGAAGCCGTTGACGACTGACAACACCACGATCAACACCGTGACAGCGATCGCGATACCGAGGATCGAAATGGCCGATATGAGCGACACGAAGCTGTTGCTGCTGTGTGACCGTACGTAACGGCTGCCGATCCAGATTTCGTATCGCTGCGCCATCGAATCACTCGTAGCGCAGCGCCATGGCAGGATTGACATGCGCAGCCCTGCGCGCCGGGTACAAAGTCGCCAGTGACGTCAGAATGAATGCTGCAACGCTGATGATAACGACATCCGGATACTCGAGTTCCGACGGAATCCTGGTCACGTAGTAGACGTCGCCCGGCATAATCTGGAATCCCAGCGTCTGTTCCAGAAAGGGAACGATGACCGGAACGTTGATCGCGAGCACGACGCCCAGTACAACACCGATAACGACGCCGGCCCAGCCGATCACGGCGCCCTGCACGAAAAACACGCGGACAACACCGTTCGGATTCATGCCGAGCGTTCGCAAAATCGCAATATCCGTTGTCTTGTCAGTTACGACCATGACCAGACTGGCGACGATATTGAAAGCCGCAACGCCGATGATCAGTGACAGGATCAGTGACATCATCATCTTCTCGAGGCGAATCGCCCGAAAATAGCTGGCATTCTCGACCGTCCAGTCGCTGGTCTTGACGTCATCGCCCAGGCGTTCCTGCAATGCGGCAGCAATCGCAGGAGCGGCCATTACGTCATCAGCCCGAAAGCGGATCGAGCTGACCGCATCGCCCAGTGAAAGTACCGCCGCCGCGTCAGCAACGTGCACGAGTGCGAGGCGTGCATCGTGATCCTGCAGGCCAACCTCGAAAACGCCACGAACCACGAACCGCTCGAGTACGGGTTCCAGCGTACCATCGCCGGCCGGTCGCGGGATCAGGAGCATCACGCCGTCGCCGATCCGGATGCCGAGGTTGAATGCCAAAGCCCGTCCGAGGATGATGCCCTTTCCGCCGGCCCGTAGATCCTCGAGTTCGCCCTCGACGAGTTGCACGAGTTCGCCGGTCAACGCACCTTCGGCGCCGGGTTCGATGCCGTTGATCAGTATTGCATGCAGGTCACGCCCGGACTGCACCATGCCTTCCATTTGCACGAGCGGCGCGGCTGCGCTGACGCCGGACTCCCGCCCAACCTCGGCAAGCAAGCCGCGCCAGTCATTCGTGACTCCGTCCTTTCCTGTTACGTGACCGTGCGCAGACATGCTCAGCAAGCGAGTGCGCAATTCGCCTTCGAAGCCGTTCATCACGGAAAGGATGACGATCAACGCCGCGACGCCCAGAGCAATGCCAAGCAGCGAAATCAGCGTTATGAACGACACGAATCGGGTGCGGCGTTTTGCGCGCAGGTACCGAAGCCCGACGAATAATTCCACGGGGTTGATCATCGGCTCGCATTAAACCACAAACCTCCGTTGCCGGTATCGCGAAACCGGGCGGACCGCAGTGTGACCGGCATCACATTTCAGGCGCGGACAGGCGAATTGAGACCCGTGTCATCGAGTACTTTGCGGCTTCAAATGCTATAGTCCTTCGACGGACCACGGAGATGCACCTATGAAAAAGCTGCGCACCCTGACCCTGATCGCACTGGCGTCATGCCTCGCCGGCATTGCCAGCGCCGACACGCTGAAAATGGAAGGCATGTCGTCTTCGGACACCGCGCGCCCGACGCGCGGAATGACGAAGAGCAGCGTCGAGTCGAAATTCGGCTCCCCGGACGCGCGGAAAGCGCCGGTTGGCGATCCGCCGATCACGCGTTGGGAGTACCAGAACTTTGTCGTCTTCTTTGAGTACGACAGGGTCATTCACGCCGTTGTGAGGCGCTGATCGAATCGGGATCCTGCCCGACGAACACATGAGCCCGGCCGTGTCGCCGGGCTTTTTTTTTGCAATAATCGCGGGCCGTGCTTATTCCCTCCGATTACGCTGTTCCGGCGCCGGGCATCCGCCGCAGCTGGGGCCGACTCATTGGCGCCAGCGCTGCGCTGGCGTTCACCGAATTCGCTCGGCAGCAATCAGGCCCGGTTGTCGTGCTCGCCGAGGATCCGCGCCACGCTGACCAGCTTGAAGCGGAGATGCGCTTTTTTGCCGGCAGTGATCTCGACGTACTCCACTTTGTCGAGTGGGAGACGTTGCCGTGGGACAGCTTTTCGCCGCACCAGGACATCATCTCCCAGCGACTCGACGTGCTCGCCATCCTTCCCCGGCTGCGGCACGGGGTGGTCATCGTTTCGGCGCCTGCGCTCCTGCAACGCCTGCCGCCCGTCGACTACGTCTCAGCGAGGTCGCTCAGGCTCGCGTCCGGTCAGACCCTGCATCGAGAGTCCTTCACCGATTCGCTGATTTCGTCTGGCTATATCAGGGTCCCGCAGGTCAGTGAACATGGGGAATTCGCAGTCCGGGGCTCGCTGATCGATGTATTCCCGATGGGTACAGGGCGGCCGGTCCGCATCGACTTTTTCGATGACGAGATCGAATCCTTGCGCTGCTTCTCCCCGGAAACGCAACTGTCCGGTGAGACTGTAGCCACAATCGACATCCTGCCAGCACGTGAAGTGCCGCTCGACGCGGAATCCATTCGCATGTTTCGCGATCGCTATCGCGAGCGCTTTGAAGGCCAGCCTTCGAAATCGCGCGTGTACCGTGAAGTCTCGGACGGAATTGCCCATGGTGGCATCGAGTACTACCTGCCGCTTTTTTTCGAGCAGACGGCTTCTCTCACTGACTACCTGCCCGACAACAGCATTCTCTTATCGCCGGACAGCATCCGTTCGGTTCTTGACCAGACGCAGCACGAAATCGACGAACGCTTCGAACTTTGTCGCCTGGACCCGGAGCGTCCAATCCTGAGTGCGACAGAAACCTTCCTGTCCGTCGAAGATACGATGGATTCCCTCGATCGCTGGCCCTGCATCCGCTACTCGACTCAATCGCTTCCTGATCAGCCTGGAAACCTGAATTTCGAGACGCGGCTTCCGCCTGCGATGAAGATCGAGGCACGCTACGAAGACGCCGCCGGCGCGTTGATGCAATTCCTGCGGGTACACGACGGTCGCGTGCTGTTCACAACCGACTCGCCCGGCAGACGCGAGCAGGTCTTCGACCTTTTGTCTGGTCGTGGCCTCGACCTGTCGCGTATCGAGTCCTGGTCAGAGTTCGAGCGCGGAGAACAGCGTATCGGCGTTGCGGTAGCGCCGATCGACAACGGGGTCCTGCTGCCGGCTGCCGCGCTTGCTATCGTCAGCGAGCAACAGTTGTTTGGCGAGCGCGTCAGAACGCGGCAGCGGCGCAAGCGCATCGACCGGGACCCCGATACCATCATTCGCCAGCTCAATGACCTGGACGAAGGGTCACCGGTCGTGCACGCCGAATACGGGATTGGCCGCTATCGTGGCCTGATCACGCTGACCTCCGGTGGCATCGAGGCCGAATTCCTCCACCTCGAATATGCGGATGGCGACAAGCTGTACGTTCCGGTTCACGCACTGGAGCTGATCTCGCGATACACCGGTGCATCGCCCGACAACGCTCCCTTGCACAGGCTGGGAAGCAACCAGTGGGCTCGGGCCCGGAAACGAGCAATCCGGAAGATCCGGGACGTCGCTGCCGAGCTGCTCGACGTTTACGCGCGCCGTGCGGCGCGTCCGGGGCACAGCTTCAAATGGCCGGAGTCCGACTATCGTGCGTTCGAAGCCGGCTTTCCATTCGATCCGACTGAAGACCAGGCCCGTACGATCGACGACGTGCTGGAAGACCTGGCCTCGCACCAGCCGATGGATCGCATCGTATGCGGCGATGTCGGGTTCGGCAAGACGGAAGTCGCGCTGCGTGCCACGTTTGCAGCAATCCAGGGCGGCAAGCAGGTCGCTATCCTCGTGCCGACGACCTTGCTCGCACAACAGCACGGACAGAATTTTCGCGATCGGTTCGCCGACTGGCCGGTGCGCGTGGAGGTGCTGTCACGCTTCCAGTCTGCGCGGCAGGTCAAGGACATCGTTGCCGGACTGCGGTCCGGCGCTGTCGACGCGGTCATCGGCACGCACCGCCTGCTGCAGCACACGAAGGACGTCAGCAATATCGGCCTGGTCATCATCGACGAAGAACACCGGTTCGGGGTGCGCCACAAGGAAGCGATCAAGTCACTCCGGAGCGAGGTCGACGTACTGACGCTGACTGCAACGCCAATACCGCGCACCCTGAATATGGCGCTGGGCGGCCTCCGCGAGATGTCGCTCATCACGACGCCGCCCGCCGAGCGGCTGGCGGTGAAGACGTTCGTTAGCGAATGGAACGACGTGGTGATTCGCGAGGCCTGCCTCCGCGAAATCAAACGCGGTGGGCAGGTGTATTTCATCCACAACCGGGTCGAGGATATCGGGCGCATCGGGCAAAAGCTCGAGAAGCTCGTGCCGGAGGCGAGCATTCGGATCGGACACGGGCAAATGCCTGAACGCGAACTGGAGCAGGTGATGCTCGACTTCTACCACAGGCGCTTCAACGTGCTTCTCTGTACGACGATCGTTGAAAGCGGCATCGACGTGCCAACTGCCAATACGATCATCATCAATCGGGCGGACCGTTTCGGCCTCGCGCAGCTCCACCAGTTACGCGGTCGTGTCGGTCGTTCGCACCATCGAGCCTACGCCTACCTGGTTGCGCCGCCGCGAGCCGTGATGACAGCCGACGCGATAAAACGACTCGAGGCGATCGACTCCCTGGAAGACCTGGGATCCGGCTTTACTCTGGCGACTCACGACCTCGAAATCCGTGGCGCCGGCGAGCTGCTTGGCGATACTCAGAGCGGACAGATCCAGGAGATCGGATTCTCCCTGTACATGGAACTGCTCGGCCGCGCTGTCGAGTCGCTGCGAGCCGGGGATGAGCCAGACCTGGAAGCGCCGCTCGATGCTGGTGTGGAGATCAATTTGCACGTGCCTGCCCTGCTCCCTGACGACTACGTTCCGGACGTGCATCTCCGCCTGATGCTGTACAAGCGCATTTCGGCCGCGGCACCGGGAGAGGAACTGCGCGATCTGCAGATCGAGCTGATCGATCGCTTCGGCCTGCTGCCCGATTCGGCGAAG
>JAAUXY010189487.1_pt1 | contig 10975 bp, 13 predicted proteins | sample 7278121 | NCBI WGS metagenome assembly JAAUXY01 (sample SAMN14350117, study PRJNA611818) | marine sediment metagenome | isolation source: surface marine sediment (1.8m) | place: French Polynesia: Moorea | collected 2018-08
ATCCTGAGGAAATCGCCATGAAAGACATAGCTGCCGAGTTGAGTGAACACCCGTTCTTCGAGGGCCTGGCGCCAGAGACGCTCTCCCTTATTGCGGGCTGCGGCGTGAACGCGGTCTACAAGCCCGAAGAGCTGCTGGCCCGGGAAGCCAGCAGCGCCGATGAGCTGTTTGTGATCCGCAAGGGGCGAGTCGCCCTCCTGATGCACTCCACTGAACGGGGAGCCCTGCAGGTAGATACCCGTGACGCCGGCGACGTGGTGGGGCTGTCTTTCCTGGTACCACCCTATCGCTGGCCGGTGGAGGCACGCGCCGTGCAGACCGTGCACGTGATTCGCATGGACGGCAAGTGCCTGCGCGACAAGTGCAATGCCGATACCGCATTGGGCTATGAGCTGATGCAGCGCGTGGCCACAGCGCTGATGGGTCACCTCAATGCCAGAAGCATTCAGCTTCTGGACCTGTACGGGCAGCTGGAGCTATGAACGACGCACTGATACCAGAGCTCTGCAACGTCAACGGACGGCTGGAAGATACCCCGGACGTGTTTACCCTCGACCTGGTGCCACCGCCAGGCTATCGCGGCTTTGCGCCCGGGCAATTCAATATGCTCTATGTACCCGGGGTAGGCGAAGCAGCCATTTCCATCAGCGGCGACCCCGAGGACAGCTACCGACTGGTGCACACGATCCGCGCCGTCGGGGATGTCACCTCACAGCTGCGCACCAGGGACGGCCATTCCCAGGTGGGAGTAAGGGGACCATTCGGCAAACCCTGGCCCATCGACGCGGCGCGGGGCGGAGACCTCATTATCGTTGCCGGTGGCATCGGCATGGCGCCCATGCGTCCAGTGCTGTATGCGGCCCTGGCAGACAGGGCGTCCTACGACAATATCTATCTGCTGTATGGCGCCCGCACCCCCAGGGATATCCTGTTTCAGGAGCAACTGATGGAGTGGCACCGGCAGGGCGCCATTACCGCGATAATCACGGTCGATGCCGCCAGGCCCAGTTGGAAAGGCGATGTGGGCGCAGTAACGGGCTTCATCGGTCGTATACCTGTAAATCCACGCAACACTGTCGCCATGATCTGTGGACCCGAGATCATGATGCGCTATGCGGCCAGCGAACTGCTGGTGAAGGGCATTCCCATGGACCGAATCCATGTCTCCATGGAACGCAACATGAAGTGCGCAACCGCCTTCTGCGGCCACTGCCAGCTCGGCCCCTACTTCGTGTGTCGGGACGGCCCCGTGTTTCGCTATAGTGATGTGGCTGCAATGATGGAAGTGAAGCAGTTCTGAGCATGAACAAGCCGAGCCTTGCCGTATTCAAATTCGCCTCCTGTGATGGCTGCCAGCTCAGTCTGCTGGACTGCGAGGATGAGCTGCTAAAAGTGGCCGAGCTCGTGGAGATTGCAAACTTCCCCGAGGCCTCGCGCCGGATACTGCCAGGGCCCTATGACATCGCCCTGGTAGAAGGCTCGATCACCACGGAGCACGACGAGGAGCGCATCCAGGAGATCCGTGAAGGCTCCCGCATCCTGATTTCAATCGGCGCCTGTGCCACGGCGGGTGGTATCCAGGCGCTCCGCAACTATGCCGACGTCGACCAGATGGTCAGGGCGGTGTATCCACAGCCCAGCTATATCGACACCCTGGCCACCTCAACGCCCATCAGCCGGCATGTGAAGGTCGACTATGAGCTGCACGGCTGCCCGATCAACAAGTACCAACTCCTCGAAGTCCTGCTGGCGTTTACCGCCGGTCGGCGGCCACAGGTCAGCAACGACAGCGTCTGCATGGAGTGCAAGGCGGCGGGCAACGTTTGCGTCATGGTGGCGCAGGGAGAGCACTGCCTGGGCCCCATTACCCATGCCGGCTGTGGCGCCCTGTGCCCGTCTTTCGATCGCGGCTGCTTCGGCTGCTACGGTGTGAAGGAACAGGCCGACGTCGAGTCGCTGTTTGTGTTCCTGCGCGATCAGCGCGGCATGACGACGCAGCAGGCCGTGGCGCTGGTGCAGTCATTCAACGCCGATGCGCCGGAGCTGAAAGTGATCGCCTCGGACCGGAAGTGGGGCCGCCGCAGGGAAGACAGGCCGGAGTAGCGCTATGGCAGAGAAGCAGATCCCGGTGCGGGCCGGCATCAAGAGTCGACGCATCAAGGTGGACAACCTGACCCGGGTGGAAGGTGAAGGCTCGCTGCTGATCGACGTGCAGGGCGGTGAGCTGCGCGAGCTGAAGCTGAAGATATTCGAACCACCGCGCTTCTTCGAGGCACTACTCAAGGGCCGGGCACTGGGTGAGGCGCCGGACATTACCGCGAGAATCTGCGGCATCTGCCCGGTGGCTTACATGATGAGCGCCGTGCACGCCATGGAGCGGGCGCTGGGCGTCACCGTCAGCGATCCGATTCGCCAGCTGCGCCGGCTGCTCTATTGCGGCGAGTGGATCGAAAGCCATGTGCTGCATATCTTCATGCTGCACGCCCCCGATTTTCTCGGCTACGACGACGTCATCGGCATGGCGCGCGACCATGGCGAGCGGGTCAAGAGCGCGCTGGCGATGAAAAAGGCCGGCAACGAGATCATTCGCGTACTGGGCGGGCGCGAAGTTCACCCGATCAACGTCAAGGTAGGCGGCTTCTACAAACTGCCCGAGAAGGCGGCACTCACCGCCCTGCTCGACCCGCTGAAGCACGGGCGCGATACCGCCAGGGACACGGTGCTGTGGGCCTCCTCCCTGGATTTCCCGGAACTGACTCGGCAGTACGAGTTCGTGGCCCTGCAGCATCCAGATGAATACCCCATGAACGATGGGCGCATCGTCTCCAGCCGCGGCCTGGACATCCAGCAGACTGAATTTCCCGACCACTTCGAGGAAATCCACCTGCCGCACAGCAATGCACTGCACGCGGTTCGCAAGGAGCACCGGTCGGCCTACTTCGTGGGGCCGATGGCCCGCTACCAGCTATCGCGGGACCAACTCTCTGAAGAGACCAGGGCACTGGCAAAAGAGGCAGGTTTTCTCAGGGATGTGAACAACCCCTTCGAGAGCATCGTGGTGCGCGCGCTGGAAACCCACTACGCATTTGACGAGGCCATTCGACTGATTGAGCAGTATGAGGTTGACGGGGCATCGTCTGTGCCTGCACCCGCGCGCAAGGCCCGCGGCGTGGCAGCCACCGAAGCACCGCGCGGATTGCTGTTTCACCAGTACGATGTCGATGAGCGGGGGCTGATCACCAGGGCCAATATCGTTCCGCCCACTTCCCAGAACCAGTTCACCATCGAGGAGGACTTGCACGACCTGGTCTCCGCAAACCTTGAACTGCCACAGGACCTGCTGACTGCGCGCTGCGAGCAGGCTATCCGCAACTACGACCCCTGCATCTCCTGCGCGACGCATTTCCTGAAGCTGGACATCCGCCGTGACTAGGCTGCACATCATTGGCATCGGTAACAGTTTCCGCGGCGACGACTCGGTGGGCGCCCGGGTAGTGGAGCGACTGCAGCAGCGGGTGACTGGAGCAGCAACGCCCGGTGTACGGTTTACACAATCCCGGGGCGATGTGGCCGAGCTCATCCAGGCCTTCGAGGATTGCCAGGAAGCCGTGCTCATCGACGCCGTTTACTGCACCGACTCCGTGAAACCCGGCGCCGTGATCAAGCTGGACCTGCATTCCAACGAGGTACCGCTCGAGCACCTGCGAGCCAGCAGCCACTGCCTTGGTGTCGCAGAGTCTGTTGAGCTGGCGCGCGTGCTCGACTGCCTGCCGGCCACGCTGACACTGTGGGGGATTGCCGGGGAAAACTTCCCCCTCGGCAGCGAACTGTCAGCGCCCGTTGCGGTCGCCGCTGATGCCGTCGTTGAAGCCCTGTGGGGTCAGTACTTTGCCCCTGACACCCGGGCAAATGCCGCCGCACCCGCATACTGAACAAAACTTGAACAACCTGCCCGCTGGTCTACCTTAGGGAATACCTATCCGCACGCTCGGTGTGGATATTCCATAACTACTACGCGATTCGCGAAGGCAGGCTACGATGAAGAATTCAGCAGTAGCGGTAAGCGGTTTCCTGGCAGTAGCAGTTTCCCTCAGTACCCCGGCGCTGGCCGACGGACATGAACAACCCGACATGGACCCGGTAGAGCTCTACAGCTGTACCTTCAGGGAAGGCAAGACCATGGCCGATCTCGACGCCCTGGATGCGCGCTTCAAGAAATGGGCCGATAAAAACAACAAGGATCACTCATCCTGGCGCATTGTCCCGCTGATCCGCAGCACCGAAGGCAAGTTTGATGTGGGCTACATCGGCTCCTGGAACACCGGCAAGAGCATGGGCGCCGGCATGGACGCCTGGGCGGCAAATACCGACCTGCTGCCCGAGTACATGGCCACCATCGATTGCGGCCACGCGCTGATGGCGTCGGCGGAGATCAATGCACCCAACGGGCCGCCCAAGGACGGCATCGTCTGGTTCGCCAGCTGCAAGGTGCAGGACAGTGCCTCCCAGGAGCTGGCGTTCGCTGCTCACAAGAAAATGGCAGCCACCATGCGCGAGATGGGCGGCAAGGGTCAGTCCTGGCTTTTCTATCCCAGCCTGGGCGTTGGCGACCCCGGTATGGACTACTACTCCGTGGTCAGTTTCAACAGCATGGCAGAGCTGGGCGAAGCCTGGGAGATGTACTACAACGGCGGCGGCTGGAAACACGGTGCGGCGGCTGGCGCCATCACCCAGTGTGACAGCCCCCGGGTGTACACCGCGACTGCCATTCGCATGGGGCCACAGGACTAGGCCACTTACTTCGATTACGAACGCTGCACACACAAAGACGCCCTCGCCTGTCACCGGGCGAGGGCGTCTTGCTTGCTAACAGTTCTCAGGCAGCGCTGGACTCAGGGGTAGGCTCCAGACGGCGGCCAAAGGCCGGGATCAGGGCCGGCACCTTGCGCTTGTACTGGGCGTACTCAGGGTGCGCCTGTTCCAGGTCGCGCTCCTCCAGCTTGATACCCACCAGGATGTAGCCGGTCACACCCAGCGCCAGCAGCACATGGGTCACGGTCATCACCGGCGTGAACCAGAATATACCGAGCCAGCCGACGTAGATCGGGTGACGCACGATCCGGTACAGGGTCGGGGTCACGAACTTGAGTTCATGATTCTCCTGCTTGCGGAACGACAGCCACACCTGGCGCAGGCCGAACAGGTCGAAGTGGTTGATCAGGAAGGTCGCATACAACAGCAGCGCCCAGCTGCCCAGGTACAGCGCGTTGAGCGTGAAGGTCGCCCAATCGCTTTGCACCGCCCAGATCACGCCTCCCATCGGCGCCCAGTAGTACATCAGGGCCGCCATGGCGATCGTCGAGAACAACACATAGGTGCTGCGCTCGGCTGCCGCGGGGATATAGCGCGTCAGCCAGCGCTTGAAGGCCGGCCGGGCCATGCCGCTGTGCTGCACCGCAAACATCGTCAACAGACCGAGATTGACCAGCAATGCCGTACCCAGGGCCACGGTCGGTTCGGAATCGATGGAGCGCGGTACCCACAGGTTGCCGACAAAGCCGATCGAGTAGAGAAAGGTGACGAAGAACAGCAGGTAGCTGACCACGCCGTACAGCAGTATCACACTACGTTTCATTACAGACTCCCATAACTTATTGAAAAATATCGCCTTTCGGCATGGGAGCGATTATTGGGAAAGCGTCACGGGAAGTCCTGACCGGCAGCCAACCATTCCCTGACTTTTCTGTGACCAGGCCGGTCAGGGTCAGTCAGAAGCGCTCTGGCGGGGCCGGCAGGCCCACTTTCTCGCCCATTTCGGCAAAGCGGGGGTCGGAATAGAGGTTGGCCAGGTTGAGGCTGGAATAGAGCTCGGAGAGACCGGGGTCGCCCTGTTGGTAGGCGCGATCCAGCCATGCGAAGGCCTCATCGACCTGCTGCCACTGGGAATACACCTCGGCAATCTGGAAGGCGGCGCCCTCCGCGTCGGTATCGATCAATTCCTGGAGAGCCGATTCGGCCTGGCCAGTGCGGCCCAGGCGATTGAGGGCAATGGCGCTGAGGGCGAGCCGCAGGTAGTCGAGCTCCTCCAGGGCGCTCCATTCCAGGGCATCGCCATAGCTACCGCTGCGAATATGCCAGTTGGTTTCCAGCCATGGCAATTCGACACTGCCCGGGTGCCGCGACTTGAAGTCGTCCAGCACGCCCCTCGCCTCCTCCAGGCTACCGGCACGCATCAGCCGCAGAGACAGCGAGCCGGCAGCATTGGTGGACAGGGGGTCGAGATCCAGGGCAATGCGCGCCTGCTCCACGGCCTCCTGCTCGCGGCCCGCCTTGGCGAGGAAGCGACTGTACGCCGAGTGGGCCGAAGCACTACCGGGATTGATCGCCATGGCCTGTCGATAGGACTCTGCCGCATCAGCAAAATTCCAGAAGTGCCGATGCTGGATTTCGCCAATCTGCACCCAGGCCTCGGCCAGCGCCGGGTCGATGCTGAGCGCCTTGCGGGCAAGAATAAGGGCCTCGGAAAAGGTGCTCTCGCGGGGCAGCTCTCCGGTTACCGCCTGCACGCGAATGGCATCCGCCAGCGCCACCATGGCCTCGGCATAGTCCGGGCGCAGGTCCAGGGCCTGGCGAAACAGCGAGGCGGCCCGGGCAACATCCTCGCCGGCACCGCGCTTGCGCAGGGCCTGCCCCCGCAGCAGCAGCCGGTAGGCCTCCGAATCGCTTGAGTTCGCCGCCAACACGGGCGCGCTGTCGGGCAGGCTCAAACTGGCCGCCAGGACACCCGACATCTGTTGCAACGTTGCGCGGGCAATATCGTCGTGCAGGGTAAAAACGTCATCGAGTTCGCGATTGAAGATCTGCGACCAGAGCTGCGTGCCATCTGCGACGCGTACCAGCCTGGCGCTGATGCGCAGCTGGTCATCATCGCGCTGGACGCTGCCCTGCACCAGGTGCCCCACCCTTAACTGCCGACCGATGGTGGGGATATCCGCATCGCCCTCCCGGTAGTTGAACGCAGAGCTGGTGGCGATGACACGCAATCCCCGCACCCGGGTGAGTGAGTTGGTGATTGTTTCAGTGAGCCCATCACTGAAATAGGCGAAGTCGGGATCATTCGACAGGTTGCTGAACGGCAGCACCGCCAAAGAGGCGCCGTAGTCGACCGCCGGCGGTGCGCTGGAGTCCGACGCCGTGTCAGGCAGCAACCAGGCACCTATGGCAAGGGCCAACAGTGCGACAATCGCGGTCTGACGCCTGACCGTCAGAAGGACCGGCGCCTGTGCTGCGGGCAGTTCCTGGGCCGCAGTCACCTGCTGGCTGAACTGGTAACCCTTCCGCGACACGGTGCGAATCACGTCTTCATCAAAACCGTGTTGCCGGAACAGGTCACGGGCCCGCTTGATGGATTGGGTGAGAGAGGCTTCGCTCACCACTACCGAAGGCCAGATAGCATCAAACAGCTCGTCCTTGCTGACCACCCGCTCGCGGGCTCGCATCAGGTAGATGATCAGGTCGAAGACCTTCGGCTGCACATCAGCCGGTTTGCCGTCGAAACTGATCTGCCGGGCGGCGGTGTCAAAACGGGCGCTGCCGACGATGTAGACGGTCGCCTCGGCACCCGTGGCGTCGACCGGGCCCGTGGCACTGTGAACAACGGAAGCGCGGTAACCTGTCCAGGCCACCAGCGCCGGTGCCAGCACCAGGAACACCAGCAGCAGCCACTGGCTGGCCGCTGGCGGTAAAAGCTCCAGCGCCTCCACCAGCTGCAGAATGACAGCACAGCTGATCGTGTAGATCAGCAGTACCGTGACCCTGCCCGGCAATGTCTGGCGGCCGCTCACGTGGCGATGCTCCCTCCCTGCTTTCAAGCAAGAGTAGTTTATATTGGCGAGCGGAGAACCAGATGGCCTTCCCGCTCTCCTGGCCGAGCGCAGGACATCGCTACTCCCGGTTGGGCGGGAGCACACCATTGGGTAAACTCAGGGCAACAAAAATAACCCCAACGCCAAGGAAAGTGGCGGCAGGAGGCTGCGCATGGTGTCCCAGTGGCTAGGCATACCAGCGGCGTTTATCGCCTGGGGCTTTGCCCTGTATGTCTTCATCGTGGCGCCCTCCACTCGCGGTTCCCGCTTCCTGATCGCCATGCTGGTGATAGACGGCCTGGCGGTATTCACCAGCGGCGACAACCACCTGTTCATCAACCCCGTGCTGGAGAGCCTGGGGCTGCCCACCCTGCAACGCTGGATGCACCAGTCCTCAGACTGGGCGATCGTTGCCGTTTACCTGCCGTTCCTCGGCATGACACTGAAAACACCGCTGGTGGCACCGCTGAAGCACGTTGCCGTCAGGCGCCTGATCCTGTTCGGCGGGCTTGGCATTGCACTTGCCATGCCTTTTCTTCCGGAGCCCACCGCCAGGCAGTTTGCGGTACCTTTTTATGCCGTCATCTGCATTTCCCTGGCCTGGGGCTTTGCCGCCGCGGTGCACGCCTGGTACATAGCGCCAACTGAGGCCGACCGCGCCAGGGCCCGTGCATTCACTTTCGCCTTCGGGATCCGCGACCTGCTGTGGACTTTCACGTTTGGAGTACTGGTTGCGTACTACTATGGCTGGGCGGGCAACGGCTTCGAACAGCTCGACGATCCGCACGATCCGTTATCCATTACCATTTCCCTGCTCTACCAGGTGGCTGTGATCCTCTATGTGCCGCTAGTCGCCTACGGCATGCTGCGGGTGCAACTGTTTGATATCGACCTGCGCATCAAGCGCACCCTCAAGCGCAGCACCATTGCCGCGGCGTTCGTCGCCACCTTCTTCGTGATCTCGGAACTGGCCGGCAACTACCTCTCCGACCAGTTGGGGGCGGTGATGGGCGTGCTGTGCACCGGCGCCCTGGTATTCTTCCTGAATCCCATCGAGCGCGCGGCGGAGCGGCTCACAGATGCGGCCATGCCCAACACGGTAGACACCCCCGAGTACGAGCTATTCCGGAAGCTGCAGGTCTATGACTCCGCCCTGCGAGCCTCATTGGAAAACGGCCGCATCAGCACCCGGGAGCGCAAAATCCTCGACAGCCTGATCGACTCCATGGCAATAGACCGCCAGCTCGCCCAGCGTATGGAACAGGACGCCTTGGCCGCCGCTGCGGTGTGAACCTAGCGATGTTGGTCGATCAGGATCGGGTTGCCGTCCGGGTCTTTCAGCATCAGTGATGCGGGGCCCTCGCCGCTGGTATCGGCTTCCATGTCCAGTGCGACGCCACTCGCCAGCAGGGCTTTCTGAATCTCCCGCACGTCGGTGAATTCGTCCAGTTCGGACGCGTCCTGGGCCCAGCCGGGATTGAAGGTGAGCATATTCCTGTCAAACATGCCCTGGAACAGCCCGATCACGGTATTACCGTTCTTGAGGATGCACCAGTTTTCCTCCGGGACACCACCCATGTCGGAAAAACCCAGCCTGGAATAAAACTCCCGCGAAGCCTGGATGTCTTTTACTGCCAGGCTGATCGAAAACGCTCCCAGTTCCATGATCGCTCCTCCTGTCACGTCAGGGACATGATCACCGAGTATAGACGGGGAGTTACTGGTCGAGGTCGAGGTTGAGGTTGAGGTTGAGGTTGAGGTTGAGGTTGAGGTTGAGGTTGAGGTTGAGGCGCAGGATCTTGAGTTCCTGCTCCGCTTCAATGCGTTCTTCGGGGTGTGAGGCCTGCAGCAAACGCTCGAGGATATCGACAACGCCGCAATGTTCAGCGCAGCCGGCATCTACCAGCCCCTGCGCCAGCTCTCCGTGGCAAGCGTTAAGCGCTGCAATAATCTTCAAGGTGTCACTCATACTGCGCCTTTTCTACCTTTCTACCCCGGTATTGTCCACTGGCTTTACAGGAGTGGCTGTCAATACTTCCAGATGTACACCATCCGGGTGCTCCACCACCTGGAAGTGCATCCGCTCGGCGTCGGTGCCGGCGGGCTCCACCAGCGGCGCCTCGTCGGCGGCTCCGGCGCCCAGCATGTCATAGGCGTACTCGCCCACGGCCTTGCAGCCGGCACCGACGGCAAAAAAGCAGAACACCGCAATGTAGACCTGTTCGGGCTTGATATGGAGTTTCATAGTTTTCCGCCTCCCCGCCGCGTCCGCGGCCTATGAATGCTATGCAATCACTATGCCGGATGGACGGAACAAGGGACGTGGCAGCGGCTGCCAAGCGCATGGCCGCAGACGACAGCTACCAGGGCTGTGGTTTCAGGCCTTTCGGCAGGTAGAGTGGGTGGGCAGGCTGGCCCGATCGGTTCATTTTCAGGTAATGCAGCTCCGGGAGCAGTGCACGCACGGCTTCAGCGCGATCCAGATAGGCACCATCGTTCCCCCAGGCGGCAATCACCTTCCCCACCTTGCCGGCCAGTTCCAGGATCACCCGGTCATTGTCGCGGCCGACAGGCGCGCGGGCGGCCTTCATATCTCGCGGATCAGTGGCGCGGTAGGCGAACAGGTTGGCGGTGTAGACGCCACCGTAGCCCCAGTCGCGGGCGAAGCCCATGCAACGCACCAGGGTCGGGTCGTCGATTTTTGCATCTGCAGTAGAGGGATTGAGACCGATAAACATCACCGCCGGCAGGTCTCGGTTCCAGATGCGCCATAGGGCGTAACGATACTGCCTGCCCTTGCCGCGTATGTCGGCACCGGCTTCAAGATACTGCATGCAGACTCCAGGCTGCTTGATTGCGGCGGCGAGTATACTGCTTCGAGGACCACAAGCGAGGTATTTCCATGACAGTTTCCAGGCATATCGTCCCGGCACTGATCTTTGCCGCCGGATTGCTCGCCGGACTCGGCATCGACCGACTGGTGCCAGAAGCGCAGGCGAGTGAAGTTAACTGGCAACAGGTAGCGCAGGACCCCGAGTTCAGGGCCGCAGTCGTCGAGGTCATCAACGCCTGTATTGTCGAAAACGGCATCATTTTCTGTAACTGAGCCA
>JAAUXY010070297.1_pt1 | contig 10973 bp, 8 predicted proteins | sample 7278121 | NCBI WGS metagenome assembly JAAUXY01 (sample SAMN14350117, study PRJNA611818) | marine sediment metagenome | isolation source: surface marine sediment (1.8m) | place: French Polynesia: Moorea | collected 2018-08
CGACCGGCGTCAAGCTGCGCAGGGCGCCGAGGAGCAGCTGCGGGTAGTGATCGACGCTGCGCACGCCGAGTCCCTGCAGCAGCTCCGGCATGACGCGGCTCGTGATGCGCCCACCATCGGCGTGCTGACCCCGGGCCCCTACAACTCGGCCTACTTCGAGCACGGCTTCCTGGCGGCGGAGATGGGCGTGGAGCTCGTCGAGGGCCAGGACCTGGTGGTCAGCCAGGACGTCCTCTACATGAAGACCACCGAGGGACTCCGGCGGGTGGACGTGCTCTACCGGCGCGTGGACGACGACTTCCTCGACCCCCTGGTCTTCCGGCCGGATTCGGTGCTGGGCGTTCCGGGACTGATGCACGCCTACCGGGCCGGCAACGTGGTGCTCGCCAACGCTCCGGGAACGGGCGTGGTCGACGACAAGGCCATGTACGCGTACCTGCCGCGGATCATCCGCTACTACCTGGACGAGGAGCCCATCCTTCCCCAGGTGCCCACCTTCCTGTGCCGCGACGCCAAGGATCGTGCGTACGTCCTCGACCACCTGGACGAGCTCGTGCTGAAGCCCACCGACGGCTCCGGGGGCTACGGCGTCCTGGTGGGACCCCAGGCCAGCCGGCAGGAGCTCGAGGAGGCTCGCGCGGCGCTCCTGGCGCGGCCGGCGAGCTTCGTCGCCCAGCCGGTGCAGCGCCTCGCGACCCTCCCGGTCTGGCTCTCGGAGGGTCGCGAAGCGGGCTCGCCCGGCCTCGAGGCGCGGCACGTGGACCTGCGGCCCTTCGCGGTCACCGGAATGGACGGCCGCACCGCCGTGCTGCCCGGCGGGCTGACCCGCGTCGCGCTCCGGCGCGGAAGCCTGGTCGTGAACTCCTCCCAGGGCGGCGGCAGCAAGGACACCTGGATCTTCCACGACGGGGAGGACGCGCGGGCATGCTGAGCCGCATCGCGGGAGCGCTCTACCACACGGGAAGGGACATCGAGCGCGCCCAGAACGTCGTGCGCATCCTCGAGGTCCATCACAAGATGCAGCTCGCCCGGCCGACCGGGAGCCCGGGTGCGGCCTGGATGCCGATCTTCGAGGCCTTCGCGGTCGAGGACGCGGAGGGGCCCGGCGAGGAGGCCCTCTACGCGGTGCTCGTGCTGGACGCGGACCATCCCTACTCGGCGCGGGGCCGCATCGCCGCCGCCCGGGAGCGCGCGCGCACGCTCCGCGACCGGATCAGCGAGGAGATGTGGGAGCACCTGAACCGCTTCCACCTGGAGCTCGCGGCGCTCGCCTTCGCGGACATCCGCCGCATCGGTCGCTCCGAGTTCAACCGCCGGATCGAGCTCTTCTGCGATGCCTTCCACGGCCTCGCCGACGACACGATGATCCACGGCCCGGAGTGGCACTTCCTGCGGCTCGGCAAGTTCGTCGAACGTGCCGCCATGCTCTGCAAGATCCTCGACGTGAAGCACAAGACCCTGGAGCTCAGCCCGGAGCAGGAGGGGCGGCCGATCGACTTCCACCAGTGGCAGGGCATGCTGCGCTCCGTCTCGGGCTACGAGCCCTACCGGCGCGTCTACGACGCCCGCATCGTCCCCTCGCGCGTGCTGGACCTGGTGCTGACCCACCCGGACTTCCCGCGCTCCTGGAGGCACTGCCTGGGGCGCATCGAGGAATCCCTGCGCGCCGTGACCTCCGACGCCTGGGCCCAGCGCGACCTGCTGGCGGACGTGCAGAGGGAGCTCGGCGAGACGGCCGCGGAGCCCGGCGCCTCGCTGCTCCACGGCGGGCTGGAGGCGCACGTGCGCACACTGAGCCGGCGCTGCGCCGCCCTCCACGAGGGCATCGAGGCCGCGTTCTTCCGCAGCCGGCGTCCCGCGCCCCGGGTGAGCGCCGTCGGGCCCGGCGCGGCGCTCCACGGGCAGGTCCAGCAGTGACGTCCTCGCACCCGGTGGGGTGGGACGAAGCCCGCCTGCGGGCGCACCTCCTGGTGCGCCACGTGACCGAGCTCTACTACACCGGACACGCCGAGGAGGCGCACAGCGAGGTGCGCAAGACGCCGGTGGATACCGGCCTGCAGCGGGTCGTCACCACCAAGCTCGAGGTCGAGCCGCAGACGTTGCCGCGCAAGCATCGCGACTACTTCGGCAACGTGGTCCACCACTTCGATCTGCTCGAGCCCCACGCGGCGGTCTGCATCACCGCCGAGTCGGTGGTGGAGACCTCCCACGCGGTCGCCTGCGGCCCCGAAGCCGAGGTGGACCCGCGGCCCTGGGAGGAGCGCTGGGCCGAGTACCTGTACCCCTCGCCCTTCGTGCCCGAGCTGCCCCACTACGCGACGATCGAGCACCGCGTCTCGCCGAGCTCGAGCGCCGAGGAGTTCCTCACGGCCCTCGAGGAGCTCGGCGCCGTGCTGCGGCGCGACTTCCGCTACGAGACGGGCCTCACCGAGGCCGACTCGAGCCCGGCCGTCTTCTTCGAGAAGGGTGGCGGCGTCTGCCAGGACTTCGCCCACGCGGCCCTCGGCATCCTGCGGCTCGCCGGCGTGCCGGCCCGCTACGCGAGCGGCTACCTCTACGACCCGGCCACGGATCCGTCGCAGTCGACGCTCCGCGGCGCGGCGGCCAGCCACGCCTGGGTGCAGGGCTGGCACCCGGAGCTCGGCTGGGTCGGGCTCGACCCCACCAACGACAAGCTCGTGGACTGGCAGTACGTGCGCGTCGCCGTGGGCAGGGACTACGGCGATGTGCGTCCGGTCGCGGGCATCTTTCGCGGCGAGGGCGAGCAGTCGCTCTCGGTCTCGGTCGAGGTGACCCGCCTGGCTGGAGACTCGGCCGACCCCTGACGAGGGGAGGGCTTCCGAGACGAGCTTTAGAGCCGTGGCGCCAGGAACTCCGCCACCGCGGCGGCCACCGCGGCGCTGCCTTCCGGCGAGAGGTGGATGTGGTCGTCGAAGAGGGCGTCGCGGCCGTTCAGCGCGCCGAGGTCGAGCAGCGGCACGGCCTCCTCGCGCGCGAGCTCGTGGATCACCCGGTCGCAGGCCTCGAACGCGCGCAGGGTCCCGGCGTGGGAGAGGCCCACGTACTCGAGGTTCATGCGGGCGAGCTCGGCCTCGCCGTCGTCCGGCGCCAGCAGTCGCGCCTGGGTGAGGAGCGCCGGCCGGGCTCCGACGTGGCGGGCCGCCGCCAGGATCAGCTTCAGGTCGAGAGCGAACTGTCGCGGTCCCCACGCCGCGAACGCGTCCGGGAAGCCCTCTCCCCGCCGCCGCCTGCGCGCCGCGTCGCGCCCCAGTCCGACGAGTCCCTCGGGTCCGATCTGGCCGAGCTGCCACTGCCAATAGCGGTTGCGCAGGCGCAGGTAGAGCTCGGATCGTCCCAGCAGCCGGTCCACGGGGCCGGCGAAGTCGATGAAGGGATTCCAGATGCGGCGACCGCGCCGGGTGGGGCCGGGCCGCATCTCGCGCAGTAGGCTCCGCTCCGGCTCGAGCCAGGCGAAGTACTTGATGTCGTTCCAGGCGTGGTAGACCAGCACCCAGTCCGGCTCGAACATCCAGAGCTCGGAGAGGAGCCGCCCCACCGAATCCCAGGAGGCGTGGCCCGGCGTGCCGGCGTTGACGACCTCGACCGCGCCGTGCCCCAGGGCGTGGAGGCGGGCCTCGACGCGGCGGGGCCAGTCCTCGCCGGGCGCGGCGCTCGGGTCGTAGGCGGCGGATCCGCCGAGCACGAGGACGCGCTGCTTCCCCTCCGGCTTCGGGACCGCGAAGTCCCGTCCCCGGGTTCCGCGGGAGCCGATCCGCGCTCCGCCGGAGCCTCCGGCAAGGGGCTCGATCGTCCGCGCCTCCCGGGGCAGGGCGTGGCGCGCGAAGAGCGTCGCCTCGTACTCGAGCGAGTGGGCGCGCATCCGGTCGGGGTGGAGGCTCGGCCGCGAGGCGCGCACGAAGATCTCCCCGGCGAGGAGGGCCACGCCGAGGGAGAGAGCCGCACTGGCCGCGAGGGCGCCGAGGCGGCGCCGCGTGTCGCTCATGGCCGCGGGCCCGGGCGCGGCGGCTGGCTCGCGACGGCGGGGGTCGCCCGGGCCGCGGCCCGCGCCACCTCGCGCGTGAAGCGCCGCGCCGATTCGTCGAGCAGGTGGTGGCCGTCGAGGAACGCGTAGTCCGGGTGCGGAGGCCGGCTGAAGTCGAGCCAGGGGTAGCCGCGAGCGCGCAGCGCCTCGACCACGTCGCGGCCGAAGCGCGCGTCCCGGGACTCGAGCTCGAAGAAGGCTTCGTGGAGCGGCAGGCGCAGGAAGACCACGCGGACGCCGCGCGCCCGGAGCGCGTCGGTCACCTCGAGCAGCTCCGCCAGCGCGCCTTCGTCGAAGTCGCCCCGGTAGCGCGTCCGGTTCGCGCGCAGGTGGGTCTCGATCGCGCCGGGGAAGGCCTCGAGGTAGGCGAGGAATCCGCTCTCGGGGGAGTAGCGCAGGTAGTCGGGCGTGGGGGTGCGCTCCTCGAAGAGCACGTTGCGGAGATGTTCGAGGGGGCTCTGGCGGGCTCCCGGAAGCTGGAGATGGGCCTGCACCCGGTTCCACGGCGCGCCGAGACGCGCCTCGATCCAGGAGCGCAGCGCGATCCAGCGACCGACGCGCGGGGGCAGTTCGGGATCGACGCCGTAGTCGAACCAGCGCCGGGTCATGGAGCGGTTGTGCTGGTAGAACATCGGGGGCGAGAGGCCGATCCAGAGCTCGCGCGCGTCGCTCTCGAAGAGCCGGAGGATCCGCGCGAGCCCGCGCGCCGACAGGGACGGAATCCCGGCGTTGAAGGCGCGCCGTCCACCGGCCTCCTCCAGCACTTGCGGCACCAGACCCGACTCCACGCGGGAGTCGCCCAGGATCAGCAGCTCGGCGCGGGCCCAGCCTTCCGAGAGCAGCTTGCGCGGGTAGCGATGGCTCTGCTCGCCGGCGCCGGGAGCGCTCGAGAGCGCCATCAGGCCCGCGAAGAGCAGGACCGCCCCGAGCCACCAGCCCCACGTCGCGCCGTCAGAACTGGAAGTAGATGAACTCGCCACCGAGACCCCCGAAGACGACCACGGCCCAGAGCAGCACCGGCGCCGCCGCGATGCGAAGCCGCGGGTCGCCCAGCCAGCCGCGTCGCTCGAGCGAGCCGGCCAGCGCCGGCAGCAGGTGCGTCAGCACGGGCAGGATCAGCAGGGTGAGCCCGAGCCCCGGGTGGGGCCAGGGAAGCCCGCCGAACATGCGGCTCCAGTAGTCGAGTGCGTGGTCGAGACTGGTCGCCCGGAAGGGAACCCACGCCGCCACCACCGCGAGCAGCGTTCCGCCGCGCGCCAGCGCGTCGTAGAGGCGGCTCTCGCGGCTGAGCCGGGAGAGCGCCGGGCTGCGATCCACGGCGGCGCTCCAGATCCGCTCCGCCACCAGGAAGATCCCGTGGAGCAGGCCCCAGACCACGAAGGTCCAGGCGGCGCCGTGCCAGAGCCCCCCGAGCAGCATGGTGAGCAGGAGGTTCCGGAGCGTGCGCGCGCGGCCGCCCCGGTTGCCGCCCAGGGAGACGTAGAGGTAGTCGCGGAGCCAGCGCGAGAGCGAGACGTGCCAGCGCCGCCAGAAGTCGGAGAAGCCGCGCGCCAGGTAGGGCAGGCGGAAGTTGATCGGGAGCTCGAAGCCCAGCATCCGCGCCAGGCCCCGCGCCATGTCGGTGTAGCCCGAGAAGTCGCCGTAGATCTGGCCCGCGAACGCGAAGGCACCGACCCAGGCCTGGGCGGCGCTGATCTCCCGGTCGGGCAGGAAGTAGAGCTCCACCACCGGCGCCAGGCTGCCGGCGATCACGAGCTTCTTGAGCAGGCCCACCAGGAAGAGCCAGAGGCCGGCGCCGAGATCGCTCGCCCGCAGCCGGATCGGCCGGACGAGCTGGGGCAGCAGCTCGGAGGCCCGCACGATGGGGCCGGCCACGAGCTGGGGGAAGAACGAGATGAAGAGGAAGTAGTCGCGCAGCGAGCGCACCGGCGCGAGCTGGCCGCGATGGATGTCGATGGTGTAGGAGAGGCTCTGGAAGGTGTAGAAGCTGATTCCGATGGGCAGGATCACCGAGAGGTGGGGCGCGGGGGCGGTTCCGAGCCAGCTCGTGAGCGAGCCCAGGAAGAAGTTCGCGTACTTGAAGGTGGCGAGCATGCCGAGGTTCACGACGACGGAGGCCGCGAGCCAGCGGCGGCGCCGGGCGAGGTCCCGGGTCGCCGCGATGCGCCCGCCGGCGACGAAGTCGACCAGGCCGTTCACCCCGATCAGCAGCACGAAGGGCGGATACCACCAGGCGTAGAAGAAGAGGCTGCCGGCGAGCAGCCAGCTGCGAGCGAGGGGAGGGCGCCCGCGCAGCGCGAAGACGCCGGCGAAGAGCACCAGCGCGAAGACCCCGAAGGTCCACGAGTGGAAGAGCACGGCGACGGGCCTCCGAGTCCCCCGGGTCGGCAGATCGGGGGCCGGCCTTGAGCGCTGCGCCCCCGGATTTCCCTTCTGATTGCGGCTACCTGCGGGGATGGCTGCACCCGCCTGCGCGCGCAGGGGCCCGGCCGGGGGGACCGGGGGGAGCCGGTGCCCGAGCTACGTCTCCAGGGCGCGCCAGACGACAGGATCCGCGATCTGGTGCAGGCTCGGGCCGGGAAGGACGGGGCACGATGCATCGGGAGACGACGCTCGGCTCACAGGGGCCGGAGGCCAGGCCGCGGGTCAGCGTGATCATTCCGACCCGCGACCGGGCGCCCCTGGTGGGCGGCGCGGTGAAGAGCGCGCTCGCCCAGTCCCTGCCCGAGATCGAGGTGCTCGTCGTCGTCGACGGGCCCGACGACGCCACCGAGGAGGTGCTGCGAGGCATCGACGACCCGAGGCTGCGCTTCGAGGCCCTGCCGGCGCCGTCGGGAGCGGCGGCGGCCCGCAACGCGGGCGTCGCACGGGCGCGCGGCGAGTGGATCGCCTTCCTGGACGACGACGACGCGTGGCTGCCGGAGAAGCTCGCCCTCCAGCTCGAGACGGCCCGGCGGTCCTCCCACCGCTGGCCCATCGTCGCGTGCCGCGTTTCGGCGCGGAGCGAGTCGCAGGACTTCGTCTGGCCGCGCCGCTTTCCGGACCCGGGCGAGCCGATCGGTGACTACCTCTTCTGCCGGCGGAGTCTCTTCTTCGGCGAGGGGCTCGTCCCCACCAACACGGTCTTCACCCCGCGCGAGCTCCTGGCGGAGGTGCCCTTCGACGACGGGCTCCGGGACCACGAGGACATCGACTGGCTGCTGCGGGTCTGCGGGCGGGAAGGCGTCGGGGTGGAGTTCGTGCCCCAGGACGATCCCCTCGCCGTCTGGAGCCTGGACGCGGAGTGGAGCCGGATGAGCGATCGCATCGACTGGCGCTGGTCCCTCGGCTGGCTCCGGGAGCGGAAGCACCTCGTCACCCGGCGCGCCTACGCGGCCTACCTGCTCACCTGGCTGGGCGGCGCCGCGGCCCGGGCCGGTGATCGCAGCGCCTTCCTGCCGCTCCTGCGCGAGGCCTGGCGGGACGGGCGTCCGTCGGCCATCGACCTGCTCTCCTTCCTCGGCTACTGGTCGGCGCCCCGCGGCCTCCAGAGCCGGCTGGCGGCCCTCTTCGCCCGGCGCGCGCGAGACTCGGGCGACGGCTGAAGGGTGTATGCTGGGACCGAGCCAGCGCCCCATGCCGTCGCGTTCCCATCCTCCCGTCGTGGTGATCGGGCTCGATGCCTGCGATGCGGACCTCGTCGAACGGTGGTCCCGGGAAGGACGCCTGCCCGTCCTGACCTCGATGAGGGAAGCCGGGGTCTGGGCGAGGCTGCTCTCGACGGGCGGGCTCTTCTCCGACTCGGTCTGGCCCTCGTTCGCGGCGGGCGTCTCCCCGGCCAAGCACGGCTTCTACAACACGCAGCACCTCGTGCGCGGCAGCACGCGGATCGTGACCCGGCGCGCCTCCTACGGCCGCTTTCCGCCGTTCTGGTCGGGGATCCGCGAGCGGGGCAAGCGGGTCGCCGTCTTCGACGTGCCGAAGACGGGGGTGTTCGAGGGCGTCGACGGCATCCAGGTCGCCAGCTGGGGCGAGCACTACGGGCTCTATCGCCGCTCGTCCCTGCCGCGCGAGCTGGTCCGGTCGCTCGACGCGAAGTTCGGACGCTACCGCCACGCCGGGGAGATCGTGGTTCCGACCCGTGCCTCCCAGGAGGTCGGGATCTACGACTCGATCTCGGCGCAGATCGAGAAGAAGGTGCGCGCCGCCGAGTACCTCCTGGAGCAGGAGAGCTGGGACCTCTTCGTCTCGGTCTTCGCCGAGTCCCACTACGGCGGGCACCAGTTCCTGCATCGCTTCGACGGCTCACACTGGGCCCACGGCTCGCGCCTGGCGCATCCCGAGCTGGACGAATCGCTGCCGCGGATCTATGCCCAGCTCGACACCGCGGTGGGCGAGTTCTGCGCCCGCCTGCCGCGGGACGCCGTCGTCTTCGTCGTGTCGGTGCATGGGATCGAGACCAACTACTCCGCCAACCACCTGATCCCGCCGGTCCTCGAGGGGCTGGGCTTCCAGGCTCCCGCCTTCGAGCGCGGCCCGGCGCAGCCGCAGGAGCGCAAGGAGATCGTCGGCCTGCTGCGGGGCCTGGTTCCGGAAGGGCTGCGCGACGCCTTGAACCGCCATCTCCTGCCCCAGTCGATCCAGGACCGGCTCTTCTCGCGGATGTTCGGCAGCCGGATCGACTGGAAGCGCAGCCGCGCCTTCGCGCTGCCGAGCGGCGACTTCCAGGGCTTCGTCAGCATCAACCTGGCCGGGCGCGAGCCCTGGGGCGTGGTCGCTCCGGGAGCCGAGTACCGGGAGGAGTGCGAGCGGATCCGCCACGAGCTGAAGCGCCTGGTCAATCCCGCCACCGGGCGCCCCGCGATCCGGGACGTGGTCGCGACGGCCGGGGTCTACGAAGGCGAGCAGCGCGACGAGCTCGCCGACCTGGTGATCCTCTGGTCCAAGGAGGCGCCCATCGAGTCGCTCCACCATCCCGATCTCGGCCTGGTCGAGCGCTCCCACGCTCCCCTGCGCCGCTCGCAGCACGCGCCCGAGGGCTTCCTGATCGCGAAGGGCCCTCACCTGGCGCGCGGTGCCCGGGTCGCCGAGGCGAGCATTCTGGATCTGGCGCCTACCATCCTCCACCTGATGGGCGAGCCGGTTCCGAGCGACGCGGACGGCCGGGTCCTGCTGGAGATCCTCGAGGAGGACTTCAAGGCCGATCGCGCCGTCACGTTCGAGGAGCGACCCCCGGTCGCTCCAGAGGAGCTTCCGCATTGAAGGGACGCGAACCGCTCGGGGTGGGGATGGTGGGGGCCGGCTGGGTGGCGGAGATCTGTCACCTGCCGGCGCTCCGGAGGCTGGGGGAGGCGCGGGTGGTCGCCCTCGCGGACGTGGACCGGAGCCGCCTCGAGCACACCGGCCGCCGCTTCGGGATCGACCGGCGCTACGACGACTACCGCGCGCTGATCGAGGCCCCGGAGGTCGAGGCGGTGGCGGTCTGCGTGCCCTCGAAGGGCCACCTGGAGGTCGCCCTGGCGGCGCTCGAGGCGGGGAAGCACGTCTTCCTGGAGAAGCCGATGACCGCCAACCTCGACCACTGCGACCGCCTGATCGAGCGCGCCCAGGACGCGCCGGGGAAGGTATTGGTCGGATTCAACATGCGCTGGCACGGGATCGTGCGCCGGATGCGCGAGACGATCGCCTCGGGCTGCCTCGACCCGATCCAGTCGCTGTGGACCGTCTTCACGAGCGACATGTTCCACAAGCCGGATCTGCCCGAGTGGAGGAAGCGGCGCGAGCTGGGCGGCGGCGCCCTGATCGAGCAGGCGGTCCACCACTTCGACCTGTGGCGCTTCCTGCTGGCGAGCGAGGTCGACCAGGTCTATGCCACGAGTGCGGCACTGGACTGCGACGACGAGACCGCGGCCGTCACCGCGCGCATGGAGAGCGGCGTGGTGGTCTCGTCGCTCTTCTCCGAGACCTCGAGCAACAACAACGTGGTGGAGGTCGTGGGCCGGCCGGGCCGCCTGCACCTGAGCTCCTACTGCTTCGACGGGCTCGAGTACTTCTCGCTCGCCGACTCTCCCGGAGCGCTCGGGACCCGGCTGCGCCAGCTCGGGCATCTCGCCCGGGAGCTGCCGCGGGGCCTTCGCCGGATCGCCGAGGGCGGCGAGTTCATGTCCGCCTACCGGGAGATGTGGCGCCACTTCGTCGACGTCGTCCGCAACGACGCCCCCGCCGGCTGCTCCCTGGAGGAGGCCCGCCGTACCCTCCAGGTGCTCCTCGCCGTCGTGGATTCCACGGCGCGCGGCGAGGCCGTGAAGGTGGCCGACGCTCCGTCCACGATCACGCTCCTCCCGAAGGTCTGAGGAGGCGGTTCCGATGGCCGCCGTGGAGCGGGAGAAGCGTCCGGTCGTCGCCCAGGTCAGCTACTCGTTCTTCCACTCGACCCAGTCCTTCATCCACTTCACCGTCTCGCGGCTGCGAAGCGTCCGGCCGATCGGTCTCACCCGCACACCCGAATCGCCGTTGATCGCCCGCAGCGCCGGTCCCCGGGAGCCCGGGGACCTCCATCTCTACGGCGGGGGGCGTGCGCTGGAGGACCTGCTCTGGAAGCTGGGCTGGTCCGCACGCCGCGGGCTGACGCGACTTCCGCCGGCGCTCTCCGAGCCGGCCCTGCGCGCCCTGAACCGCGCCGTGGTCCCGCGGGCGCGGCAGGACGCCGATCCGCTGCGCTTCCTGGCCTGGGCCCGGTCGATCCTCGAGCAGCGTCGCGCGCGGTTGATCCACGCCTGGTTCGGGCCCGTCGGCTGGCGCATGCTCGCGCTGCGGCGTGCGCTCGGCATCCCCCTGGTCGTGACCTTCCTGGGGGACGACATCGCGCAGCAGCTCGGCGAGGCGCGCGGGCCAGTCGACCGCGCCCGCCGCCTCGGTCCGGATCCACCACGACCACCAGTCGCCGAGCTTC
>JAAUXY010059865.1_pt1 | contig 10965 bp, 8 predicted proteins | sample 7278121 | NCBI WGS metagenome assembly JAAUXY01 (sample SAMN14350117, study PRJNA611818) | marine sediment metagenome | isolation source: surface marine sediment (1.8m) | place: French Polynesia: Moorea | collected 2018-08
GACCTGCTGTTCCGCCTCAACACCGTCGAACTGACCCTGCCGCCGCTGCGGGAACGACGTGAGGACATCGCGGAAATCGCCACCCACTACGCCAGCCTCTACGCACGCAAGTACCATAAGCCCGAGCTGTCATTTTCGCCCGGCGCGCTGGAGGCCATGCAGCAATACGACTGGCCGGGTAACGTGCGCGCCCTGCGCCACGCGGTGGAGCGGGCGGTGATCCTGGCCGAGAGCGGCACCTATGAGGTTGGCGACCTGCAACTGACCGGCAAGGGCGGCGAGGCCGCAACGCATCAAGCCGCGCCTCAGCAGTCTGTCCCTGACGACCTGAACCTCGAACGCGTTGAAAAGCGCACCATCGAGTCCGCCCTCAAGCAGCATCGCTACAACATCAGCCATGCCGCCAAGGAGTTGGGCCTGACCCGGGCGGCCCTGTACCGGCGCATGGAAAAGCATGGGCTTTAGGAACTTCTCTATCCTGTTGGGCCTGCGGGTAGTGCTGCTGGTCCTGGTGCTGGCCGGCGTGGTGTACCTGACGGTTGAGCCGGGTTACCCGGTGCTGCGCCTGATACTGGCGGGCGTGGCGGCATTGCAGCTTGTCGAAATTGTGCGCTTTGTGCGGCGCACCAACCGGGAACTGGCTCGTTTTCTCGATGCCATCCGCTATGCGGATTTCGGCCAGCGTTTCCAGATGCAGGAGGTCGGCGCGGGATTCGATGAACTGGGTGAGGTCTTCACAGGCATCGTCGAGCGCTTCCAGGAGCTGCGCAACAAGCAGGAAGAAACCCTGCGCCACCTCAAGGCGTTGATGGAGCATGTGCCGGTGCCGCTGCTGTCCCTGCACCAGGACGGCAAGCTGGAACTGCACAACAACGCCGCCCGCCGCCTGTTCGGCAGCATGCGGGTGGAACAAATCGAGGATCTCGCCGCCTTCGGCGAGGATTTTCAGCGCCACGTGCAGGCAGTGGCACCGGGCGAGCGACGCCTGGCGGTATTCCAGTTCGATGGCCTCGAACAGCGCTTCACCATCTCCGCCACTGAAATCGCCATCGCCAGCCAGGTCGAGCGACTGGTGAGCCTGCAGAACATCCAGAGCGAACTGGACGGCGTGCAGCTACAGGCCTGGCAGGACCTGGTACGCGTGCTGACCCACGAGATCATGAACAGCATCACACCCGTGGCCTCGCTGGCGAAAACCGCCACCGACCTGGTGGATGACGCCGCCAGCAAAGTCGTCGACTACCCCGAGGTAACGGATGAGTTGCAAGATGTGAAGAGTGCGGTCGAAACGGTGGCGCGGCGCTCGGACGGGTTGATGCACTTCGTGCAGAGCTATCGCCAGCTGACACGGCTGCCGCCCCCCAACCGACAGTCGCTGCAAGTGAGCGAGGTGCTGAACAGCGCGTCGCAGCTGGTGGCGGCGCCCTGGGAGGAAAAGGCCATCGCCCTCGACGTTAGTGTGAAACCGGAATCGCTGGCGCTGGACGCCGACCCGGAGATGCTCGAGCAGATGCTGCTGAACCTGTTGAAGAACGCAGAGCAGGCACTGGAGGGCGCTGACTCACCGCGGGTGGAGATGCGCGCTTACCTGAATCGAAACGGCCACGTCAGCCTGGAAGTCTCCGATAACGGCCCGGGGATCGAGCCGGAGGTGGCGGCCAAGATATTCGTGCCCTTCTTTACCACCAAACGTGAGGGCTCCGGCGTCGGCCTCGCCCTCACTCGTCAGATCATGTTGTCACACGGCGGCACGGTGGTGCTGGGTGCCAGTGATGCCGGCGGCGCCCGCTTTACACTGACCTTTTAGCTACTCAGGCGAACCTGCAGCGCGGACCGCCCTCTTCCTGAGCGCGAGCGTTGAATGCTTCCTCAACGCGAGAGACTGCCACGACAAATATGAAGCCCAGCACGAAGATAGATACGATTCCCATGATTTTGCCCTCCCGGCGTTGCCTTCCTGGCGCGAGGGCGAACCCCTCGCCACCATGGATAGATTGCAGCATCCGAGTCTCAAACAGCATGGCTGAACGCGCCAGCCCGCAGGCTGGCGGCGTCAGTTTTTGGGAGTCAGAGGTGACGGCCGGCCCGATCAGGCCAGCCAGCGTCCCAGCAGTTGGTGGAAGTGGCGAATCTTGGTCTCACCGTAGTTGCCAAAGATCACTTCCTTGAGCTGCTTGAGACCCTTCTGCACGTATGGCAGATTCAGGGTGTCCTGGTTGAAGACCTTGGCCAGGCTACCGATTTCCGGCGCGTCCAGGTAATCGTCGTCCAGGTCCAGGAACGTCAGCTTCGCCGGGGCCGGTCGCGGCTGGTCCTTGGGTGCCGGCACCATGAACATCACCTCGTGCAGGCACTGCTCCGGATTGTCGCCGTCGGGCCGGAAGCGATAGAAGATCGGGTTGAAATCGCCCCAGGGGTGCAGGTTGGGAAACAGTGACAGGTAGATCGGGTCGATCAACTCGGCATCCGATACCTCGTCAACATCGTCCCCGAGGATTTCGCGCATCTGGTCACGCACCACGGCGGCGGCAGCCGCACGCTTCTCGGCAAATTCACCAACCACATCGGGCGTCGCCTCGTCTTCCACCCCGTCGGGCAGGCGCCCGCCCACCCAGTCACAGAGATGGATATCGGCGTGGAACCTGTCGCCCTCGAGGTGATGGGCGTGGTCGTCGTAGATGCCACTGCGACCGTCGGGCATGGTCACTTTCACCTTGCCCTCCTCGATGCGCTCGTAGGTCGCCCCACTGAGTTCGTGGCGCTGCTTCGAGAAGGTGCGCCGGTCTGTGTAGGGATTCGTCGAGTAGTGCTCGTTGACGTGAGGGCTGATGGTCATGCTCGGCGACATGGCCCGGGAGTAGTTACCGAACACGTCGTACTTGGTATTGGCGTCACCCAGGGTCGGCAGCAGTGTCGGGTGAGTGGCCACGCAGTGGTAGGCCTCCATAAAGGCCTCCTGTGCCACCTTCCAGTTGCAGTCCAGGCGCTTGATGATGTGGGCCGCCTTGTAGCGGCGCTCGAAGGGCACGTGGGGGAACTGCGACGAGAGGTCGCCAAGGAAGTTCTCCAGCGGTTCACAGTCCGGGTCGGGATTGATAAACACAAAACCACCCCAGCGCCCTACCGGCAGCGACTTCAGGCTGTGGCTTTCCTTGTCCACCGAGGGGAAGTCCCAGTGACAGGGCACTTCCTTGAGGCTGCCGTCCAGGTGCCAGGCCCAGCCGTGGAAGGGACAGCGGAATTCATACAGGCCCTGCTCCGACTCGTGCAGCAGGGCGCGGCCGCGGTGCAGGCAGGCATTGGGGTAGGCCCGGAACTCTTCCTCACCGGTGCGCACCACAATGAATGACAGGCTGGCGATATCGTAGACGTGGCTGTCGCCGATGTTGGGGATATCGTCCTCGTGGCAGGCCATCTGCCAAACGCGTTTCCAGAGCTTCTCGACCTCGAGGTCGTGGAATTCGCGGCTGTGGTAGACGCTGGCGTCTACTACCGTAGGACCCGCCGGCATCGGCGAGTCGGCCTTGTGAACGTCCCGAACGGGATGGGAGTCGCTGGCCAGCAGGTCAGCGTAATCAACGCCCGCCGATCTGGCGGTACCGGTGACGGTTTCGACCATGTCACCCTCCTGTGCTTTTTTATTGATGCAGGGAGTCTCATGTTAGGAATTCACCGCACCTGGCAGGATGACCGAGATCAATTTCACGACACTAAAACCGTACAAACTGACGGTTTTAGCTCGCCGCGCGGGGATGGGACGGAACTATGGATCCCTACAAAGCTGGCGCTGATCCCGGTAACATCGCCCGGAAGCTCTCGCTCGAGCGCGCAGCGCCAGGTCAATCCAGATGGGCACTGACCAGACAGCAATATTCAGGTTTCTCGACTTCGAACTGGATGTAGGCGCGCACCGACTCAGCCGCAACGGCGAACGCGTCGAGCTGCCCAAGCTGTCCTTTGACCTGCTGCACATTCTGCTGGCACACGCGCCTGATTCCCTGTCACGGGAGCAACTGCTTCAGGCACTTTGGCCCAACCAGGTTGTGGGTGATGAAACCCTCACAGAGCGCGTGAAACTGTTGCGGCAAGTCATAGAGCACGACGCTTCCAATCCCGAGTTGATACTCACGGAACGAGGCTGGGGTTATCGCTTTGCCCTCGTTCCCGCAACCAGCCAGGCCGGTAAAAAGGAACCAGCAAAAAGTGCCAGTACAGGCTGGCAATACCTGGCGCTGCTATTGTTGGTGGTCATTGCAGTGAGTGGCCTCCTCTACCTGACGACCAGACAGGCTGCAGTCCATACGCTGGCAATTCTGCCTTTCCAGGATCTCACTGCAGCCGGCGACTCCACACACATTGCCGCGGGCGTGGCGGAGGAACTGAATACGCAACTGGCCAGGCTCGACCCGCAGCGACTCTCAGTGCTCGGCAACACGACAGCCGCCAGGCTCATGCAGACCCCTGGGATCGCCAGGCAACTCGATGTCGACTATTTCCTTGAGGGGAGTATTCGGGACAGGAACAGGTCGAAGGTGGTGTCGGTTCGACTGAGCCAGGCCGATGACGCCCGGCAGATCTGGAGCAGTGACTTTACCCTCCTCAACAGGGACTCCATGCGCTGGCAGCGAGACCTTATAAATGAGGTTGCCATAGCCCTCACGCTGGACGCGCTTCCGGACGAATCCCAGGCCCAACTGGCGATATCGCCAGAGGCACGCGACGCCTATCTTCGCGGTCGCTACGCTTGGCGACACTGGACCCGGCGAGGATTGCAGCAAGCTGCCAGCCATTTCGAGCGGGCGCTTGAGCTCGAACCCGAGTATGCAGCCGCGCACGCAGGCCTGGCGGACGTGCTGGTCACATCGGCATACAGCGGGTTAGCCGCAGCGGCGGACACGGTCGAACGAGGGCGCTGGCACGCGCAACGAGCACTGGAGATTGAGCCGAACTCAGTGCGGGCGATGCTGTCCATGGCCATGATCACGCTGTTTATCGACCACCGCCCGAACCAGGCCGCTACCGCCCTGGAACAGCTGCGGCTGCATGAGCCGAACAATCCGGACTTACTACTTGCGCTTGCTAACGTGCGCTGGGTGCAAAACTGCGATGCGGCGGCCATTGCACTGATGCAGCAGGCGCTGCGCATTGACCCGCACTCGCCGATCATGGGCAGCGCCTTGTCACTATCCTATTACTTTGCCGGAGACTACGGCCTGGCGTCGGAACACGCGCAGGGTGTGCTGGATATGGAGCCCTCGTATGCACATGCTCGCTTCCTTGCGGCGATGGCGGCGACGCAAAGCGGGAACTATGACTTCGCTATCGACACACTGGAGAACACCACCGATGACGACCTGATCAGTGCCCGCGGCTATGCGCTCGCCGCCAGCGGGCGTCAGGATGAGGCGGAGAATCTGCTATCACACCCGTGGGCAAGTCGCGCATTCCTCGCGCGGGCGCGGCTAGCTGCCGCGGTCGGAGAAGCGGATATGGCGCGCGAGGCTCTGCAGCAAGCCTACGATGCGCAGTTGCCGGCGTTGATGCTGGTGCACCGCTACCCTGACTTGCGCAGCATCCCCCGGCCTCCGTCCCTGGAGGCCCTGCTTTCTCCGTTCGAGGAAAGTTGCCGCCTGGCTCAATGAGCACCGCCATCCAAAAGGGTGCTCTCCGGGTCCCGGCGCGTCGCCTGCAGCGCGTGACGTATGTGGTGTTCTATAACCGCAGCCTGAAGATCTGACAGATGATCACGCGTCTGCAACCAGCGGGTTCGCTTAAGCAGTCGCAGTAACAGGAAACGCGTTCGCCACTCCTGGTTCTTCCCGGCCGCGTTTATGGCCCGGGTGATAGGACGCTCAAGCATGCGCCTGCTCCAGCCGGGTATGTCGAAGGCGGCAATGCGATCCAGCAGGCCCGGAGGCCAGGTTGCCATGGTGCGGTCCTTGGCCTGCAACCAGGGTCGCACTGGGCCGAATACGGGACCCAACACATCTTCCAGGGTTGCCAGGTCGTAGACCGTTACGTTGCTAGGAGGCACACCGTCGAGCGGTGGACGCGCGTGCAGAACCGCGAGCCTGCCCAGGTCGGCAGTAATCGCCGGCTCAGATGGAAATGGCGACAGCAGCGGCGCGTTCACCAGGGATAGCGCGCCGGTCAGGAGCCCGGAAATTTCCGTGACGGTACCCGAGAAGGCGTTTACGACCAGCGCGCGATCGCAATCGGCTGCCAGTTCGACCTGCAGGGGACCCACGTTTACCCCGTCGGCCGGTGTCAGGGTTTGTCCTACCGCGAGTATCCCGGTACTAACACCCTCGACAATCATGATCCTGGCGTCGGGCTGACCGAGATCCAGCGCCCCCGATACCGGCAGAACCAGTGAATTGCCATCGCAGGCAAGCGCAAAGTCACCCAGGGCCACACCGGTGGGCAGGTCCTGGAACGGCGCAGTGGGCGGCAGCGCCGACTCTCTGTCGGGGAACAGCGCCGAACCGGCGGCCAGCGACTGCCGCGTTATTGCACTCGACTGCAGCGCGATACGCGGCGTAAAAAACCCTGCACTTGGCGGCGCTACGTCGTGCAGGCCCGTCTGCGTGACGAGCCTCGATCCATCCATGGTAAATGCCACCCCCTCCACCGCGGTGAGAACGTCTGCCTCAACCCCCAGCCCCACGGGAGGATGCACCACCAGCCCGGCTCCAGGGGCAAGGTCGACCAGGGATACCATGGCCTCCCCTGCGCCCGTCTGGTAGCCGATCGCAGCACGCCGACCGTCCAGGGAAAACGCCAGGGACAGTGGTTGCAACGGCAGCGATACCTCTGCCAGGGTGGCTGACTGCGGGTTCGACAGGCCGGTCACGGAAATCAGTGCATTTGCACCGATGCGCAACGCCAGGGCCTGGTCACCGTTCGGGCTGACATCGAAGGCCAGCACAGGCGCGCTGTCACCAAGCAGTACCTCCGCAGTGATCTCGCCGGTCGCGAGAGAAACGCCAGTGAGCTGGTTGTTGCCGACGTCATAGGGAGGGTTGAGTTCGCCGATCAGCGGCGTGGGGTCGTAGCCCGAGTCGAGTACCCAGACGGTGTCCGACTCCGCGCGGCCCAGGAAGTCCAGTGAGGGCAATTGCGCCTGCGCGCTGATGCTTATGAGAAGATGTAGTGTTAGCAAGTGAGATTTCATGCCTGCCTCCGTCGGTTGGGTTGGCCGGGTCGAAGCTTGGCAAGCTGGCGCTCTCACTACCGGAAGCGCAGGTAAAGATTCTCCAAAGTTTGCAAAAAGCGCCTAAAGACGGCGCCGGGGCCAGCGCTCAGGGGCACGGGTAAGCACGCGGTGAGGAGTGACCGACCTACTCCGCCCTGTCGATCGCGAGGATGCTGTGCAGCAGCACGCTGGCACCCCGCGCCATATCCTCCGGCGGGGTGAACTCTTTCGGCGAGTGGCTGATGCCGCCGACGCTGGGCACGAAGATCATGCCAGTAGGTGTAATGGTGGCCAGGTCCTGCGCGTCGTGACCGGCGCCGGAAGGCATGCGCTGGTAGCTGTAACCGAGCTTCTCCGCTGTGGCCGCAATCACATCGCGTATCGCCTCGTCGGTGGGCGCCGGTGGCGACGCGGTATCGATCTCAACAAACTCGATAGTAGTGCCGTACTCCCGCGCCAGGGCATCTGCGGCGGCCTGCACTGCGTCTAGAACCTTCTGCATCTTGGCAGAATCGAGGTCGCGAATTTCCAGGCTCATCACCACCTTGCCAGGGATCACATTGGGGGCGCCGGGGAATGCCTCGATCCTGCCCACCGTGGCCACCTGCCGGCCTTCCATGTCACTGGCAATCAGGTTCACTGCCAGTGCCAGCTCGGCAGCGGTTACCAGCGCATCGGTGCGGCGATTCATGGGCGTGGTACCGCCGTGGTTGGCGACCCCAAACGCTGTAATGTTCCACCAGCGAATGCCGACAATGCCTTCCACAACGCCGATCTGTACATCGCCCTCATGCAGGAAAGCGCCCTGTTCAATGTGCAACTCAAGGAAGGCCTTCAGGGTATCGGGGTCGCGGGCGGCCTCCGCGATACGGTCCGGGTCACCCCCCACCCGGGCGATCCCGTCTCGAATGCTGTAGCCGCTGCTGGACATGGTCTGCATGGCGGAGTCGGTCAGCTTGCCGATAAAGGCGCGGCTGCCGGTCAGCCCACCCTCCTCGTCTGTGAAGCTCACCACCTCCAGCGGATGGCGGGTGGTCAGGCCGTGCTCGTTCATGAGTTCGATGACTTCCAGGGCAGCCACGACGCCCACCTGGCCGTCGTAATTGCCACCGCCGGGCACCGAGTCGATATGGGAGCCGAACAGTATCGTCGGCAGGCTGCTGTCGCTGCCGGCGCGGCGGCCGATGATATTGCCGGCGGTGTCGGTGCGTACCTCGAGCCCGAGCTGTTCCATCTCCCGCTTTAGCCACTCGCGACCGGCGAGATCGGCATCGCTATAGGCTACGCGGCTGACGCCGCCCTCGGGATTGAAGCCAAACTTGCCCAGGGTATCGATGCGCGACTGCATGCGCGCCGGGTCGGCGCGGACGTCATCGTGTGAATCGGCGAATGCAGTAAACGAAAACGCCAGCACGCTGGCGGCGACAAGAACCTTCATGGTGCCTTGTACGCCAAGCCGTCTTTCATCACGAAGCTGACGGATTCAGTGACGGAAATCACGGTGTCGGCAAAGGCGCTTTGGGCCAGGCAGCCTGCCATCGTCTGGGTAACCATCTGCACTGGGACTCCTTGTGAGCAATTTGACCCAACTCACAGCTTAACCCAATACCCATCCGGCGTGGCGGTATCGCCTGCATAGGGCGGGCCCACCAAAGTGTGAAATAGAGGCTGGTATATTCTGCATGCGTCACGTAAGCTAAGCCTCGTAACGCATTGATCGTAAACAATAATTAGCGGTCAAAACAAAAACTAAAGCAGCGTTCCAGACCGGCGCGCCCCCGGCGCCCAACGAGAGTGAAACATGTCATGAAGCGGTACCCGGACCAGCCACGCCCGGCTGCTGGCGAGTTGTCATGATTGCTTGCCATGACAGATAGCCCCCGCTCCCGGGAGGTTCTCGCCCGACCTGTCGACACCATTTCCGCCGATACCGCGACGCGGATGAGGGCCTGGTACTTGCTGGTACGCCAGATGCTGCCGGGGCACGGCGCCGGCATCGTGGTGACCCTGGACGATGGCCAGATTGGCCAGATCTTCATCTCCGCCGGTCTCACCGAAGACGACAAACCCGCGCTGGCAGACGCGGTGGCGGCCGCCGTGAAAGAAGATGGCCCGGTGGCGGAGAACGGTGTCTACGCCATCCCCCTGCACCGCTCCGGCGAGGCCTATGCCGCCCTGGCAGTCCAGCTCGAGGTCAAGGAGGCCCAGCACCGCAGCATATTGCGGTTGCTGACCTGGGCCGAGCGCTGGCAACGACTGCTGCTGGCGGCCGGCCCGCGCCCCGCCGAGCAGACGTCCCCCTCGCCTAAATCCCTGAACCTGCTGGAAGCCCTGCTGGCCACCGAGCCCCTGGAGGCGGGCCTGCTGGCGCTGGCGGACCAGCTTGCCAAGCAACTCGAGTGTGAGCGCGTGGCAATAGGCCTGCGCGGGAATGCCGGCTTCCGGCTGGAAGCCCTGTCCCACGGTATGCAATTCGACCGACGCTCGCGACTGGCTACCGCGCTGACCGATGCAATGGACCAGGTTGATGCATCGCCCCTGTTCTGGCCGGACGCTGACAACGCGGCTCTCGCAGCGCTGGCCGAAGCAGGCCACGCACGCGCTATCTGCGTGCTCCCGCTGGGACAAGACTGCGCCGTGGTGTGCGAACGCCACGAGGCGCAGCCGTTTGCAGCGGCGGACATTGCCGACATCATGGCCCTGGGCCAGATGCTCGGTGCTGCGCTGGTGCTCAAGCGCAACCAGGACTCCCAGGTGCACCAGCGCGCGCTGGCCGCCACAGGCGGGCTGTTTCAACGCCTCACCGGCGCCGGCCACCATGTCGCCAAGGCCGCGGCCGCCACGGTCGTCCTGCTGATAGTTGCGCTGGCCCTGGTGCCAGGGACGTTCCGCGTGCATGCCGACGCCACCATCGAGGGGCGTATACAACGGGCGGTAGTGGCGCCCTTTGATGGCTTTATCGCCGAGGCCAACAGCCGCGCCGGGGATACCGTGGCCGCCGGTGAAGTTATCGCGCGGCTCGAAGATCGCGAACTCAAGCTGGAGCTCTCCAAGTCGGCCAGTGAAGAGGAAAAGCTCGACAAGGAATACCGCCGGGCGCTGGCTGCGGAAGACCGCTCTGAAGCCCGCATCGTGCAGGCCAGGCTGGCCCAGGTGCAGGCCCAGACCCGGCTGCTGCGGGAGAAGCTCGACCGCGTGCAGCTCAGCGCGCCGGTGGCCGGCATCGTGATTTCCGGCGACCTGAGTCGCTCCCTTGGCGCGCCGGTGGAGCGCGGCGACGTGCTGTTCGAAGTGGCGCCACTCGATGAATACCGGCTGATCCTGCACGTCGACGAAAGCAGCGTTGCCCATGTAGCTGCCGGCCAGCCCGGCACCCTGACCCTGACCGCCCTGCCCGGCAATACCTACCGCTTCACTGTCGAGCAGGTATCGCCTGTGTTCAGCGAACGGGACGGGATCGTCAGCTATCGCACCGAGGGCCGCATCGACGGCGAAGTGCCGGTACTGCGGCCCGGCATGGAAGGTGTCGGCAAGATCGAGGTCAGCCGCCGCAGCTATGGCTACATCCTGTTCCACCGACTGCTTGAATGGCTTCAGCTGAAGCTCTGGTTATGGTTGCCCTAGGCACCGGTAAAAGCACCGAAGAGCTGGCCCAGGCCTGGGCCCAGGTGGCCGAACTCACACCGAAGCTTGCGCCACAGGTAGAACTGCAGCAGCACAGCTACCGCGGTGAAGACTGGCTGGTACTCAGCGATCACATGAGCGGCGCC
>JAAUXY010046006.1_pt1 | contig 10964 bp, 7 predicted proteins | sample 7278121 | NCBI WGS metagenome assembly JAAUXY01 (sample SAMN14350117, study PRJNA611818) | marine sediment metagenome | isolation source: surface marine sediment (1.8m) | place: French Polynesia: Moorea | collected 2018-08
CCGCCCGGCCGCACCACCAGGACCAGGGCGACCAGCAGGGTGGCCAGGATCTTGGCCAGGGTCGGCGAGAAGAAGACCGAGATCACGCCGTCGCTGATGCCGATCACGAAGGCGGCGATCAGGGTGCCGCGCAGGCTGCCCAGGCCGCCGATGATCACCACGATGAAGGACAGCAGCAGGGGATCGTGGCCCATCAGGTAATGGGCCTGCTGGATCGGCACCACCAGGACGCCGGCGAGCGCGGCCAGGCCGCCGCCCAGGGCGAAGACCGCGGCGTAGACCCGGCGCACCGGCACGCCGAAGGCCTGGGCGGTCTCTTGGTCATACTGGGTCGCCCGCATGTGCAGGCCGAGCCGGGTCTTCTTCAAGAGGATCCAGGTCGCGAGCAGCAGGCAGGCCGAGAGCCCGGCGACGATCAGCTTGTAGCCGGAATAGCCGAACCAGGGGAACTGGACCCGGAAGTAGAAGGGCGCCTCGACCGCGCGGGCGTCGGGGCCGTAGAGGATCAGGACGCTCTGCTGGATGATGTAGAGCAGGCCGATGGTCGCGACGATGGTGGCTTCCGGGTTGTAGTCGACCCGCTTCAGGATCAGCCAGTCGGCGGCGATGGCGATGCCGCCGACCAGCAGCGGCCCGATCACCAGCGCCAGCAGGAAGCCGGTCAAGGGATCGCCGGCCATCTGCGCGACCCACCAGGCGATCACCGCGCCGAGCATGAAGAGCTCGCCGTGCGCCACATTGACCACCCGCATGACCCCGAAGACGAGCGACAGCCCGAGCGCGGTCAGCGCCAGCACGAAGGCCGAGACCGTGCCCTCCAGGACCGCGAGAAAGAAGTAGGCGCCGAAGCTCATGGGCTGTGAATGGATCCCTGAGCCTCAGGTGCTGGGGCGAAGTGCTCCCCTCACCCAGCTCCGGCTAAGGCTCGACCTTCGGCCTCGCCAAGCCTCCACAACCCTCTCCCCTTGGGAGAGGGAGGGGCCCGCCGCGCAGCGGCGGGAGGGTGAGGGGTCCGGCGCAGCCGCCATTCGCTCGGTCACTCCGCTACAGCGACATCTTCGTGTAGTCCGCTTTCGGCTCGTAGAGGCCGTCCTCGATGGTCGTGCGGTGGACGACCTTGAGGCGCTGGTTCTCGACCTTGGAGATGAACTGCTGGCCGAAGCTCTGGTGGAGCTGGCCGATGAACTTCTTGCGGCCTTGGGGATGCGCCTTGCCTTCCTCGTACCACTCGACCGCCTCGACCGCCTCGATCAGGGCCGCCCGGTCCTTGTCGTTGGCGCTCTTGTAGCCGCTCTCCTCGACCGCCCGCTTGATCGCGAAGAGCGTCTCCCAGCAGCCGAACATGTGGGAGTAGGTCGAGACGTCCTTGGGGTCGCTGGCGCTGGCGCCGTTTTCGTCGACCCCGACCTTGGCGCGGTAGAACTTCTCGGACTCGGTCGGATAGCCGTCGGCGTAGCGCGGCAGGCCTTCCCAGAAGTGCGAGCCCTCCAGAAACTCCAGGCCCGGGGTCGCCATGTCGACGGCCTCCAGGGAATCGATGAAGCCGAAGAGCTGCGGCCCCCGGTCGCCGAAGAACTCGCCCAGCTCCTTGACGAAGGTCAGCACGCCGGGCCCGACCATGACGTGGTAGAGAACCTCGGTCTCGGCCGGAATCTTCGGGAAGTACTTGGTGTAGGAGGTCTCGGTCGGCGGGATCGGCAGCAGCGCCGTGACCTTGCCGCCCTGGCGTTCCAGCGCGGCGCTCATGTGGTCCCGGTGGTTGTAGCCGAAGGCGTAGTCCGGAAAGATCAGGGCGACCTTCTTGCCCAGGTTCTGGGCCATCCAAGGCGCCATGGAGATGACCTGCTGGCGGACGTCGGTGATGCCCGGCTGGAAGACGTAGCGGTTCAGGCTGCCCGAGGGCACGTGGGTGCCCTCGCTGACCACGAAGTAGGGCATCTTCAGCTCGCCGGCGCGCGGCGCCGAGCCGATCACCACATGGGAGAACAACGTGCCGAAGACGAAGTCGACCTTGTGCCGGCTGGCGAACTTCTCGACCACCTCGGCGCCGCGCTTGGGATCGGTGGCGTCGTCCTCGATGACAAGCTCGATCGGCCGGCCGGCGATGCCGCCCAGCTCGTTGATGTATGCGACCGCGGCCTGTGTCGTGCGCTCGTACCAGCGGCCGTAGGCCGCGCCGATTCCGGTCCGGTGGGCCTGGAAGCCGAGGCGCAGCGGTGCGTCGCTGCCCTGGGCGAAGGCGCCGAAACCCGGAAGGGTGCCGACGGCCGCCAGGCCGGCCGCGGCCCCGGCGCCCTTCAGCGCACGCCGCCGCGACAGCGTCCGGATGATGCCGCTCTCAGTTTGCCCTTTGTCCCGCTTGTCCATCGAGAGTCCCCTCCCTGCATCAAAAGGTCCTGCGACCCGGCGGTTCGCCCCGCCGCTTTTCTCGCGGCAAAAAAGTCTAACCCCGGATCATTCGTACACCAACGGTTCTAGCCGGCGACCGGCGCCGACAGCAGCCAGAGGCCGAACAAGGTATAGCAGATCATCAGGACGGTCATCGGGATCTGGCTCACGACGGCGCGGCCGCGCGCACCGACTTGCCGCAGGGCGATGGCGTGGGCCAGGGCGACCGCGACCACGTGGGCGACGACGATGATCGCGATCTGCGTCCGCCAGATCAGGCCCACTGCGTGGTAGTCCATCAGGAAGGACGCGGTGACGTGAGCCCCGCGCAGGCCCAGGAGGTTCCAGCCCAGCCCCAAGGGATCGTTGAAGGCGATCGCGGCGTGCTGCACGTCGACCATGAAGATGGTCAGGTAGTGCGCGAGGTGATAGCCGAAGGCGATCGGCACGACCGACAGGGCATAGCCGCCGAAGGCCTCGGTGAGCTTGGTCGGCCGCCCGGCCAGGCGGTGGCCCAGCCAGACCACGCCCAGGTAGCAGCACAGCAGCGCGCCGAAGGTCGCCAGCAGGCCCAGGCTGTTGGGCAGCAGCACCGCGGAGCGTCCCGGGAACTCCAGGGGATTGATTCCGATCGTGCCGAGCCAGCGGAAGGTCAGCGACAGGCCGTCGAAGGACACCGTGCTCAGCATCAGGATCACGAAGGCGACCGCGCTGAGCGAGAGCGGCGCGACCCGCAGCAGGCCCAATCCCGGCAGGGTGAGCTGGAGCCGGCCGGTGTCCGCGCCGCCGGGCGCCGCCTCGGGCCGGCCGTTCAGGGGCGACATCCAGGACACGACCCGGAAGTAGACCGAAAAAGCCTCGCCCTGGCGCAGCCAGGCCCGATCGCCGAAGAGCAGCATGGCGGCCAGGTTGGCCAGGAAGTAGAGGCCGAGCGCCCGCGCCAGGGTTGGCGGATCCTGGGGCGCCGTGTAGACCAGCTCGAACCAGGCGAAGCCGAGGAACTGCAGGACCGCCGGCCAAGTGCCGAGCCAATCGGGATAGCGCAGGGGCGGCGCCGCGACCCAGCGCGCCGGGCCGGGCAGCCTGCCGATCAGGGCGTAGAGGCCGCGCCAGGGGTTCAGCACCGCCCAGAGATTGCCGAAGACAAGGTGTAGTACGGTCAGGCCGACCCACCACAGGGTCCAGATCGTGAGCGGCAGGGGATTGGCCAGGGGGTCCGGCGTGCCCAGGAGGCCGGCGCCGATCAGGGCCAGCATCACGAAAAAGCTGGCCAGGCTCAGCGGCGTCGCAGCGACCCTTGGTAGCCGGCCGAGCGGCCGGACCGCGGCCTCGAGCCTGGCGAAGCCCGAGGTCCCGACCAGGGCGACGAGGACGAAGGAGATTCCGACCACGAGGCTGCCGCCGAAGATGTAGAGGTCTCGGGGCAGCGTCAGTACGATGGCGCTCTCGGAGGTGTGCGCCAGCGCCGCCCCGGGCCGACCGCAGAGCTCGGCGGCGAGAAGCGTCCCGGCCGCGACGGCCGTCCGGTAGTTCCGCTGCGGGGCTTGCTCTGGCACGGAGACCTGGCTGCTGGTTCTCGGTGGCGTGATCCTGTCCAATCCACTGGGCCAGCCTTGTCCTGTCAAGCCGGTGCGCCGCGGCGGTGCGCCGCCCGGCCTTGTGGTGGCGCAGGGATGCGTATAATCCTTCACGACTTTCAACCGGAGGGATCCGATGAAGCGGCGGCGGGCAGCGGCGGCGCGGGCGAAGACGCCGACCGACGACTATGTGCTCGAGGCGCAGGTGGGCCACCTCCTGCGCCGGGCCCACCAGCGGGCCAGCGCGATCTTCGCGGCGCAGTTCGCGGAGCTCCAGCTGACGCCGACCCAGTACGCCGCGCTGGTCAAGATCCACGACGAGGGCGAGGTCTCCCAGAACCACCTGGGCCGCCTCACGGCCATGGACCCGGCGACCATGAAGGGCGTCATCGACCGCCTGGACAAGCGCGGCCTGATCGTCAGCAAGCCCGACCCCAAGGACCGCCGCCGCACCCTCTGGCGCCTGACCGGCGCGGCCGAAGAGCTGCTCGCTCCGGCCGTTGAGGCCGGCCGGTCGGTCACCGAGGAGACCCTGGCGCCGCTCTCGCCCGAGGAGCGCGCGGCCTTTCTCGCCCTCCTCGCCCGGCTGACCTGATTCTTGCCTGGCGTGCAGCTTGGGCCTATCCTGGCTTCGTTCGTGTACATACAAAAAAGCGGACCATGGACCGGGCCTTGAGGGCCCGCGGCCGGACAGGAGGAGACCACGGGCCAGATGACAATTTATCTGCGCCCCAGGACGCTGGATGACGCGCTCGCCGCCCTGGCCGCGCAGCGCCTGACGGTGCTGGCCGGCGGCACCGACTTCTATCCTGCGCGGGTCGGCCGGCCCCTCGACGACGACGTCCTCGACATCACCGGGTTGAAGGATCTTCGCGGTATGCGCGAAGACGGCGATGCCTGGCGCATCGGCGCGCTGACCACTTGGAGCGATCTGCTGCGCGCTCAGCTGCCGCCCTGCTTCGACGGCCTCAAGGCCGCGGCCCGGGAGGTCGGCGGGGTCCAGGTCCAGAACGCCGGCACCCTGGTCGGCAACCTCTGCAACGCCTCGCCGGCCGCCGACGGCATCCCCTGCCTCCTGGCCCTGGACGCCGAGGTCGAGCTGGCCAGCGCCGCCGGCACGCGGCGCCTGCCGCTGGCCGACTTCCTGGTCGGCAACCGCAAGACCCGGCGCGGGCCGGACGAGCTCGTGACCGGCGTGGTCCTGCCCAAGCTCCGGCCCGGCGCCGCCGGCGCCTTCGTCAAGCTGGGTGCGCGCCGCTACCTGGTGATCTCCATCGTCATGATCGCCGTCGTGATCGAGCCCGAGGCCGGCCGGGTCGCCGACGCCAGGGTCGCGATCGGCGCCTGCGCTCCGGTTGCCCGGCGGCTGCCGGCCCTGGAGGCGGCGCTGAAGGGCCGCGCCCTCGATGCCGGGTTGGGCGAGTCCGTGGCGCCGGACCACCTGCGCGGCGCGCTCGCCCCCATCGACGACGTCCGTGCTTCGGCCGACTACCGCCGGGACGCGGCCGAAACCGCGCTGCGCCGCTGCCTCTCGGATCTCGGCGCTGCCTTGGGAGGCTCGGCGTGAAGCTCGAGGCTCCCGGCATCAGCTTCACGGTCAACGGCCACGCCGTCGATGCGCGCTCGCCGGCGCTGACCCGCCTCTCCGTGGTCCTGCGCGAGGAGTTCGGCCTGACCGGGACCAAGGTCGGCTGCGACGCCGGCGACTGCGGCGCCTGCACCGTGCTGCTCGACGGTGCGCAGGTCTGCGCCTGCATGATCGCCCTGGGCCGGGTCGCCGGGTCTGCTGTGACCACGGTCGAGGGCCTGGCAAAGGACGGAGCGCTCTCGCCCCTGCAGGCCGCGTTCCAGCGCCACGGCGCCGCCCAGTGCGGGATCTGCACGCCGGGCATGCTGATGGCGGCGCAGGACCTGTTGACCCGCAATCCCGCACCCTCCGAGGCGGAGGTCCAGGATGCCCTGGGCGGGGTGCTCTGCCGCTGCACCGGCTACCGCAAGATCGTCGAGGCGGTGCTCGACGTCGCCGGCAGCGGCTTCGGCGAGACGCCGGCGGCGGGCGAAGCCGTGGGCGCGCGCCTCGCCAAGGTCGACGGCCTGCAGAAGCTCACCGGCGCCGAGGTCTACGCCGCCGACCGGGCCCCGGCGGATGCGCTCTGGCTCCGCGCGCTCCGCTCGCCCCACGCCCGGGCGCGCTTCTCCGTCGGCGACCTGGGACCGCTGCGCGCCGCGCACCCCGGCCTGGTGGCGGTGCTGACGGCGCGCGACGTGCCGGGCAGCAACGCCTTCGGCATCTATCCGGTCGGCAAGGACCAACCGGTCCTGGCGGCCGAGGAGGTGCGCTTTCGCGGCGAGGCGGTGCTGCTCCTGGTCGGCGACCGGCGGAGCATCGACTCGATCCGCGACGACGAGGTCCCGATCGACTGGCGGCCGCTGGACCCGGTCGAGGGCCTGGAGGCGGCCCTGGCCGAGGGCGCGCCGCTGGTCCAGGCCGATAAGCCGGGCAACCTCCTGACCGAGGGCCTGGTCCGCAGGGGCGACCTTGCGGCCGGCTTCGCCGCGGCCGACTTCGTCGCCGAGGGCGCCTGGGAGACCTCCTTCGTCGAGCACGCCTACATCGAGCCCGAGGCCGGCTGGGCCCGGCGCGAGGGCGACCGCCTGACCGTCGCCGTCACCACCCAGACCCCCTACATGGACCGCGACGAGATCGCCCACATCCTCGGCATAGAAAAGGACCAGGTGCGGCTCATCCCGACCGCCTGCGGCGGCGGTTTCGGCGGCAAGCTCGACGCCTCGGTCCAGCTCCTGCTCGGCCTGGCCGCCTGGACCCTCGACCGGCCGGTCCGCTGCAGCTACAGCCGGCCGGAGAGCCTGGCCTCCACGACCAAGCGCCATCCGGCGAAGATCGCCGCACGCGCCGGCTGCGACGCGGCGGGCCGGCTCACGGCCTTCGAGTTCGACGGCGACTTCGACACCGGCGCCTACGCCTCCTGGGGGCCGACGGTCGCCGACCGCGTCCCGATTCACGCCACCGGCCCCTACACCGTGCCCAACGTCCGCAACCGCAGCCGGGCGGTGCACAGCAACGGGCCGCCTTCGGGCGCCTTCCGCGGCTTCGGCGTCCCGCAGTGCGCCTTCGCGCACGAGGCGCTCTGCGACGAGCTGGCCGAGCGCTGCGGCCTCGATCCCTTGGAGTTCCGCCTGCGCAATGTCCTGCGCGTGGGCGACGCCACCGCGACCGGCCAGGTGCTGGAGGCCAGCGCCGGCCTCGCCGATTGCCTGGAGGCCCTGAAGCCGCGCTGGGCCGTGGCGCGCCGCGCCGCCGAGGCCTTCAACGCCGACGCCGGCGAGCTGCGCCGCGGCGTCGGCCTGGGCTGCATGTGGTACGGCTGCGGCAACACCTCGCTCTCCAATCCCTCGACGATGCGGGTCGGGATCGACCGAGACGGCCGGCTGACGCTCTACAACGGCGCGGTCGACATGGGCCAGGGCGCCAACACGATCATGGTTCAGATCTGCGCCGACGCCCTGGGCGTGGCGGCCGGCCGCTTCGCCTACGTCATGGGCGACACCGACCTGACGCCGGATGCCGGCAAGTCCTCGGCCTCGCGCCAGACCTTCGTCTCCGGCCGCGCCGCCCAGCTCGCCGGCGAGGCGCTGCGCGCCGAGATCCTGCGCCTGGGCAACGTCGGCGACGCCGCCGTCATCGAGCTGGGGCAGGGCGAGATCATCCTGCGCGACGCCGGGGCGGAGCGGCGCATCGACCTGACCGCCCTGACCCCGGACGCGCGCGGCGACGTCCTCAGCGGCGAGGGCCACTTCGATCCCCCGACCCGGCCGCTTGACGCGAACGGCCAGGGCGTGCCCTACGCGACCTACGGCTTCGCCGCCCAGATGGCCGAGGTCGAGGTCGATAGGGAACTCGGGACCGTCAAGGTCCGGCGCATCGTCGCCGCCCACGACGTCGGCCGGGTCATCAACCCGATCCAGGTCGAGGGCCAGATCCACGGCGGGATCGCCCAGGGGCTCGGCATGGCCCTGATGGAGGAGTACATCCCGGGCGTCACCGAGAACCTGCACGACTACCTCATCCCCACCTTCGGCGACCTGCCGCCGATCGAGACCATCCTGATCGAGGACCCGGAGCCCCTCGGCCCCTACGGCGCCAAGGGGATCGGAGAGCCGGCCCTGATCCCGACCGCGCCGGCGATCTTCGGCGCGGTCCATCACGCGACCGGAGTCCGTCTGCGCTTCGCCCCGGCGACCCCGCACCGGGTGCGCGCGGCGATCCTGGCGGCGCGGAAGGAGAAGGGAGGCCGCCATGCCTGACGACGCGGCGAAACCCTCGATCATCACCTGCGACGCCTGTCCCGTGCTCTGCCGGATCCGCCCGGGGCGCAGCGGCGCCTGCGACCGCTACGGCAACGTCGACGGCAAGCTGACCCGCCTCGACCCCTTCGTGGTCACCCAGCGGATCGCCGAGGGCGACGGCGCCCTCGTGCCCTTCGGCGGCAAGGACTGGGACGGCGCCCTGGTCTCCGGCGCGCCGACCTTCGTCACCGGCATCGGCTCGGGAACGACCTATCCCGACTACAAGCCGGCGCCTTTCATCGTCGCCAGCGCGTACGAGGGCGTCGACATGGTGACCGTGGTCTCGGAAGGGATCTTCAGCTACTGCGGCCTCAAGGTGAAGATCGACACCGACCGCTTCCTGGGCCCGGAGACCGCGGCGGTGCGGGCCGCAGGCGAGCAGGTCGGTCACGTCACGACGGCCGAGTACGGCTCGCAGATGCTCTCGCTGGGCGGGGTGCGCCACCTGACCGGCGGCTCCAAGAAGGAGGGCACGGTCACCTGCGACATGATGCTGAAGCTCTGCAGCGGCGAGGCGGTGGAGCTGGCCATCGACGGCGGCGCCGGGATGACTCTCCAGGCGGGCGCGCCGCCGGTGATCAACGGCGTGCATGAGGAGCGCATGCGGGTCGGCTGCGGCTCCGCGACCATCGGCATCTTCGCCCGGCAGTGGCAGGACCATGCCGACGAGGTCATCGTGGTCGACGATCACATCACCGGGGTCCTGACCGAGCACCAGGCCGGCCGCTTCCTCGAAATGAAGCCTTCGGGGATCCGGGTGCGCGGCCGCAGGTCGACGCCGGGCCGCTACTTCCAGGTCGCCGAGCCCGGCACCGGCTGGGGCGGCACCGACATCACCGAGCCGCTGTCGATCATCGAGAAGATCGATCCCAAGACCGCCTGGCCCGGCCTGCGCCTGCTGATGGTCAGCACCACCGGCGAGGACGCCGCCTTCTTCGTCCTCGATGAGAAGCTGGTCCCGGTCCCGGCGCCCATGCCGGCGCCCCTTCAGGTCGTGGTCGAGCGGATCGGCGAGAACTGCGAGCCGGCCCTGGCCACCGTGCTCTTCATGGCCGGCGCCGGCGGCAGCCTGCGCGCCGGGGTGACCGAGAACCCGGTCCGCCTGACCCGCTCGGTCAAGCAGGCCCTGACCCGGGTCACCACCGGCGGGGCGCCGGTCTACGTCTGGCCGGGCGGCGGCATCACCTTCATGGTCGACGTCACCACCCTGCCGGACAAGGCCTTCGGCTACGTGCCGACGCCGGCCCTCGTCGCGCCCATCGAGTTCACCCTGCGGCTCGAGGACTACGCCGCCATGGGCGGCCACCTCGACGCCGTCCGCCGCCTCGAGGAGGTCGCCGCCGAACCCGGGCGCGACGGCCGCCTCAAGACCCTGCGCTGGCACGAACGGGCGCCCTGGCCGGGGGCGCCGCTCACCGGAGAGGAGGACCAGACGTGAGCAGATTCGGCGTTCCCCCCTGCATGTCCGTGCTGCCGGACGGCCGCCGCCGCCACCTCCAGCACGGCCCGATCGACATCATCCTCGAGGCCTTCGGCCCGGCGGCGGAGCGGACCCGGGCCTACGACCAGGCCTGGCAGCGCTTCCACGCGCTGCTCGACGAGCTGGTCGCGGAGCTGCCCTTGCTGCGCCGCCCCGTCGATGGCGGGGACGCTGGGCTGCGCGGCCCGGTGGCGCGGCGCATGTACGCGGTCAGCCGGCCCCACGCCGCGGTCTTCGTAACCCCCATGGCCGCGGTCGCCGGCGCCGTGGCCGACGCCGTCCTCGCGGCGATGGTCGAGGGGCGGCGGCTGGAGCGGGCCTACGTCAACGACGGCGGCGACATCGCCCTCTACCTGGCGCCCGGCCAGAGCTTCACCACCGGCATCGTGACCCTGGGCGAGACCCCGGCCCTGGACGGCGCCTCGCGCATCGCCGCCGAGAGCCCGGTCCGCGGCATCGCGACCAGCGGCTGGCGCGGCCGCAGCTTCTCCCTCGGCATCGCCGACTCGGTCACGGTCCTGGCCGAGAGCGCGGCCGCCGCCGACGTCGCCGCGACCCTGATTGCCAACGCCGTCGACGTCGCCGACCCGGCGGTCCTGCGCGTCCCGGCGCGCGAGCTCTCGCCGGACAACGAGCTCGGCGCGCGCCCGGTCACCGTCGAGGTCGGGCCGCTGTCGCCGGTCCAGGTGGAGCGCGCCCTGGAGGCCGGTGCCGCCGTCGCCCGGGACATGGCGGCGCGTGGCCTCATCGTCCAGGCGCTGCTGAGCCTGCAGGGCTGCTCCCGCATGGCCGGTGCGCCCCAGCACGTCGCGGCCTGAGCGTGACGTGATCGCGGCATGACCGGGGCGCGCAAGGTCATCGGGGTCGACGTCGGCGGGACCTTCACCGACCTGATCCTGATGGACGAGGCCGGCGCCGGCCTGCGCGTCGCCAAGGTGCCCTCGACGCCGGAGAACCAGGCCCGGGGCGTGCTCGCCGCGATCGCCGAGACCGGCGTGCCGCTGGACCAGGTGCGCAGCATCGTCCACGGCACCACGGCGACCACCAACGCCATGCTGGAGCGCAAGTTCGCGACCGCCGGCCTGATCACCACCCGGGGCTTCCGCGACGTGCTGGAGCTGGGCCGCCGCACCCGGCCCAAGCCCTACGGC
>JAAUXY010138911.1_pt1 | contig 10964 bp, 6 predicted proteins | sample 7278121 | NCBI WGS metagenome assembly JAAUXY01 (sample SAMN14350117, study PRJNA611818) | marine sediment metagenome | isolation source: surface marine sediment (1.8m) | place: French Polynesia: Moorea | collected 2018-08
AACCGGCCGGAATGGGTGGTGGCGCGTTTCGCCATCGGTGCCGCCGGGGCGCTGCCGGTCGCGCTTGACGACCTGCTGCCCGAAGGCGATGTGGTGCCCTTCATCCGCGACAGCGGCTGCCGGCGGGTCTTCACCTCGCGGGCCCACCTGCCGGCGCTGCGCGAGATTTGCGCCGATCTGCCCCTGGAGTACATCCTCCTCGACCCCGGCGAGGACGCGGAAAGCCAGGAGCTTTCCTGGACCCGGCTGCTCGCGGCGCAGGCCGGATCGCTGCCGGACCTGGACCCGGACAGTCCCGCGATGGTGGTCTACACCTCCGGCACCACCGGCAAGCCGAAGAGCTTCGCCCTGAGCCACGCCAACCTGAGCGCCAACGTGCGGGCGATCGAGGCCGAGAAGCTGGTTGGGCCCGAGGACCGGGCCATGCTGCCGCTGCCGATGGACAACGTCTATCCCCTGGTGGTCGGGCTGCTCACCCCCATGGTCTGTGGCGCGCGGATCTGCTTCCCGGAGGCGGTTTCCGGGCCGCAGATCGTCAAGGCCTTGCGGCTCACTGAGACCACGCTGCTGATCGGCGTGCCGCGCCTCTACGCCGGCATCGTCGCCGGGCTCGAAGGGCGGGTCGCGGCCAAGGGCCGGCTCGTGCGGTCCTTGTTCCACGGCCTGCTCGCCCTCTCGATCTGGGTCAACCGCCGCTTCGGGGTGCGGATCGGCCGGTTCCTGTTCCGCGGCCTTCACGCCCAGTTGGCTCCCAAGCTGCGGACCCTGGTCTCCGGCGGCGCGCGGCTCGAGCCCGATTTGGTCTGGACCCTGGAGGGCTTGGGCTGGGAGATGTTGAGCGGCTATGGCCTGGCCGAAGTGGGCTCGGTCAACACGGCGAACTTCCGCCGGCACAAGCGCATCGGCTCCGAGGGCAAGCCGATCCACGGCGACCACTGCCTGCGCATCGCCGATCCCGACGCCGAAGGGGTCGGCGAGATCCAGCTGCGCGCGCCCAGCGCCTTCTCCGGCTACCGCGACAATCCCGAGGCCAACCGCATGGCCTTCACCGAGGACGGCTGGTTCCGGACCGGCGACCTGGGCTGCCTCGATGCCGACGGTTACGTCTACATCACCGGGCGTGCCAAGGAGATGATCGTCCTCGGCGGCGGCAAGAACGTCTTCCCCGAGGAGGTCGAGAAGGTCTTGAGCGGCAGCCCCTACTTCGACGAAGTCGCGCTGCTCGAAGTGAAAGGCTCGCTGGTCGCCCTCGTGGTGCCCAACCTGGAGGCCATCGAGGCCAGCGGCAGCACCCGCGTGGAGGACGTCGTCCGGGTCACCCTGGCGAGCCAGTCGCAGGGCCTGCCTTCGTTCCAGCGGCCCTCCGGCCTGGCCATCAGCCGCGAACCCTTGCCGCGCACCCGGCTGGGCAAATACCGCCGCTTCATGTTGCCGGAGCTCTTCGAGCGGGCGCGAAAGGGCGAAGGTCCGGCGCCGCCGCGCGAGGAATCGCCCGCGGACCGCGCGCTGCTCGACTCATCGCCGGCGCGCGAGGTCTGGCAGCTGCTGAAGGCGCGCTATCCGGACAAGCCGCTGGCCCTGGATGCCAACCCTCAGCTCGACCTCGGCATCGATTCCCTAGAATGGCTCGGCATCACGCTGGAGCTGGACGACCGATTCGGCATCAAGCTGAGCGAGGAGGAGGTCGCCGCCGTGTCCGACTTGCGCGGTTTCCTGCAGCTGGCCGCCCGCGCCGCCGAGCGGCCGCGGGCGGCGGACGCGGCTCCGGCGCAGGAGGTCTCCGCCGCCGATAGGGAGCGCTGGCTGTCGCCGCCGACGGCGGCCGAGTCACTGCTCGGCGCGTCGATTCACGCCGTCAACGCGGTCCTCATGCGGCTCTTGTTCAGGCTTCGCGTCGAGGGTGCCGAGCAGGTGCCCGAACGGCCGCCCTGTCTGTTCATCGTCAACCATGTCAGCGACCTGGATCCGATCGTTGTCGGCGGCGCCATGCCGGTTCGGCAACGGGGCCACCTGTATTGGGGCGGCGACGTGGTGCGGCTCTTCACGAACCGGCTGAAGTTCCTGCTGGCGCGGGCGCTGCACGTCTTTCCGGTCGATGAGCGCTCCCCGGCCGCCTCGCTGGCGATGGCCGCCGAGGTGCTGGCGCGCGGCGAGGCCCTGGTCTGGTTCCCCGAGTCCTGGCGCAGCCCCGACGGCGAGCTGCAGGACTTCCTGCCGGGAGTCGGGCGCTTGATCTGGCGCTTCGACGGCCCGGTGGTGCCGGTGCTCGTCACCGGCACTTTCGAGGCCATGCCCCGGTCGCGCCGGCTGCCGCGGCTGCATCCCGTCACGGTTCGATTCGGCCCGGCCCTGGATAGCGGGGAGCTGCGCGGCCCGGACGAAGACGAGGCCGCCTACCGCGCCATCGCGGCGGCCTTGAAGGAGAAGGTCGGCGCCTTGAAGACCTAGAGCATTTTCAGGCGAAGTGGCTACCGGTTCGCCGTCCGAAAATGCGACCAATCAAGAAGTGAGCGGGCATGGTCCGATTCAATCGGATCGGATTATGCCCTAGCGGCGGGTCAGACCAAGATGTTGGCGCCGGCGTCGTCGCCGACGACCAGCTCTGCGGCGTCGACCGACCAGAGTTCGGCCACCTTGACCTGCTGGCCCCCGCCGGTCGCCAAGAACACGTCGGACTTGTAGCCGCCGTCGACGACCTGCACCGTCGCCGCGCCGCCGCTCGTCAGCGGGCGCAGGTCCAGGATGTCCTCCAGCGGATTGAAATCCGAGATGATATCGCCGACCTCGAGAATGTCCTCGAAGACGAAGCGGTCGGCGCCGCTGCCGCCGATCAGGCGGTCGGCTCCGGCGCCGCCGTTCAGCACGTCGTCGCCCGAGTCGCCGAACAGCTGGTCCGTGCCGGTGCCGCCATCCAGCCGGTCGTTGCCGGCGCCACCGCGCAGCAGATCGCTCTCCGATCCGCCGAACAAGCTGTCGTCGCCGGCCTTGCCGAACAGACGGTCGCTGCCCGCGCCGCCGTGCAGCATGTCGTTGCCGTCGCCGCCGTTCAGATGGTCGCCGCCGTCGCCGCCGTAGGCGACATCCGCGCCGGCGCCGCCGAAGACCCGGTCGCCGCCGTCGCCGCCGTGACCGTGATCGTCGCCGTCGCCGCCGAGCAGGCGGTCGCCGCCGGCCTCGCCCTCGAGCTTGTCGTGCCCCACGCCGCCATAGACCCGGTCGCCGCCATCGCCGCCATAGATCTGATCGTCACCCTTCTCGCCTTTCAGGACGTCGTCGCCGCCGTGGCCCATCATCAGGTCGCGGCTCCAAGTCCCGCTCATGTGCTCGCTGCCCTCGTCGCCGCCGATCCGGTTGTAGGCGAGCATGGCCTCGTCTTGGATGTACTCGACGTCGCTGTTGTCGCGGATCACGTCGGCCAGGCGCGTGTCCTGCAGCTCCTCGAGCTGCTCGCCGGAGAAGCGCGACTCGTACCAGAAGCGGTCGCCGTCGCGCAGCCGGGTGAACTGATCGACCAGGACGGCGTGGAACAGCTCGCCGACGACGGCGTCGGGCACGTGATCCTCGGCCAGTCCGCCGACGAAGACGTCTATTTCGTCGACCGAATCGTAGATGCTCTCCAAGGCCTCCACGACGTCCTCGTCGGTGGTGATCTCGTCGAACGAGGTGACCGGGTCGAGGCCGTAGGCTTCCCGCGCCTCGTTGTAGCTCGGCAGGCCATGGTCGCGGCCGCGCTGCATGTTGAGCGAGGCCAAGTCGAAGCCGCCGGCGCCGGGCGGGCCGAAGAGGAAGTTGCGCACGTCGTCGACGATGTGGGTGTCGATTTCCTGCGAGGTGCTGGCAGCCAGACCGCGGAGCAAAGGATCGATGCCGCCTTCGTCGGTGATCTTGTCGGGGGAGAAGAAGGCATGACGCAGCGCCAGGTGGCCGTGCTCGGACTCCGCACCGGACTCGTCCATCCGATGGAGCTGCGACGACAGCATGGTGTGGCCGACGCGGAAGGCCGCGGTGGCGAAGATGTTTGCGATGCTCGGATCGATGTCCGGCTTGTAGCCGTCGTAGGCGTCGAGCGCGTCCGGCCCGAGGAGCAGCGGCAGGAACTCGTTGTAAGTGATCGCCTGGATCTTGGCCTCGACGATCGCCTTGGCCTCTTGGTAGAGCTGCTCGTCCGTGAGCTCCGGATGTTCCGCGGCGAGCTCGTCGACTTGCCGGTTGTGCTCGCGCACGAACAGCGTGTGCAGCGAGGTGAGCGCGACGTTCTCGTTGGCGCGCACGTCGCCGGCCAGGAACCCGCCGGGTCCGCCCGCGTTCGGCTGGCCGGCGTCGTTGGGCGGCAGCAGTTCGCCTTCGCTCACCTTCAGCTTGCCGCCGGTGTCGCGCAGGGCCGCGTTGCGCGCCGGGTCCGAGCCATAGACCATCGAGGCGTCGATGAAGGAGGTGATGTCGTTCACCTGTTCGCGGGGATTGTCCGCGTCGGTGCCGGTGCCGGGCGAGGCGCCCGAGCGGGTGAGCGGGATGGTGCTGCCGGGCGTAAAATGGGGATCGCCGGCGGGGACGAGGATGTCGAAGGATTCCTTCTCGCCCGGGGCGGCCTCGCCGGTCAGGTCGATGTCGTGGTCGAGGAACTGGCCCCAGACCCAGAAGAGATCGCTGGTGCCGCGCTCGCTCGGGATGTCTTCGGACTGGGCGAAGACGGCATTGCTGATCTCACGGGCGCCGGGCCGCTCGGCGCCCGCCGGGCTGCTGATCCCGTCGCCGTAGTCGGAAGGCGCGAGGCGCAGGAAATCCGTCCCGGCGCTGCCCCAGCTCGGGTTCGTCTCGTTGTTGCCGACGCCGTCGATCGACCGGAACGGGCCGTTCAGCGTTCCAGCCATGAGACACCTCCGTCTCCCCGGTTACGCACGATCGTGTATGCTCACGAGCCGCTCACGATTTTGTGAGCAGACTACCAGGGCGGACGGTGGGATTCAATACTTGGAAGAAAAAGTGGCGGACCGATTACTGCTTTTTTCAAGTTAAGGTTAACATTCTTAACAGTGCTCGGAAGAATACGCCGTGCCGCTCGAAGTGTCGGGCGGCGTCCAGTCGCACCGTTGCGCTAGCCGTCTTCGCGCTTGAGGACCCGGTCGACGATGCTCACGGCCACGGCCTCGGTCAGCTCGGGGCAGAGGGCGAGCACCCGGTCGACCGCGGCCTGGAACTGGCGGCTGCAGTTCATGCCTCTGGCCTCCGCTTCGATCAGCGCGGCGCGGATGACTTCGTCGAGGCCGTAGCTGCTTTCGACCTCGTCGAGCGCCTGGTCCATGGATCGCAGCGGCCGCTTCAGATAGGGGCTGACGGGCTCGTTCATCTGCACGATGGCCTCCCTGTTCGGACGCGCGGTCGCGGCGCGCACGCCGAGCGTGGTCCCAGTTTCGGGACCGGAGTGACCCTTGCAGTGGCATTAGTCACAAAGCCGGAAGGATCCGCGCTGGGCGCGCGCGGCGGCTCACCAAGCTGCCCGTTTCAGATCCGCCAGGGCAAGATCGAGCTCTCAGTTGAGGGCCGCCCGCATGGCGGCGCCGATCTCCGCGGCCGAGGGCGCGATCTTCACGCCGGCCGCCTGCAGCGCCGCCACCTTGTCCTGGCCGTTGCCGGTGCCGAACACGTTGACGGTGCCGGCATGACCCATGCGCCGCTCGGTCGGCGCGTGCAGCCCCGCGACGTAGCCGACGACGGGTTTCGCGACCTTCGCCGATTTGAGGAACGCGGCTGCCTCCTCCTCCGCGGTGCCGCCGATCTCCCCGATCAGGACGATTCCGTCGGTGCCCGGGTCGGCGAGAAACAGCTCGAGGGCGTCGACGAAGGACATGCCGTAGACCGGGTCGCCGCCGATGCCGATCGTGGTCGACTGGCCCAGGCGCGCCGCCGTGGTCTGCTCGACCGCCTCGTAGGTCAGCGTCGCCGAGCGCGAGACGATGCCGACGCGGCCGGGACTGTGATGATGCGCCGGCATGATGCCGATCTTGCACGCCCCTGGCGTGATCACGCCTTGGGTATTGGGCCCGACCAGCCGGGTCTTGGAATCCTGGAGCCGGCGCTTGACGCGCACCATGTCGAGCACCGGGATCCGCTCGGTCACGCAAACGACGAGCGGGACCTCGGCGTCGACCGCCTCGATGATCGCCTCGGCGGCGTTCTGTGGCGGCACGAAGACAACGCTGGCGTCGGCCTGCGTCGCCGCCATGGCCTCGGCCACCGTGTCGAACACCGGCAGCCGCAAATGCTCGCTGCCGCCGCGTCCCGGCACCACGCCGCCGACGATCCTGGTGCCGTAGGCGATGGCCTGCTCGCAATGAAAGGTCGCCTGGGCCCCGGTGAAGCCCTGGCAGATCACTTTGGTGCCGCTATCGATCAGGACTGACATCAGGCCGCCTCCTGCTTCACCGCCCGCACCGCCAGCCGCGCCGCCTCCGCCATATTGTCGGCGAAGGTCACGCGCACGCCCTGGCTCTGCAGGACCTTGTTGCCCACTTCACAGTTGGTTCCGGCCGCGCGCACGATCAGGGGCACCTCGAGGCCGTGCCGGCGCACGGCGAGACCGATGCCTTCGGCGATGGTGTCGCAGCGCAGAATGCCGCCGCCGTAGATGTTGACCAGGATCGCCTTCACGGCGGGGTTCGCGGCGATCATCTCGAAGCCGGTCGCGATCTGCTCGCGGGTCGCCACGGGACGCACGTCCATGAAGTCAGCCGGCTCGCCGCCGCATTGCTGGAGCAGGTCCAGGGTTGCCAGCGCCAGGCCGGCGCCGTTGACCATGCAGCCGATGTTGCCGTCCAGCTTGACGTAGTTGAGCTCGTATCGCTGCGCCTCCAACTCGGAGGGGTCGACTTCCTCCTGGTCGCGCAAGGCCTCGAGCTCCGGGTGGCGGAACAGGGCGTTGTCGTCGAAGCTCATCTTGACGTCGAGGGCCAGGAGCCGGCCGTCCTTGGTCAGCCCCAGGGGGTTGATCTCGATGAGGCTCGCGTCCTTGTCGAGGAAGGCTCGGTAGAGCCCGGAGATCACGGCCGCGGCGGAGTCTGCGGTCGCGCCGTCGAGGCCGAGCTTGGCGACGAAGGCGTCGACGTCGGACGCCACCAGGCCGGCCGAGGGATCCACCACGAGCCGCTCGATCGTCTCGGGCTGACGCGCCGCGCGTTCCTCGATGTCCTCGCCGCCCTGGCGCGCGCCGATCAGGGCGACGCGGCCGGCGGAGCGGTCGACCAGGACGGCGAGATAGAGCTCGCGCTCCAGGTCGCAGGCCTGCTCGACGTAGACCCGCTTGACGGACTTGCCGCCGCTGCCGGTCTGATAGGTCACCAGCCGGCTGCCGAGCAACTCGCCGGCAGCAGATTCGGCCTCCGCCAGCGATGCCGCGCGCCTGACTCCGCCGGCCTTGCCGCGACCGCCGGCGTGGATCTGGGCCTTGACCATCCAGCCCGTGCCGCCGAGCGCGCCAGCCGCCCGGCCGGCCTCCGCCGCGTTCTGCACGACCCGGCCCTCGGGCGCGGCCACGCCGTAGGACGCCAGGATCTGCTTCGCCTGATACTCGTGGATATTCATGATGCTGCTCCTCCCCGCCCGGGCCGTTTCGACCAATCGCCGGGCCCTGAAGCTGGCGCCTTTTGGTTCTGTGGTATACCATATACCAAACGTGCTCGGCTGACAACGCGAAACTGAAGGGGGCGGTCTTGCCGCCGTCGCGGGCGGGCCGGCCCGAGAGCCTGAGCTGGCCACACCGAATAGCTGTGACCCGTGAATCAGTCTCTAAGCTATTGCCGTAGAGCAGGATCGAGCCGGATCGTTTCGATCCTGCTCTCGCCCCTCCCTTTTGTGGGCCGATCGATTCGTTCTAAGATGATGACGTGTAGGGCCCTGGCGTCGGGGGCGTGCGGCGAGGACCTGACCATCGAGGCGGACAATCTCCGTCCCATCGCAAAAAAGCCTGTACGTCACCGCGGCGTGACGCTATGCTCCGTGGTGGTATACCATATGCCAAAGAGCGCAGAGGGGCAGGTCAGGCCTCAATGGCGCGGCAAGCACCCGCGAAAGGGCCGCCGTTCGAAACGCAAAGAGCGGCCCAGTCAATTTGGGAGGAGACCATGAGAAGCATCACGAGAAGAACCTTAGGACTCGGCCTCGCCGTCGGCGTCGGGCTCGGGTTCCTCGCGGCCCCGCAGGGTGCGATGGCGGCGTGGCAGCCCAAAAAGCCGGTGGAATTCATCATCATGGCCGGCCAGGGCGGCGGCGCCGACCGCTTGGCCAGGCTGATCCAGAGCATCATCGAGAAGAACGGTTTCTCGAACCAGCCGTTCATCCCGATCAACAAGGGCGGCGGCTCGGGTGCCGAGGCGCTGCGCTACCTGAAGGACAAGGCCGGCGATCCCCATGTCATCATGGCGACGCTGAACAGCCTCTACACCACGCCGCTGCGCAATCCGGGGCTCGGTATCGACATCTCCGAGTACACGCCGGTCGCTCGCCTGGCCGAGGACACCTTCGTCCTCTGGGTCAGCGCCGAGAGCGACATCAAGTCGGTCGACGACTACGTGAATATGGTCAAGTCGAAGGGCCCGGCCGACTGGAAGATGGGCGGCACGGGCACGGGCCAGGAGGATTCCCTGGTCACCGGCATGCTTGAGAACAGGTTCGGCATCAAGCACACCTACGTGCCCTTCAAGGGCGGCGGAACCGTGGCCAAGAACCTGATCGGCGGCCACGTCGACTCGACCGTGAACAATCCTTCCGAGCAGCTCGGCTTCTTCGAGGCCGGCAAGTCGCGGCCGCTCGCCGCCTTCACGCCGGAGCGCCTCGAGGCCTTCCCCGACGTGCCGACCTTCAAGGAGCTCGGACAGGACGGCATGGTCTACTACATGCAGCGCAGCGTCGTGGCGCCGGCGGGCATTCCCGCCGAGGCCCAGGCCTTCTACGTCGAGGTCTTCAACAAGGTCCACGAGTCGGCCGAGTGGAAGGAGTATACCTCCAAGAAGGCGCTGTTCCGCTCGTTCCTCACCGGCGACGACCTGATGAAGTACTTTGTCGAGGAGCGCGAGAAGCATCGCGGGCTGCTCAAGGCCGCGGGCGAGATCGAGTAGGCCAAACCGCACGTCACGACACTAAGACGCATCGGGTAGGGGGGAGGACCGCAGCATGCGCCGCGCCGAATACGTCATGGCCGGCATCATGGCGGTCTTCTCCATCTACCTGATGTGGAAGAGCACCGAGCTCCCCATCGGCTGGATCCCCCAGAAGGGACCGGGTGGCGGGGCGTTCTCGTTCTGGCTTGCGCTCGGCATGCTGATCTGTTGCGCGGTCATCGCCTGGCGGACCTATCGGAGCGCCACGCCCGAATCGCGCTCGACCGAGACCTACATGGACCGGATCAGCTTGAAGCTCTTCCTGATCGCAGCGGGCTCGCTCGCAGTCATGGTCGGTGCGATACACTTCGTTGGCGTATATATCGCGGTGCCCCTGTTCTTCATCTTCTATGTGCGTTTCGTGGGCCGGCACTCCTGGGTCACCACGGGCGCCCTGGCCGTCGCGACTCCGGTCGTGACCTTCTTCTTCTTCGAAGTCGGTCTGAAGATTCTGTTGCCCAAGGGCATCACGGAAGAGTGGTTCTATCCGCTCTACGGGATCTTCATGTGACCGCGGATTCCTTCACCCTGCTGCGGCAAGGGCGCAGCTAGTCCAAGATTTGGGCTGACAAGCGAGAGGCGGCCTGCGTCTATGGAGCTCCTCGGACATCTCGGTGACGGTTTCCTGACGGCCTTTCAGCCGTTGAACCTGATGCTGATCGTCATCGGCTGCCTGGTCGGGCTCTTCGTCGGCGCCATGCCCGGCCTCGGCTCTGTGAACGGCGTCGCGATCCTCTTGCCGGTCACCTTCTTCGTGCCGCCGACCGGCGCGGTGATCTTCCTCGCGGCGATCTACTACGGCGCCATGTACGGCGGCGCGATCAGCTCGATCATGCTCGGCATACCGGGGGCCTCGACCGCCGTGGCCACGACCTTCGACGGCCGGCCCATGGCGCTGAAGGGACTCGCAGACCGCGCGCTGGTCGCCGCCGCGGTGGCTTCCTTCGCGGGCGGCACGATCTCGGTCGTCTTGTTCACGCTCTTCGCGCCGCCGCTCGCCGACTTCGCGCTCGAATTCGGACCGCCCGAGGAGTTCGCCTTGATGGTCCTGGCCTTCGCCACCTTCATCGGGCTCGGCGGCGACGACATCCCGAAGACCTTCTTCTCGATTTTCATCGGACTGGTACTGAGCGCGGTTGGGCTCGACATCATCAGCGGCGACCCGCGGCTGATCTTCTTCGACATGCCGGGCTTCTACAAAGGCATCTCGTTCATCGTGCTGGCGATCGGCATCTACGGCATCGGCGAGATGCTCTGGACCATCGATTCCAACAAGGGCAACGTCAGCATCGCCCAGCATACGGTCACCTTCGACCGGATCATGGGGAGCATCCGGGCGCTCAAGCGCTCCTTGACGACCATGATCCTGTCGTCGGGTCTGGGCTACTTCGTGGGCATCCTGCCGGCGGCCGGCGCGACCCCGGGCTCGCTCATGGCCTACGGCATGACCAAGTCCATGTCCAAGGACCCCGAAAAATACGGCAAGGGCGAGGTCAACGGCGTGGTCGCGCCCGAGGCCGCCAACAACGCCGCCAGCACCGGCTCCATGTTGCCCATGCTGACCCTGGGCATCCCGGGCTCGCCGACCACGGCGATCCTGCTCGGCGGCATGATCATCTGGGGCCTCGAGCCCGGGCCGCTGCTGTTTGTCGAACACAGTGAATTTGTCTGGGGTCTGATTGCGTCGCTGTATGCGGCTAATCTGTTTACGCTGCTGATCAACGTCGCTTTTATCCCGGTATTCATCAAGGTTTTGAAAACACCGTTCACGATCCTGGCGCCGATCAGGCAGAGCACGAATATAATCGGCGC
>JAAUXY010009404.1_pt1 | contig 10963 bp, 10 predicted proteins | sample 7278121 | NCBI WGS metagenome assembly JAAUXY01 (sample SAMN14350117, study PRJNA611818) | marine sediment metagenome | isolation source: surface marine sediment (1.8m) | place: French Polynesia: Moorea | collected 2018-08
CCGTGACGCTCACGTCCGTCGGCCCGGACGGCGACGGCGCACAGCGAGGCACGGTGACCGGCGACGACGGCAGCTATCTCTTCGAGGGCCTGACGGAGGGCGAGTATCGGATCGACGTCGACGCGACGACGCTGCGTGACGCCGACATCCAGGAGAACACGGTCGACCCCGACAGCGGCAACGACTCGTCGAGCGAGCTGGTGTTGGCGCCCGACGAGAACAACCTGACGCAGAACTTCGGGTTCGCGACGACATCGTCGACGACCGATCCGGCCGATGGCGATGACGGCGACCGTGACGACCTCGACGACCAGGAACGAGCGTCCGGGATCGCTCCGACGCTCAGCTTGACGGACTGGTTGCCGCAACCCGGCAAGCCACTCATCCTGACCGTCGGAGACTGCTCCGATCTGGAAGGCGTCACCGTCACGTTCGACAGCGTGGACCGCGATGGCGCCGTCGATTCGCGAGCGGGCGTCGTGAGGTTCGAGTTCACGGCTCCGTCCGACGACGGCTCGTACGCCGGCGAGGTCGTCTGCGACGGCACGCGCCGTGCCACGTTCGAGGTGATCGTCGGGAACGCCGCTGCCGGTGACGATTCCGCCGATGGTGACAGTGTCCTCCCGATCCTGGCCGGCCTGGCAGCCTTGGCCGGGCTGGCGGCGTTGGGCGGGTTCGCCGCGACGCGCGCACGACGGCCTCGCTGACCAAGGTTCGATGCGCTGCTCCCGGCGCGGCTGTCGTGGCGACGGAAACGTGGCCGGCGGCGAGCCTCCATCGGCCCCGACGTGACGCGGTGTGGGTCGACCCTAGGATGATCGGCGTGGAGGACCGGCCTCGATGGGCATCGGTTCGGTCAGGTCCCTGATGGCCGTCGAGGAAGATGCGCTCGGTCCGGTGCGAGGTGAGACGGCGGAGGTCGCACCGGATGATTCACTGCGGTACGTCTCGATGTCGCTCCGCACGACCGACGACCGGGAGCTTCTCGTCGACCTCCTCTCACGGGCGGCCGGCCAGCAGGTCGGCGACCGGTCCGTCTCCGCTCGGCAGTTCGCCGCCCTCGATCGGCACCGTCTGCTGATGCTGGTGCCGCACTCCTGGCACGTCGACGACGACCTGGACCTCGCTTCCCGCCACCGCGCGATCGCTGCCGCGGAGTTGCGGCGACGGCACACGATGCGCGAAACGGTCGCCCTCCTCGACGCCCACGGCATCGAGCTCCGGGTGCTCAAGGGCCTTGCGACGGCGCAGCTCGACTACTCCCAACCGGCGCACCGGCAGACCGGTGACGTCGACCTCCTCGTCAGACCGGAGGACTTCGATGGCGCCGTCGAGGCACTGCGGGGCGCCGGCGCCGACCTCCCGCGGGCCGCGCCCGGATCGGAGCTCGACAAGGGTGTGACGCTTCACATCGACCGCGGCCAGAGGGTCGATCTTCACTGGCGGCTCACCCAGTACAGCGACCAACCGCCCGAGGTGTTGTTCGGACGACCCGCGCCGCTACCCGACGATTCGGGGCTGGCGATGCCGGCCGATCTCCGCCTCGTCCACGCCGCGGCCCACCTGCTCTACACGCCGCCAGGCCACCGCCTCCTCAGCGGACTCGCCGACATCACTGCGATTCGATCCCGGCCCGAGGTCGACCTCGACCACGCCCGCGACGTCGCCATCCAACTCGGGATGGAGGGGATCGTCTCCGCGGCGCTGCGGCTCGAAGCCGACCTATTGGCGCGCCCGACCGGCGAGCTGGCCGCCTGGCAACCTCCGTCCCGAGCCGAGCGGCGGGCGTTCGTCAGAGTCGATCGCCAGCTGATCGCCGAGCACTGGCTCACGGTGCGGTCGATCGAGGGGCGACGTCGGCAGGCTCGGTATCTGTGGCACCACGCCACTCGGCCCGCGGAGCTGCGAGGCGACGCGACGAACTACCTCTCCTACCTTCGTCGAGCGCTGCCGCGGCGGCTCGGCGGTCAGAACCTCGCGGACCCCCGCTGAGACCGGGACGCCTGACGCAGCCCGGCTCGGCGCAGCACCGACCCATCTACACTCGGCGAGCGATGAGCGGGATCGGAGCCGTGCTCCGGCGCACACGCGGCGGACCGTCGCTCGATGGACTCCTCGGCGAGGTGGCGAGCGCGCTGCAAGATCTCGGGCCCGACGGGACGACCACCGCGATCGTCGGCCCGGTCGGCTTCGTGCACACCGCGCGTCGGGGGCTGACCGCCGAGGATGCGCTCGAACGGCAGCCGGTCGAGGCGTCCGGGGGACGGCTGACCTTGGTCTTCGACGGCCGGGTGGACAACCGCGACGAGCTCCGTCGGTTGCTCTCGATCCCGACGGAGGTGATGCCCAGCATCACCGACTCGGCGCTGTTCGCCCGTGTGTGGGAGCGATTCGGCCCGTCGGCCGCCGATCACGTGATCGGCCCCTTCGCCGCCATCGTCTGGGACGACGTCGCCGCCGAGCTGATCGCCGTGCGGGATCCGATGGGTCAGCGGACGCTGCACTGGCACGAGTCACGCGATCGCTTCGTCGTCGCCTCGGCTCCGCGGGCGATCCACGCATGCGGCGTCCGGCGCGAGCTCGACGAGATCAAGCTCGCCGACTCCCTCCTGCTGAACTACCACGACGCGACCCGGACGTTCTTCGCCGGGATCTCGAGGCTGGCCCGCGGGCACGCCATGCATCTGAGCGCCGGTCGCCGCCGCATCACGGAGTACCGAAACGTCACTGCGGTCGAGCCGCTTCGGCTCGCGACCGACGGCGACTACGTGGAGGCCGCTCGCGCCGTGCTCGAGATCGCCGTCGAGTCGAACCTGCGCACGGTCGCCGCGCCGTCGATGATGTTGTCGTCGGGGCTCGACTCGACGTTGGTCGCCGCCACCGCCGAACCGATCCTCGCGACGCGAGGCGAGGTGCTCCACACGTACACCTCGGTCCCACTCGAGGCGTGGCGACCACACCCTGGCTCGCGCACGGTCGGCGACGAGTCGCGAGGGGTCGATGCGTTCCTCTGCCTGCACCCGGACATGGTCCACACGTACGTCAGGGCGCCCGGGAAGGGGCCGCTTCACGATCTCGACGAGACGATCGCCGCCGCCGACGCACCGCCGGTCAGCGCGACCAACCTGCTGTGGATCCACGAGATCCACCGACTCACGCGGCAGCGCGGCGCGTCGGTCGTCCTGACCGGCGGAGCCGGGAACCTGACCCTCGGATGGCCGGGGGACTCGCTGGCGCGCGAGCTGGCCGCCGAGCGTCGGTGGCGCAACCTGTGGACCGAGCTCGCGTCGGCGAACAGCCGGTTCGGATGGGCCGGCGAGGTCTACCACCAGTTCGTCGACCCTCACCTTCCCCGGGGCGTGTGGGATCGCATCGGTCGCCTCCGCGGGCGGCGAGAACCGTACTGGTGGACACGCGCGGGCCTGAAGGCCGGTACACCCGAAGCCGCAGCTGCCCTGCGACGGGCCGGCGAGCTCGGCTTCGACGTCGGCTTCCGGGCGCCCGCTCACCGGGACGCGCAGGTGCGTTCGATCCTCGACAATGCAATGAACGAGATCGCCGAGATCGACCAGGCGCTCGGGGCGATGCACGGCACCGAGACCCGCGACCCGCTCTTCGATCGCCGCGTCGCCGAGTTCGCCTTCGCGGTGCCGACGGAGCAGTACCGGCGCAACGGGGTCCGGCGGTGGCTCCAACGGAGGCTGCTCGAGGGTCACGTCCCTCCCGAAGTGCTCCGCCCGACCGGACGGGGCCGGCAGGCCGCCGATGCCCGGCTCCGGATGGCGCCGGACCGGGAGCGGATCCGGCTCGAGTTCTCGGACGCCGCCGGTCACGACGTGCTGTCGAGGCTGCTCGACCTCGACTGGCTGAAGTCGATCAGCGAGCGGAACGACTGGTGGGACGGCCCCGACGAGATCCCGGGTGACTACCTCGAGGTGCTTGCGGTCAGCCGCGCGATCGCGGCCACGCGGTTCGTCCGGTCGATCGGTTCGAGCACAGCCGGGTCGGCTGCGACGGCGCCTTCGACGACTCTGAACCGGTCCGACGAGCGATGATGCCGATCGACGACGCCCGGGCGGCGATGGAGGCCGACGGCGGCGAGCCGATCGAGGTCCGCGACGGTCCGGTCCCCGACTCGCTCGGGGAACCGACCGAGCGAGGCACGGTGTTCGAGGTGGAGGGCAGCCGCTTCCTGCTGCGCGTGCCGAACGGACTCCACGTCCTGGTGGAGGACGGCACGACGATCACGGTCGACCGACCCGACCACCTGACCGACGACGACGTGGCGCTGTGGCTACTCGGTTCGGCGTGGGGGGCGCTCGCCTACCAGCGAGGCCACCTGCCATTACACGCCAGCGCGGTCGTCCTGCCGTCGGGAAGGGTGAGCGGGTTCTGCGGCCCCTCCGGGGCCGGCAAGTCGACGCTGGCCGCCGCGCTCGCGGGCCGGGGGCGGCCGGTGTTCGCCGACGACGTCACCACGGTCATCCGGCCCTCGAGGGACGGACCACCCGAAGCGATGGTCCTCGCGGGGCACAAGACCCTCAAGCTGTGGCGCGACGCCGCCGAGCGCCTCGACGCCCCCGTCGACCGGCCGGTGCGGACGGACGAGCCCCTCGACAAGTACTACGTCGTCGACGACGAGCCCCCGCGGCGGGACCCGGCGCCGCTCGACCGGCTCTACCTGCTGACCGATCGAGACGACCCGCTCGGGAGCGCGCCAGGCGGCCTCGTCGAACGGCGTGTCGGAATGGACGCTGTCACGGTGTTGCTCGGATCGATCTATCGGCCGATGTTCGGCGAACACATCGTCGGTCGGCGGCGGCTCTTCGAGATGCTGGCCGCAGTGGTCGCTCGAGTCGCCGTGTTCTCCTTCGAGCGGCCACGCCGCGTCGAGGTGTTCGAGGCCGGAGTGGACCTGATTGCGCGACACCTCGGCGAGCACGTCGCCTCCGGCACCGAGGCGAAGGCGGTGCGCCGATGACGGAGCGGCGCGTGCGCCGAAGGGCTCGGTCAGGCCGGTGGAACCCTCGTCGGATCGCCCGCATCCTCGAGGCCGGCGGCGAGCTGGCTCGGGCCGAGCTGACCGTGCGCCGCGATGGCGGCCGGCGGTGGCGGGCGGCGCTCGGGGTCCGAGTCGATCCGGACGCGGCCGCGCCGGACGTGGTGAAGGACGAGGCGTTGCGCGTGGCAGAGGCGCTGGCCACGGCGAGCCGGCGCTCGCCCGGTTCACACCGGTGTCTGGTCGAGGCGGTCGCAGCCATCAGGATGCTGCGCCGTCGCGACATCCCGGCCCGCACCTACATCGGCGGGGCGCGGGACCAGGTCGGGCAGCCGGTCGAACTGCACGCGTGGGTCGTCTCGGGGCCGGTCTGCGTAGCCGGCGGCGCCGAGCAGAATCGGTACCAACCGGTGGTCGCCTACGATCGGTCGGCCGGCGCAGCGAGCCGGGCAGGGAGGTGATGGGAATGGGCGAGATCGGAGCGGCGACGGTCGTCCGTCGGAGCGCAGGCGAGATCTCCGTCGAGGTCGACGGCGGGTTCATCCTGATGAGCCCGGAGCGCGACGAGTTCTACGACCTGAACCGCACTGCGACGAGGATCTGGGCGCTCCTCGAGACGCCCCTCACGGTCGCCGAGTTGAGCGACCGGTTGATCGCCGCGTACGACGTCGAGCCGGACGCCTGCCGGCGCCAGGTGATCGACTTGCTCAACCGCCTCGCGGAGCGGGGCATGGTCGACGTTGTCCCCTGAGCGCCTCCTCCCGCTAGCGTCCTACTGCCCGACGCTCCGTGAGGTGGACCGAGATGCACGAGAACGCGACGACGCCTGATGCACACCGCCCGGACGACCGGCCTGCCGAACGTTGGGAGCCGCCCTCGTTCGAGGTGATCTCCGGCGCCGAGATCCTCGCCGGCGCCGAGATCAACGAAGATGCGTTCGCGCTCGGCAACTCGTAGCTGCCCTCGGGCAGAACGGGGACGGGCCCGACGATGGCAGCGCAATGGTCGACCACATCGTCGACCACCCCCGGCGGGGGGTCATGTGGTGGCCGAGACTGGCGTGGCGCGAGTTGCTCGGCCATCTCGCCGAGCCCGGTCCGGTCGACATTGTCAACTGAGCGCCTCCTCCGAGTAGCGTGCAACTGCACGACGCTCCGTGAGGTGGACAGATATGCACGAAAACGAGATGACGCCCGAAGCCCACGATCCGAACGACCAGCCTGCCGAAGGTTGGGAGCCACCCACGTTCGACGTGATCTCCGGAGCCGAGATCCTCGCCGGGGGCCAGCTGAACGACGACGCCATAGCGCTCGGCAACTCATAGCTGCCCTCGGCAGCCCGGGGGACGAGCCCCGAATCAACAGGTGGAGGTCCACCTCAAGGTGGACCTCGAAGCGCTCCGAACGCCGACGAGCCCCACTTGCTCCGTCGAATTCGTGGGGCACGTGTTCCCCTGTGAAGCCCGACGGCGTAGAGGCCTAGGATCCGCGAGCATGGCGCATCGAGCCGAGTCCCGGTTCTACGAAGACTTCCATCCGGGCCTGGAGATCGATCACCATCCCTTCAGCGTCGACGCGCTGGTCTACGAGTCGTGGAGGCAGCAATGGGCGTCGCGGGACGTCCTGAGCGGCCCCGAAGCGATGGGGGCCCTCGCCGGCGGGCTGCGGGAGGACCTCGTTGCGCAGGGGATCGCATCACCGCTGTACCTGTGGCATGGGGCGATCGGCACGGGCGTCCACGGCACGTCGCGCAACATCTTCAGCAACAAGGGCTACCGCTACGTTCGGAGCCATCGCCTGGTGCCGTTGGGCAGCGCCCTCCGGTCCGAGACCCGAGTGCTCGGAGTGGGTGCCCGGAAGGGGCGCGCCTACGGCCCCGTGCTCGTCGAGACCGAGATGCGCACCCCGCAGGGCCAGCTGGTTTGTTCGTACCGCCGAACACCCCTCGTTCTGACGCAGGACGGCAAGCCGCTCGAGCGGGACGTCGGGCTGGAGGAGCCGGAGCAAGACTCCTTCGCGCTGGATGGGATCGATCTGTTGCCGTTCGGGGAGATCCCCGACAGCCTGCTGGGCGACCAGGGTCTCGTGTTCGATGAGCTCCGCGAGGGCCAGGAGCTCATCTCGAGCAGCGCTCGCGGCGTTCCCCTGCGCCAGTCGCTCTTCGTCACGACCGTGACGATGAACGACAGTCAGGTCCACCAGGATCCGGCCTCGGGATTCCTCGTGTACGGACCGACGGTCGTCGACATCTGTCTCGACCAGATCCGGGAGTTCCTCCCGGTCTCACAGGTGCTCGAGCTGCCCGACGTCAATCACACCGGTCCGCTCTTTCCCGAGGACGCACGCTTCCGCGAGCTGGCGCCGGGAGAGCCCCAGTTCGACGCCGACCACCCCCTGTTGCTCGAGGTCCGACCCTCGGGGCCGTATCCGGGCAGCGAGCAGGTGAGCGCTCGCGCGACCGTGGTCGGGCTCCAATCCGTGCCCGGCCGCGACGACGGCGGAGTTGCCGAGCTGCGGCTCGAGGGCTTCAAGACCGTGACCCCCGAGGGCGCCTCCATGCTGCAGCACGCCTCGAAGGGTACGTTCGCGCGCGTGGTCGACAAGATCGGAAGCGACGGCCTCCTGCGGATCCTCGAGGCCGAGATCCGGCTGTGGCTGCCGCGGCGAAGGGCCCGTTAGGAGGCACGTGATGGGAGGGGTCGCCCCGGCGGTGTTGATCTCCTTCCCGGCGACCAGCGAGAAGCTCTTCGGTCGCAACGTCGGTCGACTTGCGTCGATGCCCGACCTCGAGGACGCGGTTCCCGAGGGTGAGAAGGACCTCGCTCGGCGGACGCTGGCCGGTCTCCTGGCGGCGCATCCGTCGGTGGCCAATCCCGCACTCGACAAGCTCATCCTCCCCCGCGTGAACGCGCTCGGGACACCGCACTTCGAGGCCGACGTGAAGGCGTTGATGCAGTTGGCGCCGAACCGCTTCCACGGCGTGGTCGTGCCGAAGCTCCAGGACGCCGGGGAGGTGGCGACGGTCCTCGGAATACTGCGTGAGCGTGCGGAACGTCATGGGTGGCGCGGCGTGCCCAGGCTCGTCGCCCTGATCGAATCGGTGCGCGGCGTCGAGAACGTTGCCGCGATCTGCGACGCCCTCGTCCAGCACGGTTCGGGCGGTGTCTTGTGCGGACATCTCGATCTCGCCAGCGATGCCCGCCTGGTCGTGACGGATCCCGTCGAGCGCCATCGCGAGCTTCGAGAATGGACGAGGCTCGTCGCACGCACGGCAAACTCGCGCGGGCTCTGCGCCATCGACGGTCCGTTCCCGAAGCTGGCTCCCGCGCCCGGGGCCGAGGACGAACTCGCCCTTACGACCCGTTGGTCCCTGGCCGACGGATACGCCGGCAGGCTGGTGATCCACCCATCCCAGGTGGACGTCGTGCGCGACCTCCTGATCCCGAGCCCCAGCGTGGGTCGAGAGTCCCTACGCATCCTGCGGCTCGCACGCGACCATGGCGGTGCGTTCCGGGACGAGAAGACCGGGGAGATGATCGACAACGCCGTGCGTCGCAGCCACTGGACGCTCGTCCAGCGCGCAATCGCGAATGCAGTCATCGACCCCACCGAAGCGGAGGAACTCGAGCCCCCCACCCTCTGAAGAACCCACGAGGAGGAGAATTGATGGAGAACGAGAATGCGCCCCTCGCGGGCTACAAGGTCGTCGTCTCCGGGGTCCACGTGATGAAGGCACGCGTCAGCGCCCTCTTCTCGGCGTGGGGGGCGGACGTCATCGAGATCGCCGCCCGTATGACCCGGGGAGACGGCGCCCGATTCGTCCCGCCGCTCTACGGTGACGACGACTCGTACTTCTTCTGGGCGCAGAACTACGGCCGGCGGCGCATCGTCGCCCTGGACCTCCGCGTCGAGGAGGGGCGCGAGGTGGCGTACCGCCTGCTGAAGAACGCCGACGTCTTCGCGACGAATCAGCCCACCAAGGTGCTGCAGCGCTCCGGCGTCGCATGGGAGGACCTGGCACCGCGGTTCCCCCGCTTGGTGGGCGCCTACGTCTCCTACGCCGGCCCTGACGGACCCGACGCCGACCGCACCGGCTACCACCACACGGCGATGGCACGGCTTGGCATTGCGATGCTGGCGAGCCCGGCCGGACCGGTCCTCGGCGCGATCCCGTGGATCGACCACGGGACGGCGGGACGACTGCGCGAACTGATCCTGGTGGCCCTCCTGCAACGCGAGCGGACGGGCAAGGGCTGCAAGGTGGAGACCAGCCTGCTCGAGTACGGCGCTGAGACACTCGGCTACCACGCCGCGCTGGCCTGGACGCCCCGGCTCGCCGAGCGAGTACATGTTGATGGGAAGCAGTGGGACCGGCACCACACGGTGCCGACCCTGTTCATGTCGCGCTGCAGCGACGGCTCGCGACCCGTGGTGGGGGCTGTGATGCGCACCCAGGTGGCCAAGCTCCTGCACGCCCTCGACCTGGACGATCTTCTGGCGGACGAGCGCTTCGAAACGGCCGAGGGCCGCAGGCGGAACGCCCATGCGCTGCTGGCCATCATCCACGAGAAGACGCGGCGCATGACAGGGACGGAGCTCGTCGAGCTGCTCGAGCGCGAAGGCGGCATACCCGTCGAGGCCCACCAGGACATCGCATCGGTGCGCAACGACGCGCAACTCGAGGCACGCGACATGATCTGGGACGTCGAAGGTCCTGACGGCCTCTCGATGACGGTGCCGGGCATCGCCGGACGGATCGGCGAACATCGACCCAACCGCGAGCGGGCGCGCCGCTACGCCGAGGACACAGAGAGCGTGCTTCGGGAACTCGGCTACGCCGACGCCGACATCGCCCTTCTCGAGAAGAACGAGGCCATCTACCGGAGCGGTGAGTTGTGACGACCGGGGAGCCTCTCCCTGGCGGGATGGCGTGAGTGGTTCCAGCGTGCGATGACGACTCCTCGCACCACGTATGTGCAGCGCCCCTGGGAGGGATCGAACCTCCGACGCACGGTTTAGGAAACCGACGCTCTATCCACTGAGCTACAGGGGCGGGGCCGGCACGAAAGGTGGGAGCGAACCCGCACGAGTCCGCAGATGCCGGCACTGGGACCGATTGTAGGGGCCTGCCCAGGGATCCGAAGCTGGTGTCGGCGGCCGATCCCGGCGCCGGAACCACTTGGCCTCACGGCTGCGCAGCTTGTCGGACTCGGCCGCCCTGATGGGGCTCGGGCAGCTCGCCGTGCGGGTGGGTCGGTGCAATGAGCGGCGTGACACGACGTCGTGGCCGGCGTCGTCGAACGGGCCGCCGTCGGCCCGTGGCTCGGATCGATCCCGAACGCGGACCCAAGCGCTGCTCAGGCATCACCCCAGTCGATGTCGCCGGAGTCGCGCTGCGGCAGTTCATCGGGGACATCGACCGGCGCGGTGAAGTGGTCCGGCGGGAGATCCCAGGTGACCGACTCGTCGATCACTGGCTCCTCGGCGGTCTGGACATACGGATCGCTCTCGGGCGGCGGATCCGTGACCCCGTCACCCCAACCGGTGTGCGGGGCGTCGACGAAGTCGTTCTGATCGATCAGATCGATCGCGTGTCCGGCACCCGTCCCGAACCCGCCTCCCTCGCCAGGCGGCAGGTAGTCGCCCGCGACTCCTTCCCCGTCGGGAGGCGGCTCGGGCTCACCCTCGCCACCGCCGGTCGAGCCACCGCCCTCGCCCCCACCGGTGCCCTCTCCATCACCGCTGCCGCCGCTACCGCCCTCGCCCCCACCGTTGCCGCCGGTCGTGTCACCACCGCCACCGGTCGTCCCGCCAGGCGCGCCGCCTTCGTCCTCCGGCGGGCTCACGGGTTGAACCTTGCCCGATACCACGCCGCCCGCCGTTCCGGGTTCGTCCCCCTGCGTGGGCGTCACTCCCGTATCGGTCGGCGCGCCGCCCGTGGAGGAGCGGTCCGGATAGGGCGTCG
>JAAUXY010008050.1_pt1 | contig 10961 bp, 8 predicted proteins | sample 7278121 | NCBI WGS metagenome assembly JAAUXY01 (sample SAMN14350117, study PRJNA611818) | marine sediment metagenome | isolation source: surface marine sediment (1.8m) | place: French Polynesia: Moorea | collected 2018-08
CCGCTGACGTTGATGAACGGCAGGACAGCGATCGACGGCTTGTCGGGCAGCGGGTAGGCGAACCGTTCGAGCCCGGCCGGCTCCTGCGGCGGCGCCCAGGGCCGCCACCAGAACGCGGCGCCGGCCACGGCCAGCAACAGGACCGCCGCCACGGCCGCCAAACCACGGCGGCTCGACAGCAGACCGCGCGTCTTCAGGACCAGCGGGGTGGCCAGCGCGGCCGCCTTCTTGTCCAACAGAACCCGGTAAGGAGTGACCGGTTCGGCGATGTTCTTGACCCGGCGCTCGCCCAACGGCTCGAACGTCAGGTCGAGCTTGCCCTTGACCTGATCGAAGGCGCTACCGGACAGGCAGATCCCCCCGGCATCGGCCACCCCCTCCAGCCGCGCCGCGATGTTCACGCCGTCGCCGTAGATGTCATCGTCCTGAATGATCACGTCGCCGACGTTGATGCCGATGCGATACAGGTACTGCCGGTCCTCGGGCAGGCCAGCGTTCTGGTCGCGCAGAGCCAACTGCACTTCGACCGCGAAGCACACCGCGTCCACCACGCTGGCGAACTCCATCAGCGCGCCGTCGCCGATCAGCTTGATGACGCGGCCGTTATACTGCGCGGCCCGGGGCGTCATCAGCTCCCGGCGATGCTGTTGTATGGCCGCAAGAGTGCCCGCCTCATCCCCGCCCATCAGGCGGGAGTAACCCACCATATCGATGGCCAGGATCGCGGCCAGGCGACGTTCCATGCTCCATCTCCTCGGAGCCGCACACTACGCCTCTGATATGACGGAATCTATGCAATGGAACGGCCCACCGCGTTGTGTCTTTCAGCACGTTTTCACCCCCGCGGTCGCCGCGAAAGCGCTCTCTGTCCAACCCACGAGGCGGTAACCTGGCATTCGGGAAAGAACGGAGCGCCGGTATGGCCTCTTCGCGAACCAAGAATGGCGGCAATTCTGCCGACTGCGACGTGGTCGTCGCCGGGGCTGGCCCGGCCGGCGTGCTGACTGCAGTGGGGCTCGCCCGCCTGGGCCGAAACGTCGTTCTGCTGACCGGCGGACGGCGTCGTCCGCGCATCGAGGGCCTGTCGAAACGCGTGGTCGACGTCCTGCAGCGCAACGGCCTGGACAATGCCGCCGCCGCAATCGGCCCGGCCGTGCCTCGCGAGGCGGTGTGGAACGGTGAGGCGGGCGCCCGCAACGTCGAACACGTGACCTCGCGCGGGGCGTTGGACGCCGCGCTGCTCCGCGACGCCGAAGCAGCGGGCGTCCGCATAGAAGGGGTCAGGCGGCTCACCGCTCAGGTGCGGAAAGCAGGCATTGAGGTTGAGTGCGTCAGCCAGGATGACACCCCGTTCAGAGTCGGTGCGCGCCTTTTCATCGAGGCCCGAGGCCGCGCGGCGCCCTGCCCCAAATTACGGCAGCGGCGCGGGCCCGAAACCACGGCCCTGACCCGCCGGATCATCGCTGGCGGCGCCGAAGCCTGCACAGCGGTGGAGAGCTTCGCCGACGGCTGGGCCTGGTACGTCGCCGATGGCGAAGACGCCTTCTTGCAGATCTTCCTCGACAGCAGCGACGGACTGCCCAAGCGCCCGGAACTTGCAGGCCTGTTCGACCGCGCGGCGACCGGGCTGCCGCTGATCCAAGAGCTGATCGGCGGTGGCCAGGCGAGCGGCGCCGTCGCGACCCGCAACGCGACGCCTTATATGGCCAAGGACCTGCTGACGGACGCAGCACTGCGGGTGGGCGATGCGGCCTTGGCGGTCGATCCGCTCTCCGGTCATGGCGTGTTCGAGGCCCTGGGCTCCGCCTTGGCGGCCACCGCGGTGGCCAACACGCTGCTCGTCCGGCCCGAGCGCGCGGATCTGGCCCGACGCTTTTATAAGGAGCGCGCAGAGACGGTGTTCCTGCGATCGTGCCGGATCGGCCGCGACTTCTATGCCTTGGAAACCCGCTGGCGGAACCGCGCCTTCTGGAAAGCTCGCGCCGGGTGGCCGGATCAGAAACCGGCGCATCCGAGCGAAGGATTGGATCAAGCCGCCGTTCTGCCGCGCCCGGTCGTTGAGGCCGGTCTGGTGGTCGAGCGGCGAGTTGTGGTGACGCCCGACCAGCCGCGCGGCATCTGGCGCATCGATGAGGTTCCGTTGGCCGAGCTGTTGGACGCCTTACGGGATCGCGAAGGCCACCGGCTGGCCGACTGCGCCGCCGAGACGGCGGGCCGCCTCGCAGTTACGGAACCGCAGCTCGCCACGGCGCTCGACTGGCTCAGGTCCCGGCGTCTGCTGGCCCCGGGAGACGAGATCCGGCTGCGCGCCGAGGCAATCCCGCAGGATTAGAGTCCAGGCTCACTTGGGCCGACAAAGGCGGAGGGTTTGCCTCCTACATCGGCTGGGAGGGCCACCTCGCAGCCCCGCGCTGTCATTGCGAGTGCAGCGAAGCAATCCAGTAGACTCCTGCCCAGGGGCATCATCGCGGGGCCTCTGGATTGCTTCACTCTGTTCGCAATGACGCTGTCCCTCAACAGCTAACGCGCCGAGGCGGCCCGGCGCTCAGGCCCGATATGGACAGCCGTCGCACGGAAGTGGGCGAGCACGGCGTCGCGGCCCGCTCCGGGCTGATTCTGGAGAAACCGTGCCGCCAAGCCGGTGAAGTGCGCCGCGGCGGCGCTAGCGCCTCCGATCGGCCCCCCGCCCCGCTCCGGTGAGCTGCACCAGACACCGAAGTCGGCTTGACGCCCCTGCAGGTCGGTGACCTCTCCCGGCGCACAGCGCGCGTCGCCGGTGACCGCCAGCACCTTGGGATAGGCGGCTGGATAGCATGGTTCGCCCTGGGCCGGCGCCGCCGCGATCAGCAAAACGCCGTTCTCGGCGGCAGCGCGACACGCGCTTGCCAGGATCGCGCGGTCGGCCCCGAGCCCGAAGCTCATGTTGATCAGGTCGGCGCCTTGGCTCACCAACCAGTCGAGACCGGCCGCGACCAGCATCGGCGCCGACATGAAGCGCGCATCGAACACCTGGGCATGCAGCAGAGACGCGTCTGGAACCGCGGTGTGGATCAGGCGGGTGACTTCCGTGCCGTGCCCGATCTGGTCGTCCACGCCATCGATGCGCTCGATGGACCTGCCCTCCCCGATCACGAACCGACAGCCGCTTTGGATCGGGAGGGCGGCCGTATCGGAGACTCCGCTATCGAGAATTCCGACGGTGATCGGGCCGCTCACTGGGCCGCGACCTGGTTTGCCGGGCCGTACGGCCGCAGGGTTCGGTCGATCAGCTCCAGCGTCAGATCCGCTTCCCGGGTCAGCGTAGAACGATGACCGATGACGATCCGGGTACGTCCGGCGAATAGCGCGTCTATCGACCCGGCGATGAACTGCTCGGTCTCGTTGTCCACGCCGGAGGTCGCCTCATCCAGGATCAGCACCAACGGGTCTTGCAGCAGGGCGCGAGCCAGCGCGATGCGCTGGCGCTGGCCGCCGGACATCTTCAGCCCGCGGGCGCCGACCTCTGTGGCATAGCCTTGTGGCTGGGCCGCGATGAAGTCGGCAGCGCCCGCAGCCCGCGCCGCGGCAACGACTGCGTCGTCGTCAGCCTCGGGCACGGCATAACGGATGTTGTCGGCGATGCTGCCGGGAATCAGCAGGGTGTCCTGGGCAACCACGGCGACACGGCGGCGCAGCTCGCCGAGATCGACCTGGCGCAGATCGATCCCGTCCAGGGTGACCCGCCCGTCCCAGGGATCGAAGTGTCGCTGCAGCAGGTCGATCAGCGTGGATTTTCCTGCTCCCGACGCGCCGACGATGGCGATCTTGGCGCCGCCCGGCAGTCGGGCACTGACGCCGTCCAGGACGGCATCCGTCCCGTCCGGGTAGCCGAACGTGACATCCTCGAGCGCGACCTCTCCCCTTGCCTCCCCCGGCAGCGCTTGCGGATTTTCCGGCGACTGCACGGCCGGCTGCTCGGCGGTAATCGCGCCGACCCGATCCAGGCTGACCTTGGCCCGGGCCAGCGCCACCCACAGCCCCAGCAGTGTGTGCACCGGGCCGGTCGCCCGCGCGAGGTAAGCGGTGAACGCAACCAGCGATCCCAGGGTCAGGGTCCCCTCGATCACCATCGCGCCACCGGCCAGGAACACCAGGATGGTGCCGACCAGTGTCAGCAGGGACGGCGCCGTGGTTGCGGCGAGATTGGTCATCTGCAGCCGGCGCAAACTGAAGAAATAGTCGTCCTGCTGGCCGGCCAGGCTCTGCGCCTCGCGTTCCTCCGCTCGTGCCGACTGGACCAGCTTCATCGCCGACAGCCGGTCGTACAGAAAGGCCGAGATGCTACTCGCCTGCGCCCGCAGCCCGCGGGTCATGTCCTCGATCCGCGGCCGCAGCGCGCGGAGCAGCAGCACCTGCAGCGGCAGCAGGGCAAAGGCGATCAGCGACAACTGCCAGCTCAGGCTGAGCATCAGCGCCAGCGCGCCGCACAGCACCAGCACACCGTTCAGCAGCGCCAGCGCGGAATCGACCGCGAACCGCTGCACCTCGGCGACGTCGCCGTCCAACCGGGCCATGATGTCGCCGGCTCGGGTGCGGGCGTAGAACGCCGGAGAGAGCCGCTGCAGGTGCCGGAACACGCTCTCGCGCAGCGCGAACAGAATGCGGCTGGAGGCGGTGATGTAGTGCCAGCGATTGAGCGCGGTCAGCCCCGCGCCCAGCAGTGCGGCAAGCAGCATGATCGCCGCGACCTGCACCACGGTCCCGTACGCGCCGGCCAACAGCCCATCATCGATCAGCAGCTTGGTGAGATAAGGCTGGGCCAGCGCCAACAGGCTCGCCGCCAGGGACAGGCCGAAGACGACGAGCAACCGTCCGACATGCGGCCGCACGAACCCGTAAAGCCAGCGGCGGCGCTCCGATCTCTCGTCTCTCTCTTCGGCCTCTTTCAGTTCCGCCAGCTCTGCGTCCCTCCGCCTCAGCGCTGGATCACGCGCAGCGCCGCCAGCGCCTGGTTTGCCCCGTCCGGCATCTCGATCTGGCCCAGCTTCTTCAAGGTCTCGGCATCATAGACGGGAATATCCGACATGGTGCCGCCGAGGTAGATCTCCTTGCCATCGCTGGAGATGTTGACCGCGTAGTAGCTGTGGTCCAGCTCGACCCGGCCGAGGGATTTGCCCTGGGCGGCGTCCAGCTTGCTGAGGTTGTTGTAGACCCCATAGACCAGATCCCGGTTGGTCGGGCTGACCACCGTGGAGAAGTAGAAGATGTCCGTATTCTCGACCTCCTTGAGCTTGAAGTCGCCGGTCTTCAGGTCGAGCGTCAGCAGTCCGGTCCAATAGGCCGCCGGGTCGTCCAGGCTGACGTCCGTACGCGCCGTGTAGTACGGCGTGGAGAACACCCCGGTCTGCTCCCACTGGCTCCACACATCCAGGATGTCCGGCGGATAGAACTCGCTGCGCTCCCAAGCCTGGGTCTTGTGCTCCTTGATCACGTCCCCGGTCGCCGGATCGATGACGTACAGCGCGCGGCCCATGCCGTAGAGCTTGCTGCCGTCCTCGGCGTACATGAGGATCGTGATCTGCCGCGGCGCCGGAATGCTGCGGACGCGCTTGGCGCCCTTGCCGGCGCTGGTGTCGAAAAAGGAGATCCGCGTCGGCAGCACCTCGTACTCGCCAAGGTGCAGCTTGACCGGCGATTCATAGACCGCGAGCGTCTTGCCGTCGGGCGAGATGTCCATGCCGAACATGATCTTCGACCGCTCGGTTTCGCTGGACAGATCGGCGCGGAACACCTCTTCGCCGCTGTCCAGATCGATGCCCGAGACGCTTTCCCAGCGGTTGACGATCACATAGGCGATCTTGCCGTCCGGCGACGGCGTGATGGTCACCGGACCGGGCGCCGCGTTCGGAATCGTGTGGGTCTTGTGAACCTTGCGGGCCGCGGGGTCGACCACGACCAGCTTGTCCGGCTTGACCCCGGTCAGCAGGAAATCCTTTGCCCAGAGGGTTTCGGCACCACCAAGAGCCAGAAACGCGCTCACCGCTGCGGTCGTCGCCAGAAATCTGATCATCACCTGTCCTCCCTGACGGTGCGGAGTTGCGTCTTGAGGTCTCTCACGTGTCCTCGGGGAACACCGACTGCAGCTTGCGCCAATCGCGCTGCGCCGCCGGTGCCTTGGCGTTCCAATCCGGATAGGTGTTGAGCGTGTCGGCCACCTGCGCCGGCCACCAGCACGGATCGGAGCAGCCGTAGAGATCGGCTTCCATCGGTTGGCACAGCGCGGCGACCCCGCCGAAGGCATCGACCTCCCAGCCGGGGTCCAGGGTCGCGGTGCAGCCGACCATGGTCTGCATCAGCCGCACTTCCTCCTCGCGTCCTTCCTCGACCGCTTCGGTGAGCTCCTGGGCTTTCGCGTTCATTGGTTTCAGGTGCTTCATGACGTCATCCTCCTCGGCTCCACGTGCCGTTTCAGGAAGCCAGGGTTCTCTTGCATGATCCGGGTGTAGGCCTCGATCCCGAAGTCGACCCAGTCGCGCATCAGCTCGCAGTAGTGATAGACGGGCGAATGCGGATCCTCGTAGCGGGCATAGGATTCGTGATAGCAGCCGCCGGCGCACAGATTGCGGATGCGGCAGGTCCCGCACGCCCGGGCCGACTTGTCCTGGGCCTGTTCGATGAAGCTGCCGAGGCTTTCCCCGTCGATGCCGGTCTCCACATTGCCGAAGGTCGGCAGCTTGGAGCCGGTGAACCGGTGGCACAGATGCAGGTCGCCGTCGTTGTCGACCGCCAGCATCCCGATCCCGGCCCCGCACGGCACCGCCTTTTTGGTGCCCTCGGCCAGATCGGTCATCAGCTGGTGCATGTTGGCGAAGCCGATGTTCTCGTCGCGGAGCGCCGCGTCGACGTAGCGCTGCCCTAGCAGTTTCATGTCGCGGAACACCTCCGCCAACTCCACCTCGTTCAGGTTGAAGACCGCCAGGTCGCCCGAGGTCGCCGGTGAGAAGCCGACCTCGAAACAGCCGATCTCGTCGCGCAGATGGGCGTGGATGCCGAGCACGTCGGTGACCCCGGCGGTGAGCGTGACCCGCGCGCCGACCGGCCGAGAGCGGTAGCGGTCGATCAGCATCCGCGTCTTGGCCGCGACCACGTCATAGGTGCCCTTGCCGCCGACGGTCTTGCGGTTGCGGTCGTGCAAGGCCTTGGGACCGTCCATGCTGACCGTGAGGCCGAACCGGTGCGCGTCCAGCCAGTCGACGATGTCCTGGTTCAGCAGGGTGGCGTTGGTGGTCAGGCTGAAGTCCACCGCCTTGCCGACCTCGGCCGCGCGGCCTTCGGCGTACTCGACCATCTGCCGGATCAGCGGCAGGTTGGTCAGCGGCTCGCCGCCGAAGAACACCAGATTCACCCGCTTACGGTCGCGCGCCTGCTTTAGCAGCAGCTCGAAGGACTGCACCGCCGTCTCGAAGGTCATGCGCCGGCCCTTGTCCGGCGAGGTCAAGTCCTCCTTGTAGCAATAGGAGCAAGACAGATTGCAGCCGGTGTTCACGTTCAACACGATTGTGCTGAGCGGGAACTTCTCGACCTTGACCGGTTCTGGCACCTCGTCCAGGCGCCGGCTGTCGCGCAGGATGTCCAGCCTGCGGAAGCCTTCGATCGTCTCGGCCAACGCCTCGGGCGCGAAGCGGCTGTCGAAGGCGCCCTGCATGTCGTCCGCCGTCACCTTCGGACGCGCTCGAAACAGATCCAGCACCGCGGCGCTCGCCTCGTCCATCTCGAACAGGCTGGTGGTCGGCACATGGAACAACAGGCGCCGGCCGGCGACGCTGACGTCGTGGACGTTGTGAGGAACCAGGCTTAAGCCACTCATGCGCCTCCTCCTATCGGATCGGCGGGTCGACGAAGCGCTGCACGGTCACGAACAGTTGGGCCCTGCCTTCGACCTTGGTGCCGCCGTCGTCCACCACTCCGATCACCGCCAGGTTGCCGGCGTTGTTGGTGCTCATCTTGCGCGCCGGGTTGGGTCCCGCGCCGGCCGGCGAGAACAGACCGTCGGGGCCGATCGTGCCGGCGAACTTCGCGTCCTCCAGAGCCGCCGCCGCCTCATCGAAATTGTCCACCGTCCACGACGCCGGCAGCACGCCGATGCGGACGTCGTCGTCGGTGCCCGGCTTGCCGTCCGGGCCGGCCATGTAGGCGACCGCCTCGAACTGCGCCGGCGCCGCCGGGATTGGCCCATCGTTGCCGCCGACCCGGGCAAAGGTCTGTTCCGGGACCACCGCGACCCGGTCCACCTTGTCATAGACGACCAGACCGCCCTCATGCGTCGCGTCGCCGACTTTGACGGCGCGCGCACCGGTGGCCGCGTCGCCCGCAGCGGAAACCTCGGCGACGATCCGCTCCGGCGCACTGCTGACCACCTTCACGGTGACGCCCGGTCCGAAATCCGGAGTGCCCGAAAGCCCAACCCCGCTGACCACGATCTGGGCGGAGCCGCCCTGCTTCAGATAGTCCGGCGCGACGGCCAGGATCTGCGGCGCCGCGCCTTTCATGCGCACCGCCGTCATGGTCCCGCCAACCACGTCGTTATCAGCGCGGAACCAGCGGCCGGACATGGAGTTTCCATCCTCGGCGACCGAAGCGACCTGACGGATCCGGTCGTCTCCCGCCTTGGTCGCGGCGCGCCATTCATGGCCGGTATAGAGGATCGCGCGTCCCCTGCGCTTGACCGTCTCGCCGCCGGCGAAGGTCAGCATGCTCTCGACTTCGTAGTTGTCGCCGCCCTTTGACTTGACCGTCAGGCGTCCGTCATAGGGACCCTTGCCCGGCTGCCGGCCAACCAGACGCCAGGCGCCGGAGAGATCCGGAGCCTCGCGCTTCTGCCAGGACGTCCAGGCGTCCGTCTCCAACGGATAGAGCTTGGCCAGCTCCTTGGGGATTCCCGTGCTGGCGATCCCCCACCAGTCGCGGTCGCGGCCCAACGCCTGGTACTCGGTGGTCGGGAATTGGCCGAGATGGAAATGGACCAGCTTCAGCCATTCCACTTCATCGCGGCGCTGCAGTCCGACCCGGGCGAAAGTGTGGCATCGGCCGCAGATCTGCGTGAGATCATCGCTCGGCCCGGTATCGGTTACGCCCGGCGTCTTCTCCAGCACGTAGCGATATCCAGCCGTCTCCGCGGGCGCCAGGCCTCTGGCATCGGAAAGGTGCTTGACCAGCCGCCGGCGCTCCTTGGACGAGAGCTCGACGCCGTGCACGTTCATCATCCGGACCAGGGTCATGTCCCAGGCCTCGGGGGTCTTCCGGGCGTCGTGCACGCGGCTGAGCGTGCCGTCGCCGCGCGCTTCGTGGCACGACGCGCATTGCTCCTTCAGCAGGGCCTGGTCGTCCTGCGCACCCGCGCTGCCCGGCGCAATCAGCAGCAGGCCAAAGGCCAAGACACCGAATAGGGATGCAGATTTCTCAACCGCGCGCATCGTCCTACCCTCTTTGTTCAATTGATGGCGCGCGACGCCTCGGCTGAGGAGTCGCTAGCTCTCGGTCATCGGACTACTGGCACCGCCGGGCGTCTTGACATTTTCGGCCAGAATTTGCCGGCCTTGAGATCGGCTCGGGCGCTTTGACAGTGCGGAAGCCGCTACCGCATACTTTGAGCCTTCACCGGCAAAAGACCGGTTTTCGGGAGGCAGCGCGGGAGCACAGTCGTGACCAGCGGGTCCACGATCTCCTCCACCGTGTTGACAGGGTTCGACGACGAACTGGCCGCACGAGGCCTCGACGCCTTTGCCTTGGGCCGCGACTGCGACATTCCCGAGCATGTCTGGCTGTGCGGGGACGACGAGGTTCCGCTCGCCTCATTCGTGAAGCTGCTGCAGCACGGCGCGAGTGTCAGTGGCGACCAAGCCTTCGGCTGGGACGCTGGGCCCGGCTTCGACCTGCTCTCGTTGGGCGCCTTGGGCGAAGCGGTCCTGGCCGCGCCCAACCTGGGCAGCGCGCTGTTGACCTTCTCCACTTACCTGCGCCTGGTGCAGAGCACGTCAGAGCTGCGCTTCGACGTGGAGGACGACGAAGCGGTGGTGACCTATCGGATTCTCGACCCCGACATCTGGCCGCGCCAACAGGACGCCGAGTTCTCCCTGTCGATCTTCGTCAGCCTGATCCAGAGCTGCCTCGGGGCCGACTGGCGCCCCACCGTGATCGACTTCGAGCACGAGCCGACGCGGCGCGAGCAGTCCTGGCACCATGCGGTCGGCCCCTGCTGCCGCTTTGGCCAAGCCAGCAACGCCGTCGTCCTACCAGCAGGAGCGTTGGACCAGAAGATGCCGGCGCGCGACAACCGGATCTGGCAGCAAAGGTCCGCCGCGTTGCGCCGTGCGATGCGCGACCGAAACGACCACCGGGCGATCGCCCATCGCGTCGCCAGTGCCGTGCTTGCCGCTCTGGGTCGAGGACCGGTCGACCAGGGGCATATCGCCGCCAGCCTCGGCCTGTCGTGCCGTTCCCTGCACCGCAAGCTGGAGGCGGAAGGAACGGGTTTTGCCGACATCCTGCAGGATTGCCGCGCTCGCTTGGCCCGGCACCGCCTGGCGCACGGGGATCAGGCGCTGAGCCACGTCGCCCTCGAGCTCGGCTATTCCGACCAAACCGCGTTCGCGCGGGCCTTCAAGCGCCGCAGCGGCATGACCCCAGGGGAATATCGGCAGCGCCATGGCGGAGCCGATCATCCACCAACGGCCCTCCTAGGGTTGAAGCAGGAGCGCCAATGACAGGGACCAAACACGACCTTCCGCGGCCGACCGAGGATTTGGAGCGCGCGGCCCGCGACATCGATCGCTGGGGTTACTGCTTGCTGCAGAACGCGCTGCCCGAACCGCTGCTGTCCCGCTGCCTGCAGCGGCTCGACGAACAGGCCCAGGCGGAAAAGCAGCTCGGCCAGGCCTTCGAAGATGGCGGGCCGGAACAGCAGTGGGGCGCGTTTCGTGACG
>JAAUXY010083850.1_pt1 | contig 10959 bp, 7 predicted proteins | sample 7278121 | NCBI WGS metagenome assembly JAAUXY01 (sample SAMN14350117, study PRJNA611818) | marine sediment metagenome | isolation source: surface marine sediment (1.8m) | place: French Polynesia: Moorea | collected 2018-08
GAAGCTAAGGTACCTACGCTACGACGTCCCTTTCAATTATTCCCAAATCAACAACTTTGCAGTTGAAAGCTGCGACAGCCCTTACCTCCTGTTTCTCAATAACGACGTTGAGATAATCACCCGCGACTGGCTTACCTCCATGCTAGAATTTGCTCAGCAAAAGGAAATTGGCGCAGTCGGTGCAAAACTTATATATCCCAGCGGAAAAGTACAGCACGCGGGTGTCGTCCTCGGATTGGGTGGGGTCGCAGACCATGTGCATAGGGGACTTGACGACCGGGATCACGGCTATTTCGGACATGCCAATTTGATCAAGAACTACTCAGCCGTCACTGGGGCATGCTTGATGACGAGACGAGATGTCTTTGACGAAGTTAGCGGCTTCGACGAATCCATTGCCGTGGCATACAATGATATTGACTTCTGCTTAAAGCTCTATAAGGCCGGTTATCGCATTGTGTATACGCCCTATGCAAAGCTCTATCACCACGAGTCGGCGAGCAGGGGGCGTGATTATGGACCCGAGCACGCCGCCCGATTTGCCAGCGAACAGGTGCTCATGAAAAGCAGATGGGGTGATATCCTGAACGCAGATCCCTATTACAATCCTAACTTAACACTGTGGGCACACCATTTCGAAGTTAAGTCTCCGAACGAACCGAGACCCATGTATAGTGGTGCGGAAGAATAACCGTCACCCGCCGGATATGTGGTGCACTGATCAAAAAGCGATTATGGTGCTGGGGATGCATCGCAGTGGTACTTCGGCACTCATGGGAGTGCTGCATCTTCTCGGTGTGCAGCTCGGAACGCGACTTATTCCGGCGCATGCAGAAATTAACCCAAAAGGCTTTTGGGAACATACCGACATCGTTCGGCTCAATGATCGACTCCTGGGTATACTCGGTAAGTGCTGGCATGATGTTTCCCAGTTCCCAGACCAATGGTGGCGCCAGGACAATATTAAGGTTGTTGCAAAGGAAATCGTGGAGGTCTTAAGACGCGATTTCAACGGGGTACGGCTCTGGGGGATTAAAGATCCCCGCATTTGTCGATTGATCCCATTTTGGCTCGATATCTTTGCCGAGCTGGGGATTTCGCCACTATTCGTGATTATATTTCGCCATCCCATGGACGTGGCAGACTCCTTAGCGCGGCGCGAGGGGTTTGGAAACGAAGTATGGACTTTACTTTGGCTTACCTATGTACTCGATTCGCTAGCGGGAACTAAGGGATATCCCCGGGTATTCATAGAATATGACGAGCTCTTGAAAGACTCACGCGGAGTGCTGTCCCGCATACGGTCGCAGTTAGATTTTGATTGGCCCAAGCCATTGGAAACAGTGGCAAAGGAGATTGATGAGTTCTTGGATCTCCGATTGCAACACTACCGGCATCCAATCAATGAAGGCAGAGAATCCAGTACGCTGCTTGACTGGAGCAGCGCGGTTTATCATGTCTTGCAAGAGGCTAGCGAGATTCCAACGCCGGCGTTGGAGAACCGGATCGCGGGAGTGCAAAGGCAGCTCAGCAAGGTAATGGGAGTGCTGGGACCTACGCTTGGGGAACAGACGCATAACTTGGAAGAATTAAAAGCGAACTTTACCGAGACTGCATCACAGTTAAGACAGGTTACGACTGACTTCGAGAAAATCAGTGCCGGCTTTAACGAGGCTATGGCACAGTTGAAGCAGGTTACGACTGACTTCGAGAAAATCAATGCCGGTTTCTCGCAAGCGTTGAAAATATTAGCAGCGCGAGATTCTGAGCTGGCCACCCTCAAGGCTGAGTTGGCACGCCTGCGGTCCGAGCATCGAGACGGTGGGAGTTTCGTGTAAGGAGTTGTGCCTGCTATCAAACCCGGCTGGGCATCAACACGCTATTGGCAGATCATAACAAGATGGACGAAGAGTTATAACGATTCAGGCGTTTTTCCCTGTCTGTTAAGCTCTTCCAGCATGATGTGACGTGGTCAAGCAGTAGTAAGAGAACGGACTGCTCCCTTCAAACTACTGGCAAGGGCGGCTTAGGCTAACTGTACAGGTCGAAACCCATCTACTGTTCAGTTGGAGTACTTGTATCCTCTTTTGGAGTACTTGTATCCTCTTTGAGCGTTTCGATAGACGCTTTAATCTCTTCGGGCGTCTTATTCGCGATCAGGGTCTTATCATCGGCTAGCAAGAGATTACTGAAAGTAATCGTGATCTGGTTCCCACGATCTGCAGACGCCGTCGATGTGGCTTCTGTACCCCATTTAGCGCTCTGGTTCGAATTACTCGGAGCCAATTCGAGACGGAGATTCTGGTCGTCGGTACCAGATGCAGTAATGTTGAACGTTAAAACGACTTCGGAGGGTATTAAACCAGTGCCAATATCTTTTTCCGTCTCCTGTAGCTGTTTGAGCGCCTTGACAACGGCAGAGACGGCGTTCTCTAGCGTAATTTCGGAGGGCTCTGAAACCACCTGTTTACTCGCACAGCCAAATAAAGTTGGTAATATGGGCACTAATAGCCATTTTCTTAGATTCATGAGTATCTAATCCTCCCAATTACTTGAGCCAAAGAAGGTTAACTTGAGCAATATTGATAAAATTGTAAGGGCCATTTTTGCCCCCATTTCCACCTGAATCTGTAAGTATTTGTCCTGAATCTGTAAGTATTTGTTATGTTCAAAACCCGGCATATTTATGGCACGATCGTCGCTGAATATGGTAATTTGGTAATTCCGTCCCGCGATCAAATCGCTTTGTGTTTTCACACCGAAGACGCTAACCAACGGTTCTAACTCCCTAAATGGGGCATAAATAAATAGCCATCAGGCGCAATTTCTTCGACGGTAAAATCTCTCATTTGTAGGTGTTTAACCGCACAAGTAATTCCCGTATTAATGGGGCCTGCACTATTGCTACCAATAATTGAATGAGATGACGACCACTAAATTGTGCTGTTACCTCAACGACAATCCGATCATCTTTCGTCCCCCAATGTAGGATATGAGTTCGGTCATGATTTAAAACCCGCTGGCCACCGAAATGTTGAAATCGTTGTTCATCTTCGGCCGAGACAGCATAGCTCCGCTCATTATTCTTTCCCCAATAACAAAAGGGTTTAGCCCGCTGAGAAATAGTTACTGCTAGTATAGACGCTTTTGAGAGTATAACAATGGGTTTTTAATCGCGGTTCCGCTTCAACAGATTGTTTTTACTCTGCTGGAGCGCTGCAAAGCCTGTCCAGGCTGTTACAGCTGTCACTGTTATCAGGACATTGACAGCGAGAAGGCCTTGACGTTGGTGGAGGAATGGGATTCACAGGCCGACTTACAGTGGTATAGGAAGAATCATCAATCACACTCGACGTCACGAGCCGGCAGGCTGGCAAGTTGGACACCAATAGGTTGAGCGCTGACCTTTACCCAGTTTTGTGGAGTGGATGACGTCGTCACAGCGCAGGCATGGTTGTCCTCGTCGCCCGTAAACCCAAAGCCTCCCGGGGTCGCCTTTGGACCAACGGGTTATGCGTGGTCCACTGCCTGTGTTGCGCCTCAGCAACCGCCGCGCCTGGCGATACATCCTTAACAGCCGGTCATCAGCCAAGCAGTCTAGCGAAGTACTGGGATGGCAGCACTCCAAGAACAGCACCTCGGATTTGTAGACATTGCCTAGTCCGCAGGCCACCCGCTGATCTAGCAAGACGTCCAGCACTGGCGTGTCTCCCTCCAGCAGATCCCTTGCCCGAGCCAGAATCTGTGTGTAATCGACTTGATCATCGAGCAGGTCGGGACCCAACACGATGTCCAGTATTCGCCGCCGCACTCCCGTGCGGCGCAGGATCTCCACTTGGCTGGCGTTGAAACACACGAATACACTGATGCCCATGTCTAGGATGATCGATGCCTGTCGGCGTGGTTTTTGCCAAGGCTCATCCGCACAATAGCGATGCCAGGAACCATGCATGCCAAGATGACTGCGTAAACATCGCTCGTTATCGAGCTCGATGAAGAGATGTTTGCCCTGCGCGAACACGGTTCCGATGCGGTTACCCGCGAGGTCGATGGTTTCCGCAGCCCGCGCCATACCCGCAGCGATGTCGCAACCCTCCAGTTCCGATCGCAGATAGTGGGCCAGCTTATAAACGGTATCTCCTTCTGGCATTAGGCTATCGACTCCGACGCGAGTCCACGGTAGTCGTTGACGAACCCGCACCTTTGCATCAACTCGAAGTGTTCCGTATCACGGACCGGTTGACCATCGATCTTCTCAATGATCAGCGAACCTCTGCGGGCCTTCTTGGGGATCTGGTGCAGGGCTTCGAAGGCGGCTGCCCGGACGTGGGGTTTCATCAAGTACGCTGGAAAAGTGACCAGGTGGCGGCCGCTTGCCCCGAGATAAAGTAACGGAGTGCCGGTGTAAAGCAGGACCCAAGCGCCTGCGACCCGGCGCGGTTTCGCATTGGAATCCGGATTGCCCGTTTCAGGCCAGGGTAACAGACTGCCCCAAGGATTTGCGGGATCGATGGCCGGCAGATATGCGATATCGCTCCTTTCGATATCGAGATCTGAATCGTCGTCCCGACGCACACCGCGCAAACGGTCGACGGCTCCGGGACGCGCAAACTGCGCTCCCGACAGACCCTCGACGAAATAACCGCGACGGACACGGCCGGTGTCTTCGAGTGCCGACAATACCTTGTAGATCGGCCCGAATCCGCCTGGGATGCTTTCCGCCAAGGCAGCTTCGCGGCTGACGATGCCATAGCGATCGAGCAACATATCGGTGCGGGCAACGGCTCTTTCAGTGTCGGAAACGTTGTCATCCACTAGCCCACTGACCAGAGACCAGCGACCTCCAGCAAGCGACTGTCCGGGTCTCCAGCGGGAGTGGGAAGACCTCGATTTGCGGCGGCCAAGGGAGCGAAGCGGTGCGAAGGTGTCATTGCTGATTTGACCTGCCCAGACGAGGTCCCACAGGGCGTCCCCGAACTCGTGTGTGGTCGTATTCGGGAGTCGCTGCCTGACGGCGTCTTGCAGTTCGAATAAAAACGACGCCCCACGCGACTCGAGGTGGTTCTGAATGAGTGTGTGAATCTGCTCCTTGGCATCGATAGGTTCACCGGCGACCAGCAAATACCGAACGTGCTCTCTCAGGTAGAGGGCGATACGGCCGTCTTTGTCCCCAAGTGGCGAGCGACCGATCCAAACCACCTGTCCGGTGGCGGCGAGCATGTCAAGCATGTCTAGGGTAAAGCCCGCAACCCGCTGAGGCAATATCGTGGTGTGCAGAGCAGACCAAGGCAATTCGAGTCCCTCGAGCTGGGCCACCACCTCCAAGAGCCGCGGCACGCCCTCGCGGGTGGAACCCAGATCGTGCCACTGGGGCAAAAACAAACCGAGGGTGGCTGCTTCGACTGGGGCCACCTGATGACGAAGGCTTGCCAGAGTACGTCGCTTGAGGCGGCGCAGCACCTCGGCTTCGCACCAGTCTAATTCAGCACCGCCAGGCCGTATTTCCCCCTGAACGAGCGTCCCAGCGTGTAGAAGGGCACGCAGGACCGGCTCCATCTGAGCGGGGCGCAGACCGAAGCGCCCGGCGATTTCTCGGGTCAAAAAGGGACCGTGGGTGCGCGCATAACGGTGGGCAAGGAATTCAAGTGGATTGTCGGGTGGCCGCAAGAAAGATTCCGGCAAGCCGGGTGGTGGCATGGCGCCGAGCGCATCGCGATACGCCGCGGCATCTTCAGCAGCGATCCAGCGAGTCTCTCCGGACATTTTTATTGTGATCGCGCGGCGCTCTGCGGCGAGCTGCCCCACCGCTTCATGAATGTCGCAGCATGCTCGGGCGTACATCTCGTCCTCGCTCAGGTCGCCCAGTCGGCGCAGCAGGTCGTGAACTTCATCGGCATCTCGGGCCCGGCGTTCTTCAACCAGGTGCTGAAGCTCGCTCTCCAGGTCGGCTACCACCTGCGGGTCGATCAAATCGCGCAGTTCCGCCTGGCCGAGCAGCTCTCCAAGGAGGTTGCGGTCGAGGGTCAGGGCTTGGGCTTTGCGTTCGGCCAGAGGGGCATCCTGCTGGTAGATGTAGGCCGCGACATAGGCAAAGACGAGCGAGCGCGCGAAGGGCGAGGCAGAGCGTGTCTCAACCTCGTGCACCTGTACCCGCCGGTTGCGGATGTCGCCGAGTAACTGGCGCAATGCCGTAAGATCGAACACATCGCTCAACGCCTGGCGATAGGTCTCGAGTACGATGGGAAAGTCGGGATATTTACGAACCGCGGCCAGCAAGTTTTGGGCTTTGAGTCGCTGTGCCCAAAGCGGATTGCGTTGATCCGGCCGTCGCCTCGGCAACAACAATGAGCGCACGGCATTTTCACGAAACAGGCCGGCAAACAGAGCGGTGTGCGACAGCTGGTCGGTGACCAGCTCCTCCACTTCGTCGGGGTCTGGCAAGAGAGTATCCAGCTCGGGTAATTCGTCGATGTCTGCGAAGCGCAGCACGATGCCATCGTCGGTGTACATCACCTGCACCTCGAAACCACTGCGCGCGGACAACTCCTGTTGTAGCGCCATCGACCAAGGGGCGTGCACCCTTGCGCCAAACGGCGAGAGGATGCAAATGCGCCAATCTCCGAGTTCGTCGCGAAAGCGCTCGACGGTGATGCTACGATCCGTCGGAAGGGTACCCGTGTGCTCCTTTTGCTCGATGATATAAGAGGCCAGGTTGGCCGCGGCATTGGTGTCCATTCGGACCTGATTCTGTAACCAAATCACTGCCTGCTCATAGTTGAGTCTACCGATTTTGCGCACGAACTCACCCAGTGCGTGTCCCAGCTCGATGGGCCGTCCCGGCCCTTCGCCGCGCCAGAACGGCAGTTTGCCAGGCTCACCCGGTGCGGGAGAGACAATCACCTTGTCGCGCGTAATTTCTTCCACCCGCCAGGTGGTGGCACCGAGGAGTATGTTTTCCCCAGGGCGAGTCTCGAACACCATTTCTTCGTCGAGTTCGCCGAGACGGGCCCCATCAGGCCCCAGAGTAACGGCAAAATTGCCACGATCCGGTATGGTCCCTGCGTTCATGCGTGACACCATGGCGGTACCACGGCGGGGTCTGATCGTATCGCTGGCCCGATCCCAGGCCAGCAAGGGCCGGAGATCGGCAAAGTCTTGGGAAGGATAGCGCCCGATGAGCATTTCGAGAACCGCGTTGAGGGCGTCGGGGGAAAGCTGATGGAAGGGGTAGGCTCGGGCCACCATCTGTTCGATGTTCGCGCCGCTGCGCTGCGCATCGCAGCAGATGGCCACCACTTGCTGGGCCAGGACATCGAGAGCGTTTTGAGGGACGCGTATCGCTTCGATTTCACCTCCGAGCATGCGTTGGGCGATAACCGTACTTTCCAACAGGTCGCCACGGAATTTTGGAAAGAGGCGTCCCACGCTCACTTCCCCCACACGGTGTCCTGCCCGCCCTGTGCGCTGCAGACCACGGGCTACGGAGCCTGGTGATTCTACTAGCACGACGCGGTCTACCGCTCCCATATCGATGCCCAGCTCGAGTGAGCTGGTGGCGACGATACCTCTGATGCGTCCTAGCTTGAGTCCCTCCTCGATTTCGGCGCGTTTTTCGTGAGACACGCTACCGTGGTGCGAGCGTACCAGCTCTTCGTCGGTCAGTTCATTTAACCGTTGAGTAAGCCGTTCGCACAGTCCGCGGCTATTGACGAAGATGATAGTGGCACGGTTCTGCCTGATTTGGTTGACTAGCTGCGGATAGATCGCCGGCCAGATCCCGCGTTCGGTCGGTGGGGTACCCGCCTGCCGGGTGTAAAGCTCGCCGAGTATGGATCCACTTGGTCGGGCATTACCGGCACCCGAAACGTTTTCCATATCGGGCACGGGTACGGTGACTTTGAGGTCAAGGCACGGTCTTGCCGAGGTGTCTACTACCTCTACGACTCGCTGGCCTACCAGGAATCTGGATACCTCGTCGAGCGGACGCACGGTTGCTGACAGTCCAATGCGCTGCGGTTCTTGAGCGCAGATCTCTGTAAGCCTTTCCAAGGATAGAGCCAGGTGCACGCCGCGCTTGGTCGGGGCGAGCGCATGGATCTCGTCCACGATCACCGTGTGCACCAAGCGCAAGTTGTCCCGCGCCTTGGAGCCGAGTATCAGAAACAGGGACTCGGGTGTGGTCACCAGAATGTCGCCGGGTTCCTTCGCCTGGCGTTGGCGTTCTTTCCGTGGAGTGTCGCCGGTGCGGATGTCGACGCGCACGTCTCGCACCGCCTGTTCAAGTACCGTGGCCGTATTTCTAATGCCGACTAAGGGAGCGCGTAGGTTTCGCTCCACGTCATAGACCAATGCCTTTAGCGGTGATACATAGAGCACGCGTACCCCCGCAGGGGCATCCACAGATAATTGCAGACATTGATCGATACCGGCCAGGAAAGCCGCCAATGTCTTGCCGCTGCCGGTGGGTGCTACCAACAGGGTGTGAGCGCCGCGATCTATGGGTGCCCAACCTTGTTGCTGTACCGGTGTCGGTTCGTTGAAGGTATCGGCGAACCAGAACTGGGTTGCCTGACTAAACGGTGTTCCATCGCTCATGGCGAGTGATTACTGAAAAGCGAGCTGAAAACTGCACGCACAGTTCTAGGTTGTCTGCTTTCACTGCAGTTTTGCCCTGCCACTACCATTTTAAACGGGCAAAATGCGATGCAATCCCATACCATAAGGATATTGTGTGATGTGCTGTAGTACATTGAAGTTCACCTCCATCACCAGCTTGGGACGCACGTGGTGACGTAACCATCGTTTCCGATCTAAGCTGCGAATAAATCCCTCATAAGCTGCGGACTTAATGTTGTCCGATGAGGCGCTCCGCCGCGTTAGGGACTTGGAAATAAATGATGTCCCCATATGACGCCGGATTTTTGTTCGTCTTCAGGGCGTGGCGAAGGGCGCATAGCTGGGACTATGTAACCGAAGCCGCAACGCCGAAGGCGGGCAAAAAGACAAGTAAGATGGGGATATTATTTGCCTCCAAGTCCCTTAAAGTAAGCAGGGGGATAAAAAAACGTACTGGCGGTAATCCAAACATCGGTGTCCCATTTGCAGACTTCCACAAGTGCTGAGGCTGACCCGGAGAACTGCTATGATATCTGCGCGCTGTGGTAGCGTACAACCGGAGCTCACCGAGTTCGGATGCTTCGGCCCACCTGACTCGGTATCCAGCAGTGATTGCCAGCGCCATATGGAAAAATACGACGCCAATATCGACATTTCGGTTGTCACCGTAAGCTATAACAGCAGCGCTGTGCTGCCACACCTGCTGGATGTCTTTCGTGACAGCGGTCTGGCAGTGACTGTTGTTGACAACGCAAGCACTGATGGCACCAGAGAGTTAGTCAGATCCAATTACCCTGAAGTGGAGCTGATCGAAAACAGCACTAATCTGGGATATGGTCGCGCGGCCAATGTCGCCTTGAAAGGGGCTGAAACACCTTTTGTCCTGTTATTGAATCCCGATGTCACGCTCCACCTAGAGCAGGTCATCAAACTGTTGCGGCGTGCCAAGGACCACCCTTGTGCGAGTATTATATCGGCTGCGACGACGCTAGAGAAATACGACGAAAACGTTGAGGTAGAATCGGTAGAGGTAGTGCTGGGCGCAGTGATGCTCCTTAACATGAACCGGCTCAAGGAGGTTGGTTTCTTCGATGAGAAATTCTTCCTGTTTTTCGAGGAAACCGACCTCTGTCGGCGGTCGATTGACCATGGCTTGGAAGTACTGCTGTGCCGAGATATACTCATGCCACATGTCAAAGGCAGATCGACACCCTCGAGTGAGAAAATCCAATTTGTGCGGAACTGGCACTATGCATGGTCTCAGTGTTATTTCAACCGCAAATACGGCTACGAACGCGCTCTCACGGTTCGGATGCAGGTTTACAAGATTCGCATGAAAGCATTGCTTGCACGCTTACTGGGAAATCGGCCTCTTTATAAGAAGTATCTAGCAAAAGCGGCGGGTCGCTATGCCTTTATGTGCGGTATCGAGGCGTTTGACGACTACGACAGACCCCAAATGTTCGACTAGTCTACCGGCGGATTTTGTGTTGTAGCCGTGTCAGAAGCTGTTTTAAAACCCTTCAGTTAAGTGCGAGGCCAGGCATCAATCGATGAGAAAGCGTAGTTTACAGGGGAGTCAATGAGCATTTCGAACCGATATCTAACGCCGTATCGTGCCAGCTGAGGGGTTTTAAAACAGCTTCTCAAGTCTGGTCCGAAGATTTCACGCTGATTAGGAAGGCGAATTGCAGGTACTGGCTGTCATTGCCGAAAAGTCGGGCTAGGATTGCTCGCCATTTGAGTGCTTTTCTCAGTCGTCTGAAGGGATTCGACTTTTTTTTGATGATCGAATTGACACCGACACAGGTTTCGACCTCGAAGTCGTGTCGATTGAACGTGTCCAGCAGACTCTGGTAGGTAAAGAAACGCAGGTGGGTACGATCGAGGACTCCCTCATCGACGTATTCCCATTGCCGACGAAACAGCAGCCCTCTCAGGTTATCCACAAAGCGGACGTTTGGAACTGAGCCCATTAGGAATCCTTTGTCAGCGAGTCTGCATTTTATATTGTCGAAAAACCAGTCGTGATCGGCCATGTGTTCGATGACGTCATTGCACACGACAAGGTCGAAGTATTTCTCGGGCAAGTGGGATTCCACCTCTTGATAGCTTCCTGGAAGGACCCTGAACAGGGTTTCCTTGGCCACCTCGGCGGCGTCTGCGTTGGGCTCGATGCCCCAGTACTCGACGGTTTTGGGGAAATGAGCGCGAAATGATCCGGCCCCGCAGCCGACTTCGAGAACTCGAGTTGCGCCGCTTGGAATCAACAGTGTCAGTTCGCTTCTGGAATATCTGAAGTAGCGATCAATAGGCTCGTTCACGTACTTTCAAGTCTCAACA
>JAAUXY010138605.1_pt1 | contig 10957 bp, 9 predicted proteins | sample 7278121 | NCBI WGS metagenome assembly JAAUXY01 (sample SAMN14350117, study PRJNA611818) | marine sediment metagenome | isolation source: surface marine sediment (1.8m) | place: French Polynesia: Moorea | collected 2018-08
CGGTGCCGTATGCCGAAGGGCGCGACCACATTCGGTCGGCGAAAAGCGACGTCGACGAAGCAGTGCGGCTGGCAACAGAGAGCGGTTTGACCGCGATGGCTGTTTCGGTCGGTAATGTACACCGGCTGCGGGAGCCGGGCGCGTTGATTGACTTCGATCTCTTAGCCGAAATCGAAGAGCAAACCGACGTGCCGCTCGTTATCCACGGCACGTCGGGCATCTTCGAGAACGATTTGGCCGCCCTAGCGCGCACGCGCGTTGCCAAATTCAATGTCGGCACAAGCCTCCGGCGGGCGTTCGGCAACGGTATGCGCAAGGCGCTGGCGAAGGATCCGGAGCGCTTCGACAGGCTGCAGATAATGAATGATGTCATCCCCGTCATGGCGGAGGAAGCCGCGCGTGTTATTGGCGTGCTGGGATGGAACAGCCGTCAAGACTTATAGCCTAGTGGCGAATAGGACGAGCGGCGGTCAAACTATGGGTGCAGGCGCTGTCTGTGGCTAATCTGGTTTGCGATTAGGCAGGTATTCGACTGACCGTGGTGGGTCTGCTCCAACCTTAGTTTCGGCGCGTCAGGCGGCACAAGGTGTCGGCTGATGCGCTGTTAGAGCGGTTGTCGGCGCGCTTGTCGTCCCACGGCCTTTAGTCGGATCGGATCAATCGACGGTCGCCGCTGCGTGCGGTTGAGTGACAAGTCGGAAGACCTCGACAGGGGCGTCTTTGCCCTTCAGGTGGAAATGACCGACCTGGTGCAGCGGGATTTGCTGGCGATCCACCGCTTGCGCGACTGCGGCACTCACAAGGACGATAACGTCGCTGCCATCATCGAGTTCTTTGCCCAGGACCTCCAGGCGTTGGCCGGTGTTCACGCCGTCGCCGACGATGGTGTAGTTCATCCGTCCCGGCGCGCCGATGTTGCCGACGACTGCTCGGTCCGTATGAATGCCGACCCTTAACTTGATCTTCGGCAGCCCGGCTTGCTGGCGCCGGTCGTTGTCACGCTGGATGGCGGTGGCGATCGCCTGTGCGGCGCGACAAGCACGTGTTGCATGGTCCGGTTGCTCATCGGGCGCGCCCCAAAAGGCCATCAAACTGTCGCCAATGAACTTGTCAATGGTGCCGTCCTGATCCTCGACGCAAGTGGCGAGCAGGGCGAAATGCTCGTTCAAGAAGGCCTCGGTTTCGTAGGGGGTCATTTGCTCGGAAAGTGGCGTGTATCCGACGATATCGGAGAACATGACGGTCAAAACACGTTCCGTGGAAGCGGTCGGTGCATCACTTTCGCTCTGCATCAGGCGCTCGACGAGGGCTTTCGGCACGTAGGTTTCGAACCAGCGCAATCCTTGCAACATCGCATTGAAGCTGTGCGCCTGCTCGTTGAGCTCGCGGATCCAGCTGCGGCCCAACTCGGGCACCGTCGCCAGTTCCAGATGGCCGATTTGCGACGCACCAGCGGCCAGGCGTCGGATCGGCTTGGCAATGTAGCGGCCAAGGACGACGGCCGCGACGAGGGATAGAAGAAGAACCAGCAGCCCGGCGATTCCGGCGCGGACGAGGCGGCGCAGCTCCGTGTCCACGCGGCTCATTGGCACATGGGCTCCAACGATCCACGGCTCTGCCCCGTATTCGCCGACACGGCGCGAAAAAGTGACATGCTCCGTCCCGCTGAGCCGGACGACGCCGACTTGTACGCCCTCGGCCGCTGCTTCTTCGAAACCGCGCGCATGCGTGCCGAACGCCATGTTCTGCAGGACCAGATCGCCGACGCGATGAATGGCGACGGTCGGATTGTCCGGGTTAATGTCGGGGTGGCGAGACATTAGGTTCGGATGTGCCAAGACCTCTGAGTCGCCCAGCAGAATGAATGCCGTCGCGTCAAAGGTGTCGCCGATCCGTGTGACCAGGTCGGAGAGCTCCGGCATCGAGACGACAGCCGCCAAGAAGCCGAGATACTCGCCGTTGATGCGAACTGGTTGCCGCAGATTGACGTAAGTCGCGTCAACTTCGGGCACGTAAACAATGTCGCCCCAAAATGCGCTCTGCATTTGGGGAAGCTGGGCGGCCGCCCGGCGGACGAGACTCGATCCGCTCTGGTCGGTCCGTTGGATCCCGATGGGGCCGCTCGGATCTTGGTATGCGGTCAGTTCCTGCAGGTCGAGGTCGTAGTAAAGTATCGCATTGACCTGTGGCGCAGCGGCCAAGGCACCAAGCATGGCATTGGCGAAGCGCTCCTCGTTATTCGGGTGGATGTCCCCTGACGCGATCCGGCGCTCGAGGAAATCAAGCTGGGCGACCGCCGGGTTCAGATGGTTTTGAATGCCGGTCTCGATCGTCTCCACGATGGAGATCGACCTCTGGTTCAGGAGGTCGAGGGTGTTTTGGCGTCCGGCCTGCCAGCTTATGAGCAACACTGTGCCGACGGCGACCAGCGTCAAAAAGCCGATACTCGTCGCGAGGGTGATAGACAGAGGAACGCCCTCGGGGCCGCGCGGCCTGTCGCCCTCATCCGATCCCGGCATTTCGTGTCTTTCTTCGCGTGCTCTAATCTGGCTCAGCGCGCACCTAGCATGCCTTGCTGATTTGCGAAGATGATTGAGTTACGTCAAAGGTCTTTTTGACTGCAAGAACGCCACCATGACACAGGTCATGGGCAAATCGCGGCGAGTGGCGCACACAACAATGCGAATTGTCTGTTTGGAGGAAAGCTATGCCACTCTTCATTACCACGGGTCGCTACAGCACCGAGGCCTATCATGGGCTGGTGAATGCGCCCGACGACCGCCGGGAAGCCGTGTCACATCTGCTCGAAGCCGGTGGCGCGAAGCTTGTCGATATGTACTTCACATTTGGCGAAAACGATTTTCTGTTGATCTCCGAAGCGCCAAGTCTGGAGGCTATGGTGTCGATCTTGATGGCTTCGGCGGCAAGTGGCCGGGTCAGGGGTCTCAAAACAGTGCCGGCCGTCTCAACAGCTGACGCCAAAGCAGCCATGCAAAAGGCGGGTGAGATTCGACACGCTTATCGTCGGCCCGGCGGCTGAGTTCGTGATGCCAACGCGCGGCGCAGGTAGTTGCCGCGCGTGGCTTCCGCAAGGTTGGCCGCTCTGCACAAGGGGCGGCAATCTGTTGTGGCTGTTGCCCTTCTCCCGGTCGCCATTGCTATGCTGCCTAATCTGCTTCGGTGTGCAGCGCAGCATAAGCTCAACCCTCTCCCATCTGAACCTCGTGATACAGCGAGTGGACCGTGGCGGTCGGTCGCCGATCACGGTTTCCTTCCGTTAACGCTGGTTACGGCGCGTTAACCGATTCTCAGGTCCAAGCGGGCGAAACTCGCCTCGGCGGGGACTATATATATCAGAGGCGGTCAGACATCGGAGGATTGCTGGAAAAGATGGAGCGGACACGCATCGGATTGGCGCTGGGTGGCGGGGCAGCCCGTGGCTGGGCCCATTTGGGCGTGCTCGAATCCTTGGCCGAGATCGGCATCAAGCCGGATGTCGTCGCCGGTACTTCGATCGGGGCACTTGTCGGCGGCTGCTATCTCAGCGGTCACTTCAAACAGCTCGAAAAGTGGGCCTGCAGCCTTTCGCGATTGCGCATGCTGCGGTTCATGGACCTGAAGCTGCGGGGGCGTGGTCTAATCGGCGGCGAGCGGCTTCTGGCCGAAATGGAGCGGCATTTCAGTGGTGTCCAGATCGAAGATCTGCCGGGTACCTTCGTCGCCGTTTGTACTGATTTGTATTCGGGCCATGAGGTGTGGCTGCGGCAGGGATCGTTGGTGGAGGCCATCCGCGCTTCGTTCGCGGTTCCAGGCTTCTTCGAACCCGTTAACGTCGAGGGCCGCTGGCTGGTTGATGGCGGGTTGGTCAATCCCGTGCCTGTGTCGGCGTGCCGAGCGCTCGGGGCGGAACTCGTGATCGCCGTGCGGCTCAGCAACCCGATTGAAGCGGCAACGCCCGTCGAGGAAGCGGGCATCGCCCACCTCAACGGCGTCGAAATGCACGTATCGGCGCCGCCCTCGGCGCCGCCGTCAATGGTTGGGGCGATGATGGCCACGCTGAACATCGTCACTGATCGGGTCTCGCGGTCACGCCTCGTCTCCAACCCACCCGATATCAACATCAATGCGCGGGTTGGCCATATCGCATTGACCGATTTTCACCGGGCTGACGAACTCATTTCCCTTGGCCGCGAGGCGGTGCGTGCGGCGCGCCATGACCTCAAGGATGCGCTGGAGAGCCTGCACGCCGACACGCATCGGTTCCGCTTCTTCCATCCGCCGCGCAAGAGTGCGGTACGGCGCCGCCCGGTCCGGTTGCAGTAGGCGCCCATGCTGATCTCCTATGGGATCGGGGCGGTTGGCCGACACCTCAAGCGGCTGCGCCGGCCGGAGGTCGCGCCCGAGCCGTTGGTCGAAGAGGTGCCGCGACCGTTCCCCTGGCTTGCGAAATATCCGAAGAGCGTCGACTGGCATGCTCGGATAACGCCGCAGCCAATGACCAGAATATGGGACGATGCTTTGGCGGCCTACGCCGAGCGCCCGTGTCTCGAGTTCCTCGGGCGGACATACAAATACAAAGACATCGGCGATTTGATCGATCGGGCTGCAAGCGGTCTGATGAGCCTGGGAGTCGGGAAGGGTGTCAAGGTTGGACTGATGCTGCCCAACTGTCCGTACTATGTGGTGTGCTTCTTTGCTGTACTGAAAGCCGGCGGAACGGTCGTTAACTTCAATCCGTTGTATGCACCCCGAGAGATCGCCCGGCAGATCAACGACGCCGGCTGCAGGGTCATCGTGACCCTTAACCTGAAGGCCATGTACCCGAAGGTGGCGGACCGGCTAACCGACACATGCCTGGAAACGGTCGTGGTATGCGGCATGGGACGGGCGTTGCGCCTGCGGGAGGCGGCATTGTTCGCGGTGCTGCGGCGGGGCGCCATCGCGAAGATGCCGAACGACGAACAGCATGTGCGGTTCGAAAAGCTGACGGCGAATGACGGTGTTTATGAGCCGGCGGTGATCGATCCGCTGACGGACGTGGCGCTGCTTCAATACACCGGTGGCACGACCGGCATTCCGAAGGGCGCGATGTTGACTCATGCCAACCTCTACACGAATACAGTGCAGACGGCCATGTTGGCGCAAACCAAGGGGGACAAGCAGCACAAGACATTAGCTGTGCTGCCGTTCTTCCATGTTTTTGGGATGACAGGCGTGATGGGTGCCGGGCTCCACAAAGGGGCGGAGCTTATCCTGTTGCCGCGGTTCAAGGTTAATGAGGTCTTGCGCGCAATTCACAAGCATCGACCGAATTGGTTCATGGGCGTGCCGACAATGTATTCGGCCATCAACGGGCAAAAGGATCTCGATAAGTACGACCTGTCGAGCCTAGAGTACTGCATCTCCGGCGGCGCAGCGCTGCACAAGGATATCCAAGCGCAGTTCGAAGAAAAGACAGGTTGCAAACTGGTTGAGGGCTACGGCCTGACCGAGGCGTCGCCAGTTTGCACGATCAACCCGTTTGAAGGCGAGAACCGTGTGGGGTCGATTGGCATGCCGGTCCCGGGGACGAATGTCGAGATCACGGACTTGGAAGATTCGGACCGGCTTGTCCCGCATGGCACCCATGGCGAGATCTGCATAACGGGTCCGCAGGTGATGGCCGGCTATCTAGCGCACGAAGAAGAGACGGTCACAACGATGCGCGGCGGTCGTCTACATACGGGCGATGTCGGCTATATCGACGAAGACGGTTACGTTTATATCATCGACCGCATCAAGGACTTGATCATTACCGGTGGCTTCAATGTCTATCCCCGGATGGTCGAAGAGGCGGTGCTGATGCATCCCGACGTCAGAGAGGTCGTCGCGTGCGGCGTGCCCGACAAACACCGCGGTGAGGTCGTCAAGGCGTTTGTGGTTCTGCGAGAAGGTGCGAGCCTTACCGGAGGCGCGCTGCGGCAATTCCTGAAGGATAAGCTGGCGCCGTTCGAGATGCCGCGCCGGGTTGAATTCCGGGACAGTTTGCCACAAACCTTCATCGGCAAGCCGTCGCGGGCGGACCTGCTGGCTGGTGAACGCCGTCGGGCCAAGGCTAGCGGTTCGGCGAAACCAGTTCCCGAACCCGCCTGACCACGGAAAGGGTGTCGCAATGAGTGTCGAGACCATCACCAACGCCCTGCAATCGCGCATCACCGATCTGGCTGGGCTCGGTGCCCGCTACAATTTCGATTTCGGCGATGACGGGATCGTCGCGCTGGATGCAACCCAGACGCCGCCGCTGATCTCGACCGAGGCGCAACCTGACGCCGACTGCACGATCCGCCTCTCGATCGGCGATATGGAGAAACTGATTTCCGGCAATCTCAACCCGACGTTGGCCTACACGCTGGGTAAGCTGAAGGTTGACGGTTCGCTGGGCTACGCGATGAAGCTTGCGTCGGTGCTGGACGAATAGCTTGACAGGGCGGATCGGCCGGGGATATAGGGCCGGTATGAAACAGACAAGGCGCCTTCGACGACGAGGTTTCAGCGGACAGGATTCGGTCCTGCGCGAGCGGCGTCTGCGTTAGTCTCCTTCGAGACATCCCTCAGGCTTCAAGCCGCCGGCAGGACCGGCGGCTTTTTTGTTTTCGCCCGGGGCTTCGACATGCAGACCAACGACATCACCATCACACATGATTGCGACAGTATCGACTGGCGGGCGCTCGCCGACTTGATCGAATGCGCGCCGCTGGTGAGGCGCGATCCGACCGATTTGCGGCGTGCCTTCGAGGCCAGCTACGCGGCGTGTTTCGCTTTCGCGGGTGCGCAGCTTGTGGGGACGGCCAGGGCGACGTCCGACGGCGTCTACTACGCCACGGTGCTCGACGTGTGCGTTCATCCCGACTTTCAGGGCCGCGGAATTGGCCGCCTGGTTGTCAAGTGTCTCCTAGGGCGGCTGCCCTCCTACAAGGTGTTCCTAACGTCCGTGCCCGGCAAGGAAGGGTTCTACAAGAAGCTCGGCTTTCTGCGGCAGACCAATGCGATGGGGCTTTACGAACCGGCCAACCGGGAGCAGGCTCTCGCGCGCGGTGTGCTGGCGGCGGAGTGAGTTTTCAGGCCATTGCCGCCTGGTGTAGGTTTGTCACTGCGTCTTGTTTGGAGGCACCATGGCTGATGACGGCAAACCACGCATGCTGAATTCGACGCCCGTGCTCAAGACGGGTGACTATGTGCGGGCGCGCGCTTACTACCAGGAACGGCTAGGCTACCGGGTGATCGAAGAAGGTGGTGATCCGCCGCGCTTTGGTATCTTCGAGCGTGGCAAGAGCGTTCTTTTCGTGAACGGCTGGCAGGGTGCGCAGGACCATCTGCCGGGGGCGTGGGAAGCTTACGTTCACGTGAACGGCCTCGATGATTTACTGGCTGAGTTGCAGGCGGCTGGCGCCACGATCACTCGATCGATCGAGACGACAGTCTACGGTATGCGCGAGTTCGAGGTGACGGACCCGGACGGTAACGTCATCTGTTTCGGGGAAGATACGGACCCGACAGCGACGGCTTGAGCCGAGAGTCCGGATCGCCCCCGCGGGTCACTAGGTCAAGAAACTGTAGGATACGTTAGGCTGCCTGGCTGGTGGAACAGCTATGCGCGCGAAAGTCAGGCGATCTGCGCCACCGCGCTGCTAACCGACTCCCTTAGAGCCCCTTCGACGAGGCTGAATTCGGCCGACAGTTTGTCAAAGATCCGGTGCAGTTCCGTGTCGAGACCAGTTCGTGCGGCGACCTCCAGCTCCTGACAGAGGTCGGCGAGGGCGGTGGCGCCGATGTTGATGCTGCTTGATTTCAGGCTATGAGCGATGTCTCCGACAGTTTGCAGATCTTGATCGTCAACCGCATTGCCAAGTTCGATGAGCTGTCCGGGCGCACTCTCAAGGTAGATGGCGATTAGACGTTGGAGGAGATCGGGACGCCCGGGTCGCTCCAATCCGCGAAGCGTTTGCAGGTGATTCCCATCAAGCACACTGTTTGTTTGACCAGGTTCGGGCCGATTGGCTTGCGCTACTGGCGCTGCGGCTGGCTGCAGCCAAGGTTCCACCTTCCGCCGAAGCTGGTTCATGTCAAACGGTTTGCTCAAATAGTCGTTCATACCCGCCGCAAGGCACTTCTCGCGATCGATCTCGAATGCATTGGCGGTCAGCGCAACGATCGGTGTCGGCGGGAGGTTTTCCAGCTTTTGCCATGATCGGATGTATTCGGTTGCATTTAGCCCGTCCATCACAGGCATCTGCAAATCCATCAGAATCAAGTCGTAGCTGTTATTCTCGACGGCGGCGACTGCATCGGCCCCATTCTCAACCATATCGATCGTGCAGCCGAGTTGAGCAAGATACTCACGGACGACCTCCTGATTGACCGCGTTGTCCTCGGCGACGAGGATGTGAGCAGCGAACTCTGCCTTGTGCTCTGTCTGAGCGATGGACGCAGCGGAGGCTGTGTCTTCACGGTCTTGGTTGGCTGCTGCTGGCGCAGCAGTCGTCACCAACGCGATCTGGTCAAACAGTTCGGATTGCCGGACCGGCTTGTTCAAGAACGTCGCTATGCCAGCTTCTCGCGCCTGTCTGCGATCCCCCTCCCAGTTCGTGGAGGTCAACATGATGAGTGGTATATCGCAGAACCACGGATCGGCTTTTACTGCGCGCGCTAGCTCGATGCCGGTCATGCCGGGCATCATCATGTCGATGATGGCAGCATCAAACAACGTGCCACCGCTGGCCTTGACTGCCCACAGTGCCTCCAGCGCGGCTGGGCCGCCGGCGACACCTTGCGTCGTGCCGCCCCAGTTCTCGATAACGTCCCGCAAAATGTCGCGGTTCGTATCGTTGTCGTCGACAATGAGGACACGAAGCCCTGCGAGAGTTCGCTTCAATTGCTTCGACTGCGCTACTTTCGTCGCGGCCGGCGGGAGCTTGGCGTTGAACCAGAAGGTTGAGCCACGTCCCACTGCGCTTTCGACGCCAATCTCACCGCCCATCAAATCCACTAGCTGCTTGGAGATGGCGAGCCCAAGGCCGGTTCCGCCGAACCGCCGGGTGATGGACCCGTCGGCCTGCTGGAAGGCCTGAAACATCCGCTCCTTGGTTGTTTGCTCCATGCCGATGCCGGTATCCGCTACGCTAAAACGGATCGATGTGCCGTCGTCGCATGGGCTGATCCGCAGGACGATCTCTCCTTTGTCAGTGAACTTTATGGCATTACCGACGAGGTTCGTAAGGATCTGGCGAAGCCGCACGGCGTCGCCAGTCACCCAAGTTGGCACGTCATCCGCGACGTGGCAAACGAACTCGAGGCCTTTGCCGTGGGCCGAATCGGCCAATAGGTCGACAACTGCGCCGATCGTCCCGTGCAAGTCGAAATCTGCTTCATCCGGATCGAGCTTGCCTGACTCGATGCGGGAGAGATCCAGAATATCATTGATGACTTCAAGCAGGCTCTCGCCGGATTGACGTAGCGTTCGAACCAGCCGGTTCTGACGATTGTTTAGCTCGGTCTGTTGCAAGAGCTCAGCCATGCCAAGAACGCCGTTCATTGGCGTGCGGATCTCGTGGCTCATGTTCGCAAGAAAAATGGACTTTGCTTCGCTTGCCTTCTCGGCCCTTTCTTTAGCAACTTGGAGTGCTTCGTGGGCGCCGCTCAAGTCGTGTGCCATCTGGTGCATGGCTCGTGCCAAGTCGCCGATCTCGTCACGTCGTTGGGTGTCGGTGCTTGCTGCGTAGTCGCCCTGGCCGATCCTGCGGGTCACCTGGGATAGGGCGGCGATCGGCCGGGCCAAGCCTTGGCCGGCAACGAAGGCAAGCATGATCCCGACGAGGCTAAGGAAGGCAAAAATGAAAGAGGTCGCGGTGAGATGATCGGCGATGGCGCTGTCGCTGATCCGATTCAGGATCTGCAGAATACGGCTCGTTTCCTGCTGCACCAGCGCGTCGCTCCAGCCCAGCAAAACGCCACCGAAGACCTCTGATCCGATCAGGATGGGTACGACGGCATGCATAACGCCATCTTCGAGCCAGGCAACCGGTTCTTTCTGAGACAACGCGGCTCTGACCTGCTCGTACTCGAGTGCCAGGCCATAGGTTTCTAGCGTCTCAGTACCATCGTGAATAGTGAGGCCGTCCTTGTCGAAAACGACAATCTCGGTAACTCGTTCTTGTTGGCGGATCGGCGACAAGAGGCCGTAAACAGTATCGATCTCGAAGTTATAGACGGGGGCGGCAACGGAATCGGCCAACAGTTCGGCCATCGCCAGCACATCGTTTTCAAGCTGCCGCTGCAGCGTGGCGCCCATCTCTTCAGCACTTGATGTCCTGACCTCGTTAAGGAGGGACCGGACTTGCAACAAAGAAACGCCAGAGGCGACTCCGACGGCCAGCGTAATGAGCCCGAGGATGGTGAGCGCGTATCGTGTTCGAATTCGCATTTACATGACGTCAACGATCAGCGGATAGAGCGCGCGGATCTCGTCAAAGTCCGCAGCGATATCGCCGACGATCCGATCGTAGCGTTTCACTTTGTAGTATTCCTGCAGCACGTCTGCTGCCTCCGGGTCTGCATGAATGTCGACTAGGATGTCTCCAATGTCTTGTTTCAAGCGGGGTGCCAGATCGCGGCGGGCGAGTAGTACAGAGCGGATAATGGGTGTGCTGGTGTGGAAGATCTCGAGGTCGGTCTTAAGCGTGCCGGGCACACGTGCCATGTCGTCCCAGTCGAGGTTGCTCATCGCACCGGCATCAGCCAAGCCTCGCGCGACCCAAGCGGCGATGTTGACCTCACCGTTCGTGAAGACGTAGCCAACTTGGTCCGGCGGCGCCGGCTGGCCGGGCTGTAGTTCGACGGCTGTGAAACCCTGTTGCCGGAGCGTGGCAAGGGGGACTAGGAATCCGGATGTTGATCCCGGATCCTCGAACGCAATCACACG
>JAAUXY010110150.1_pt1 | contig 10954 bp, 10 predicted proteins | sample 7278121 | NCBI WGS metagenome assembly JAAUXY01 (sample SAMN14350117, study PRJNA611818) | marine sediment metagenome | isolation source: surface marine sediment (1.8m) | place: French Polynesia: Moorea | collected 2018-08
GTCCGATGCGGGCACCTCGACCAGGAACGCCGGCGGGCAGGGCAGGCCGATGGCGTCGACGAGCCCGAGCAGCTCCGCCGGCGTGGCGTGGTGCGAGCCGTCCACACCCGTCGACGCTGCGAGCGGACGCACCGTCGCCTCGGCGACGTCGATCGAGGCGTCGACGAACACGACCCGGCCCGCGGCGGCGATCGGCTCGACGAGCTCGGGGACCAGCTGGGTCGAGGTCACGACCGTGACCCCGGCGAGCCCGAGACGATCGACGGCTTCGGCAACCCGCCGACCGACGGCGTCGTCGCGGCGGAGCTCGCTCCCGTAGCCGACGACGAGCACGCCGGCGCCGTCGTCAGCCACGACGCAGTTCGGCGACCGTCCGCCCACCGGCGTCGACGACCGTCACCGACATCGGCATCTGGCCGACGGCGTGGGTGGAGCAGCTCAGACACGGGTCGTAGGCACGGATCCCGGCCTCGATCCGGTTGAGGGTGGGCTCCGGCACCGTCGCGCCGTCGACGAACTCGCGGGCGATCTGGAGGATCGTGGCGTTCATCCCGAGGTTGTTCTGGCCGGTGGCGATGATCAGGTTGACGTCCTCGAGCACGCCGTGCTCGTCGACCCGGTACTCGTGGAAGAGCGTGCCCCGCGGCGCCTCCGACGCCCCGACCGCCCGCCGGCGGTTGATGCCCGCCACGGCTCGCACCTGCGTCCCGGTGAGCACTGGGTCGTCGAGGAGGAGCTCCATCCGCTCGAGGCAGGCCACGATCTCGATCAGGCGGGCATGGTGGTAGTGGAACGACGACAGCGCGATCCGCCCGGCGCGATCGCGGAACTCGCCGAGCGCCTCGTCGGCGCGCGGCGTCCCCATCCGTTCGGCGAGGTTGACTCGCGCCAGCGGCCCGACCCGGTAGATCCCGTCGGTGACCGGCGCGCCATCGGCGACGTGGGGCTTGTAGTACGGCGACTTGAGGTACGAGTCGCGGTTGGTCGCCTCGCCGACGTACTCGCGGTAGTCGGCCGGGTCCAGCCGGTCGGCGACGACGGCGCCGTCGGCGTCGACCACCTTGACGTGCCCGAGGTGGTGCTCCCACGTCCCCTCGTCGTTGGCCATGCCGAGGAACAGGCTCGGGAACCGTCCGAACGAGTCGATCTCGCGGGCGAACCGGTCGGCGATCGAGCGGTACAGCTCGAGGGTGGACAGTGCGGTCTCGAGCGCCTCGGGCAGCCCGTCCCGGATCGAGTCGCGGACCTCGGACGACATCGGGTGCGCGACCCCACCGGGGACGAGGCCGGGGGAGTGCACCTTGCGACCGGCGATCGCCTCGATGATCGACTGGCCGAACGAGCGGAGCCGGATCCCGGCCCGCGCCGGTTCGGGGTGCTCCGCCATCAGCCCGAAGACGTTGCGGGTCGCCGGGTCGGCCTCCATGCCGAGCAGCAGGTCGGGTGCGCTGAGGTGGAAGAAGCTCAGCGCGTGCGACTGGGTGATCTGGGCGAGGTTCGCCAGCGTACGAAGAGCGATGGCCGTCGGTGGCGGGGTCACGCCCATGAGCGCATCGCCGGTCTTGGCCGAGGCGAGCAGGTGGCTCACCGGGCAGATCCCGCAGGTGCGGGCGGTCAGGCTCGGCATCTCCCAGACGGGTCTCCCGCGGCAGAACTCCTCGAACCCCCGGAACTCGGTGACATGGAACCTGGCATCGTCCACCGTCCCGTCGTCGTCGAGGTGGAGCGTGATCTTGGCGTGCCCCTCGATGCGGGTCACCGGGTCGATCCGGATGGTGCGGACCATCAGCCGAACCTGATCTCCTCGCCGCGTTCGGCGGGCAGGTTTCCGTCGAGCAGGGCGGTCACCGTGGCGCGGATGCGGTCGGCGGGCGGCGGGCAGCCGGGCAGGTACACGTCGACGTCGATCACCTGGTGCAGCGGGAGCACCTTCGGGAGCAGCGGCGGGACGACGTCGGCGTCGTCGGGGATCGCACCGTCGCGGTCGGCACCGTCGACGTAGACCCGCCGGAGGATCGCTTCAGGGTCGCCGAGTGGGTTGCGCATGGCCGTCACGTTCCCGGTCACGGCGCAGTCCCCGAAGGAGACCACCTGCGAGCTGCGGGCGCGAAGCACGTGGGCCAGCTCGAGGTTGTCGGCGTTGGCGACGGCACCCTCGACGAGGGTGAGGTCGACCTCGTCGGGGAACTCCTTCGCGTCCGCGAGCGGGCTGTAGACCACCTCGACCCGTTCGGCGAGGTCGAAGAGGAACTCGTCCATGTCGAGGAACGACATGTGGCAGCCCGAACATCCCCCGAGCCAGACCGTCGCAAGCCGCACCTTGTCAGCCATCGTGCGCCAGCCTGTCAGTCATCGTCGGGCTCCCGCGGGATCCAGTGATGGTCGCGACGTGCGGCGACGAGGCGAGCGACGAGGTCCGGGTCGTGGCGCATCTCGCCGATCGTGCTGCCCTGGTAGTGCAACGAGCCGGTCGGGCACACGGCGACGCACTTGCCGCACTCGGTACACGAGCGTGCGTCGCCCCACGGCTTGCCGAGCTCGGCGACGAGATGTGCGCCGCGCCCCCGACCGGCGACGTCCCACACGTGTGCGCCCTCGATCTCGTGGCACACCCGGACGCAGCGGGTGCAGAGGATGCACCGGTTCGGGTCGGAGACGAAGCGGGGATGGCTGGCGTCGACCTGCCGGCGCGGTGCCTGGGTGTCGAGCCGGACGTGGTCCATGCCGGTCGCGACGGCCGCGTCCTGGAGCTCGCAGGCGCCGTTCGAGACGCACACCGCACAGACGTGGTTGCCCTCGGCGAACAGCAGCTCGAGGATCGCCCGCCGGTGCCGCTGGATCTTGTGGGAGTCGGTCGTGACCTCCATGTCCTCCTCGACCTGCAGGGCGCACGCCGGCTGCAGCTGCGGGCGCTCGGCGACCTGGACGACGCACAGCCGGCACGCGCCCCACTCCGAGAGCCCTTCGAGGTAGCACAGCGCCGGGATCGTGATGCCCTCCCGGCGGGCGGCGTGGAGCACGGTCTCGCCCTCGAACGCCTCGACGTCCCGGCCGTCGATCACCAATTCGACGGTCGGGCGCTGCTCACGCATGGCTCGCCCCCGGGCGAGTCACAGTTGTGTCTGACACAACTGTGACTCCATCGGCGAGGAGGTCCTCGTACTCCGGTCGGAAGTAGTGCAGCGTGCTGACGACCGGGTTGGGGGCCGACTGCCCGAGCCCGCACAGGCTGGTCTCGCGGACGACGGCGCACAGCTCCTCCAGCAGCGCCAGGTCCTCGGCGTCGGCGAGGCCGTTGCAGATCTTGTCGAGCAGGCCGTGGATCTGGACGGTGCCGGCTCGGCACGGGACGCACTTCCCGCACGACTCGTCCATGCAGAACTCCATGAAGAACCGGGCGACCTCGGGCATCGACACCGAGTCGTCCATCACGACGAGCCCGCCCGATCCCATGATCGACCCCAGTTCCCGCAACGACTCGTAGTCGACCGGCGTGTCGAGGAAGCGGGGTGGGATGCAACCGCCCGACGGCCCGCCGGTCTGGGCGGCCTTGAACGTCCCGCCGTCGGGGACGCCGCCCCCCATCTCCTCGACGATCGTGCGCAGGGAGATCCCCATCGGTACCTCGATCAGGCCGGTGTGGCGCAGGTTGCCGGCGAGTGCGAACACCTTCGTCCCGGCACTGGCCGGCGTGCCGATCGAGCGGAACCACGGTGCACCCCGGGAGATGATGGCGGGCACGTTGGCGAGGGTCTCGACGTTGTTGATCATCGACGGCATGCCGAACAGACCCCGCTCGGTCGGATACGGCGGCCGCAGCGACGGGGTGCCGCGCTTGCCCTCGATCGACGCCATCAGCGCCGTCTCCTCGCCGCACACGAACGCGCCGGCACCGATCCGCACCTCGACCTCGAAGTCGAAGTCGGTCTCGAGGATCCGGCGACCGAGCAGGCGGTTGCGCCGCGCCGAGCGGATCGCCCGGTCGAGCCGCTCCACGGCCTTCGGGTACTCGGCCCGGACGTACACGTAGCCGCGGCTCGCACCGGTTGCGTAGGCCGCGATCGCCAGACCCTCGAGGACGCGGTGCGGGTCGTCCTCCATCACCGTCCGGTCCATGTAGGCGCCCGGGTCGCCCTCGTCGCCGTTGGCGATGACGTATTTCTGGTCCGCCTCGGCGGCGGCGAGCAGCGCCCACTTGCTGCCGACCGGGTAGCCCGCACCACCGCGGCCGCGCAGCCCCGAGGCCTTGATCTCGTCGACGACCTCGACCGGGGTCATCTGGGTGATCGCCTGCTCCATGGCGGAGTAGGCGCCATGGGCGACGGCCGATTCGAGCCGGTCCGGGTCGATCACGCCGGCGTTTGCCAGCACGACCCGTTCCTGATGCGCGAAGAACGGCATCTCGTGGTCGAGCACATGGTCGACGAGCGGTTCGTCGCGGCCGATGTGGGAGTCGACGATCTCGGCACCGAGGACCGGGTCGACCGATTCGTACATGGTCTCGGTGCCACCGCGCGGCAGGACGCGCACGAGCGGGCCGCGGCTGCAGAGCCCCATACATCCGGTCGGTACGAGCTGGACATCGCGCGAGCGCCGACCGGCCTCGATCGCGTCGCCGATCGCCTCGTACGCCGTGCCTGCCCCTGCGAGCTGGCACGCCGTGCTCGTGCAGGCCTTGATCCGCCACGGGTACCGGGTGCGGTCCTCGTGCTCCTGTTCGGCGACGGCGTGCAGATCGATCGGCGCCGCCATCAGTCGCTCCCCGCCGAGGCCTCGGTCGGCGACCCGACTTGGGCGGTGATCGACGCCACCATCTCGTCGGCGTCGAGCTTGCCGAGGACCGTCCCGTCGAGGACGACCACCGGGGCGAGGCCGCACGAACCGAGGCAGCGGGCCGTGCGCAGCGTCATCCGCTGGTCCTCCGAGGTGCCGCCGGCCATGACGTCGTACTCCTCGCCGACGCGGCGCACGATGTCGTCTGCACCCTTCACGAAGCACGCGGTCCCGGTGCACACCGTGCACGAGTGGTCGCCAGGCGAGCTCAGCTCGAACAGGTGATAGAAGGTCGCCACGCCGTAGACCTGGCTCGGCGGCAGGCGCAGCGCGTGCGCCACGTAGAGCAGGACGTCCTCGGACAGATAGCCGAACACGTCCTGGGCGACGTGGAGGATCTCGATCAGTTGGTCCTGGTCGTGGTGCACCCGCTTCAACCGCTTGTCGACGACCGCGAACCGGTCGTCACCCGACGGGTGAGCCGTCGAGGAGGAATCGGTCGTGGTCGTCATCGGTGGCGGGGCCGTTCGCGGCCTCCCGTGCATCGTCGCCGGCTCCGGCCCGCGGCGACAGAGCAGGACGGCCCTATCGCGCGCCCGCGCCGGGGGCGATCTGCTTCAATCGGCGCGATGGTCCGCAGCCTGGTCGTCGACACCGACACCGCCTCCGACGACGCGATCGCACTGCTGCTGGCGGTCCGCCACCCGGCCGTCGAGGTGCGGGCGGTCACCGTCGTCGCCGGCAACGTGCCGCTCGAGCTCGCCGTGCGCAACGCGATCGTCACGCTCGATCTCTGCGGCGGCGACCACGTACCGGTCCACGCCGGGCGCGCCGAGCCGCTGCATCGTCCGTTGCAGACGGCGCAGAACGTCCACGGCAACGACGGCATGGGCGGTGTCGATCTCCCGATGCCGAGCCGTCCCCCCGACGGGTGGGATGCGGTCGAACAGCTGGTGCAGATCGCGGCGACCGAGCCGGGCCGACACGACCTCGTCACGCTTGGACCGCTCACCAACGTCGCCGCCGCGCTGGAGCGCGACCCGTCGTTGCTGACCAGGTTCGGCCACACCTACCTGATGGCCGGTGCGCCCGACGGCGTCGGCAACACCAGCACACTGGGCGAGTACAACGCGTGGGCCGACCCCGAGGCCGCCGCGCGCGTGCTCGCCGCCGCCGGGGAGAAGACGTTGATCGGGTGGAACATCTCGCGCACGTACGCCGTCGTCGACCGCGACGAGCAGGCTCGGTTGCGCGCCTGCGGCCCACTCGGCGAGTTCGCCGTCGACATCAACGGCGACGTCGACGCCTATGCGCTGGCCACCGGACTCGACGGCTTCGACCTCCCCGACCCGGTTGCGATGGCGGTCGCCATCGACCACTCGATCGTCGAGGAGAGCACCGACGAGTGGCTGGTCGTCGGACTCGACGAACCGACCCGCGGCTGCACGATGCCCGACCGGCGATTCGACCGGACCGCGCCGAACACCCACGTCGTCTGGCGGGTCGACGAGGGGGCGTTCAAGGCGATGCTGTTCGACGCGTGTACGCCGGACGGGTGAACGACCGGCCCTCAGAGCAGGTGGCCGATCGAGTCCAGGGCAGGACGGGCCACGACGAGCAGCCACACCAGGTATGGGATGGCGACGATTGCAGCCGCTCGTGACGACGACGTCGCTGCGACGTGGCGCACGCCGGTGACCAGCGCGAACGGCATGAGCATCGCGAAGACGACGACGGCGACGATTAGTCCGGGGCCGAGGATCTGCATCGCGCCGGCGACGATCAGCACGACGGTCGCCAACCCGGCGACGGGGAGGTGGGACCATCCGACGACTGCGAAGGTCGACCACATCGAGTCGACGGCCGAGGTTGGGGCGCCTTCACCTGCTGCCCGGCCGTTGAGCACACGGCCGATCGCCCAGATCCCGACCGTCAGCCCCAGCGCACCCCACACGCCGGCGATCGCGAGACGCGTGAACGCCCGCGGTTCGGTGAAGGCCAGGCCGCCCAGCCGGTCGAGGGCGAGCAGGCCCCACGCGACCCCGACGAGGGCCGCTCCCGACCACGCCGACGACTGGCCCAGCTTGGACCAGCGCGCCTCGGCGGCGTCCAGCGCCCAGCCGGCCAACCTCACGGGCGCCACACCTCGGCATCGGGCCAGAACGTCGACACATCGCCCGGGAACGACGTCAACGCCGGCAGCCGGTCGAGGATCTCGCCGGCCAGGACGCCGTCGCCGACCGCCAGCCCGAGCGCAGCATCGAACGTCGTCCCGGTCAGGCGATCGCGCAGCTCGTCGCCGGCGACCTCGAGCTCGACGACGGTGCCGGCGACCCGCCGGGAGAAGACGACCCACCGGTCCGGGTCGGTGGGATCGATGACGACGGCGATCTCCAGCCCGGCGACGACGTCGTTGGCGACCCCCGCCCGGCGCAGGTCGTCCACCGGGTAGGCGCGTGCCTCGGCGGTGAAGTCGACCACGATGTGGAGCTCGCCGAGGTCGAAGCCGGTCGGCTCGCCGGGCACGTCGAGCGCCAGCGTCTCGGGGTGCCGGTCGCGCCAGGCGCCCCACGAGGTGAACTGGGAGGCGAGCAGCTCGACGGTCTGCCCTCGGCGGGGCCCGGCGATCGCCTCGCCGAGCGGCTGGCTCCAGACGCTGCCGGTGCCGTGGTCCCACCACGTCATCGCGTTGCCCCACAACGCCCCGTGGACGCCGAAGATCAGCGTCTCACCTTCGACCTCTCGGCGATGGACCATCGCCGTGGCGCAGAGCGGTCACCAACTGACGAGGATCGGGTCGCCGCCCAACTCGTCGACGACCAGTTCCCTGCCGTTGAGGAAGCTCACCGGGTAGGCCTTCGCCTCGCCGCCGATCTCGACCCCGATGACGTCGGTCGACGCCGCCCACCCGGCCTCCGCAGCGCGCACGAACTGCGGGTCGTAGATCGGGCGGATCGCATCGCGGGGGAGGAGTTGGCGGAACCCGTCGGGGAGCGGTTCGCCCGCGGTGACCGGGTTGTATGCCGATCCCGGGTCGACGCGCACCCCCGCGGCGGTGCTACGTGGCGAGGTGTCCTCTCCGAACGACCACACCGTCGCGGCGACCAACGCCCCGAGCACCGCCAGGGTGACGGCGACGCCCTTCCTCGACAGCGATGGTGCGGGTTGGCGCGACTCCATGCGTGGTCGAACCCGGCCGGCGGCGCGGAGATTCCGTCGCCGCCGATGAACGGTCTCGAAACTGGTCCGGCGGCAGTGCGGCCCTGACCAGGCGCGACGTGTCGTGGGGAGGTCGGCGCCGAGAAATCCCGCACCGAACTGAGAGTGGGCCACGTCGACGTGCTCTCCCCCCGTGAAACGACGCATCCGGCGTCGCCACACCAGGAGCGAGAGATGACCGCCGCACTCAACACCCCGACCATGTACACACCGAACCGCACCCGCCGGACGACCACCCGCGCCGTCGCTGCGGTCGCAGCGATCGCCGTGCTCGCTGCGTCCGCCTGTTCGACCTCGACCGAGCAGCAGGCCTCCGGCGTAGACGCCGGGTTCGAGCAGGAGGTGGCGCGTCCCGATCCGGCCGCCACACCACCGGCCCAGGAGACCACCGAGGCAGCCCCGGCCCCGGCGCCGTCCGGAGCGCCCGAGCCGGCGGCCGAACCGTCCGAACCCACCGGCGACGAGGCCGAGGACGCCAACGACCTGCTCGACGACTCCGACGACCAGCCCGAGCCGGAGCCCCCCGCCCCGCAGCCCGATCCACCCGACGCCGAGGACGAGGGCGACGAGCCGGTCGAGCTCGAACCGGTCCCGCAGCCCGAACCCGAGCCGCATCCGTGCGACTCGCTCACGCCGGACGGATCGTCGCTCGTCGTCGGCCCGGACCCGCTCGTCCTCGACGACGGCGACCTCGACGGCAGCCTGTTCATCGTCAACTGCAGCGACGGTGACATCGACTGGACCGCAGCGACCAAGCCGTCGGTGAGCCTCGACGACGACGGCGCCAACCTGCTGCCCGGCGCGTTCGCCGAGCTCGACTTCGAGATCGACGCCGACGCCTGGGACCCGGGCGCGATCGACTTCAAGATCAAGGTCAGCGAGCCCGGCCACAACCACTACGTCGACATCCACGCGTTCCGGCCGCTGGTCGGCACCGACGTGGTCGCCGGGAACGGCACCCTCACCGCCGGCCCGGGCGCTGGCGGCTGCAACAACCAGTGCATCGTCAGCGCGCTGCTGGTGCCGAACTTCAACAGCCCGAACCTCGGGCTCGACATCACGACGAACACCCCGGCGACGATCCGCACGTGGGTGTCGACCGCCGGCCCCGTGTTCGACGACGACGTCCCGAGCTTCCCCGGGGTGGCTCCGATCGACACGTCGCCACCTGGCGCCACCCAGCACCACGCCGTGTTGGCTCCGCTCCAGGCGGGCACCGACTACCACATCATCGTCAGCGCCACCGACGAGTTCGACCACACCTCGTACCGGGTCGGCGAGTTCACGACGATCACCCCGGTCGCCAACCCCGGTGATTTCGTGCTCCCAGGCGATCCGCCGGGCTGCTCCGCGCAGTGCATCACCGAGGCGCTGTTGACCGCCGGCACCGACTTCTCGCAGAAGCACCTGAGCATCGCCAGCCACACCGCTGCCCGGTTCCAGGTGTCGGTCGCCGACGAGGCGCCGGTCTGGGCCGACGGCATCCCCAGCTTCGCCGACACCGACGTCTGGGTGCCGAGCGGCCTCGAGTTCCACACCGAATGGGAGACCGACCTCGACGGGCTCGAGGCGAGCACGACGTACCACGTCGTCGTCCGGGCCGAGGACGCCTTCGGCAACGTCGACCACCGGGCGGGCCAGTTCCAGACCGGCCCGGCGCCGACCTTCGACGTGATCTTCACCAACCTTGCGATCGACGTCGAAGACGACGGCGACAAGGGGGCCAACCGGGGCGAGCTGCGCTTCGCCTGGCGGGTCGGCGACGACCACGCCGGCAACCGCGGCGAGGACAAGATCAGCAGCGGCGACCGAGTGCACTTCAACCGGCCGAACTCGACGTTCGTCGCCCGCGACGTCGTCGAGTTCGTGCCGACCGTCTTCGTCGCCGGGTTCGAGCGGGACCCCGACGGCAAGTTCGAGTGGTGCTCGATGGGCACCGGCACGCCGACCGTCAACGGGAGCATCGACGACTGCGACGTCGTCTGGAGCGTCGCCGCCGGCGGCATCTTCACGCTCGATTCGCTGAGCGGCCTGCCGAGCTGCGCCGGGCTCGGCTTCGACCCGTTCTACGACGCCCACCGGTGCATGACGCTGACGACCGGTGACACCAACGGCGGCCGGCCCGAGTTCACCTCCACGGTCGCCGTGCAGGTGACCGGCTGACCCGACCACATGCGGGCGGGGTGCCGGTGGACCAGACTGAGGCCACCGGCGCCCCGCTCGACGATCCACCCAGATCGACGAGTGAACGAGGCGAGGAATGCACGATGTCCGACACGAACCGCTCCGACCGGGAGTTGGTCGCCGCCCACCTCGGCGGCGACCCGGCCGCGCTGGCGGCGATCTACGACCGGTACGCGGATTCGCTCCACGACACCGCCCGGGCGATGCTCGCCGATGCCCACGACGCCGAGGACATGACCCAGGACGTGTTCGTGATCGCAGCCCAGCGGCTCGGCCAGCTGCGCGACCCCGATCGGTTGCGGCCCTGGCTCTTCGCCATCCTGCGCAACGAGGTCTACAAACGCAGCGACCGCCGCAAGCGTGTGAGGCCGACCGACTTCGAGGGCGTGGCTGAGATGGCCGCGCCGGTCGACCCCTGCGCCGAGGGCGCCGACGTCGAGCGGGCCGAGGCGGCCGCCTTCGTCCGCGCCGCCGCCCTCGGCCTGAGCGAGCGCGACCAGCTCGTGCTGGAGCTGAGTGCCCGTCAGGGGCTGGCCGGGGCCGACTTGGCGGACGCGCTCGGCGTCAGCCAGCAGCGCTGCCACGTGCTCGTCAACCGGACGCGGTCGCGCATCCGGTTGACGAGCACGTGGCACCGCTGCTGGGTGACCCCGAGGGCGTCGGCGAGGTCGGCACCGGCCAGCCCCTGGCGGGCGCTCAGCTCGAGGACGAGTTGGTCGCGTTCGCTCAGACCGAGGGCCGCGGCCCGGACGAAGGCGGCGGCCTCGGCCCGCTCGAC
>JAAUXY010016663.1_pt1 | contig 10953 bp, 12 predicted proteins | sample 7278121 | NCBI WGS metagenome assembly JAAUXY01 (sample SAMN14350117, study PRJNA611818) | marine sediment metagenome | isolation source: surface marine sediment (1.8m) | place: French Polynesia: Moorea | collected 2018-08
CTGGGCCGCGCGCTCTATCCGCAAGAGAACATGTGGCGGCTGGCCGAACCGCTGATCCGCGACTACATCCGCCGCGAATACGGGCCCGAGGCGCGCGCCGCGCACGCGATCAACAGCGCTCTGGAGAGCCTGGAGAAGCTGCCGCACATTATCGAGCAAATGGACAAGGCCGGCGCGATGATCGGCGACGGCGGCTTCAAGCTGGACCCGGAGACCATCGCGGCGATCCGCGGCGAAGGGGCGCCGCGCGGCATCTATCGGCTGTGGATGGCGGTCGCGCTGGCGCTCAGCCTGGCGACCGCGGCGCTGGTACTGATGCTATGAGGATGCCTCACACCACTGGACGCATCGGCACGCTTTGGCCATAAACGCGGCCCCGCACCCCAATCGCTTCAAGACCCTTCAACCGAGGCAATCCATGCGAATCTTCTCCGGCGTGCAGCCGACCGGGAACCTTCATCTCGGGAACTACCTGGGCGCGATCCGACACTTCGTGGACCTGCAGCACAAGGCCGAGTGCATCTATTGCGTGGTCGATCTGCACGCGCTGACCCAATGGCAGGATCCGACCGAACTGCGCGCGCAGACGCGCGAGGTGACCGCCGCGTTCCTGGCCGCCGGGATCGATCCGAAGCACAGCATCGTGTTCAACCAGTCGCAAGCGCCAGCCCATGCTGAGCTCGCGTGGATCTTCAACTGCGTGGCCCGGATCGGTTGGCTGAGCCGGATGACCCAGTTCAAGGAGAAGGCCGGCAAGCACCGCGAACGCGCCTCGGTCGGGCTGTATGCCTATCCGATCCTGATGGCGGCCGACATCCTGGCCTATAAGGCCACCCACGTGCCGGTCGGCGAGGACCAGAAGCAGCACCTGGAACTGGCCCGCGACATCGCCCAGAAGTTCAACAACGACTTCGACAGAGAGCTGTTTCCCATCATTGAACCGCTGATCCTCGGGCCGGCCACCCGGGTGATGAGCCTGCGTGACGGCACCAAGAAGATGTCCAAATCCGACCCGTCAGATGCCTCGCGGCTGAACCTGACCGACGGGCCCGATGAGATCGCCCAGAAGGTGCGCAAGGCAAAGACCGACCCAGAGCCGCTGCCCGGCCCCGAGGTGCTGGATGAGGCCGGCCAGGTGAAGACGGAAGCGGACAAGGCGCGACCGGAAGCGTTCAACCTGTTGTCGATCTACGCCGCGCTCGCCGGCGAGGACATGCCCGCCGTGCTGAGCCGTTACGAAGGCGCGCAGTTTAGCGCGTTCAAAGGGTCGCTGGTGGATCTGGCGGTCGAAAAGATGGGGGCGATCGGCAGCGAGATGCAGCGGCTGATGGCCGATCCCGGCCACGTCGACAGCGTGCTGGCCGACGGCGCGGAACGCGCCCGGGCGATGTCCGAACCGGTCCTGCGCGAGGCGCAGAACGCCGTCGGCTTGCTGCACCCGGAGGGTTGAGGCGAACCTAGTCCCCCGGCATGGCGCGGGACGCGGCGGCCAGGCCGAACCCGCTGGCCACCTTGTCCAGGCAAACCGGCAGGCTATAGATCCGGTGCGGCTCTGCCACACCGCGCAGCTTGTGCACACCCAAGTCCTCCAGGCCCTCGCCATCGTTCAGCGCGACCGCCTCGGACACGAGCACCGTGCGGCCCAGCGCGCGGCACTGGCCTTCCAGGCGGGCCGCATGGTTGACCGCCGGGCCGATCACCGTGAAATCAAGCCGGTCGGCGCTGCCGATATTGCCGTACAGCACGCGGCCCATGTGCAGGGCCATGCCGTAGACGATCGGCGCCTTGCCGGCAGCAACCCGTTCCGCGTTCTTCGCCGCCACCGCTTCGGCCGCGTCCCGGGCGGCCGCCTGCATGTCGCGGCAGACCGACGCGCAGTCGTCCCGGTCGCTGATCGGCATGATCGCCAGCATGGAGTCGCCGATGAACTTCAGCACCTCGCCGCCGTGCGCGGTGATCGCGGTGGCCATGCAATCGAAATAGTCGTCCAGCAGCTCGACGACCTCGGAGCCGGGCAGACGGTCGGCCAGCGGCGTGAAGTCGCGCAGGTCCGAGATCCAAATGGCCGCCTCGACCTCCTCCACCTCGCCGCGCTGGATCTGACCGTCCATGATCCGTTCGCCGGTCGCGTGGCCGACATAAGTGTCGAGCAATGAAACCGCGATGCGCCGGATCGATTGGACCTCCAGCATGGTCGCCGAAAGATCGGCCAGGCGCTCCAGCATGGCGATCTCTGCGTCGGAGAACCCTTGGTCCTTGTCCGTGGCGAAGGTCATGACGTTGATCTGGTCGGTCGAAAACCGGATCGGCATCGCGATGTAGTCGGTCATCCCTTCGTCCGCCAGCTCGTCCAGAACCGGAAACTCGCGGGGCCCGGGGCCCGGTTCGATTCGGCAACGAACTATTTTTCCGGTCTGGTGCACCCGGTACATCGGGCTCTTCAGGTACTTGTCGCTGTCGAGAATACCGTGGCCTCGGTCGACCTCTTCGGAGCACCAGGCGTTGCGCTGCCACAGATAGGTGGTCGCCGCCACATTGGGGTGCAGCGTGCGCATCGACAGCACGGCACGGGCGACCGGCAGCCCAGCCTCGTTCAGCTTCTCACACAGACCCCCGAAAAACGCCCGGGTCCGGCGCATGCGCCGCGCGTCACGCAGGATCCAATCGCTGACTTTCGCCTCGCAGGCGGCGCAGTGGTTCAGGTCGCTCACGCGCTCAATCCCTTTCGTCGCTCCAACTCACGCGCTTGATATGGTCAGCATTTTGCCCCAAATAAACCTCCATCCGCCAATCTCGGGCGACACACTGCGCCAAGGATGACCAACGATGTTCATTCAAACCGAAGAAACGCCCAATCCGGCCACCTTGAAATTCCTGCCGGGCCGGGTGGTCCTTGAAGGCGGCACGGCCAATTTCTCGTCGCCCGATGCCGCCGCGCCGTCGCCGTTGGCCGAAAGCCTGTTCGGCGTCGACGGGGTCACCAACGTGTTCTTCGGGACCGATTTCATCACCGTCACCAAGAGCGACGATAAGGAATGGTACCTGATGAAGCCGGCCATCCTGGGCGCGATCATGGAGCATTACACGTCGGGCCGGCCGGTGCTGTTGGAGCAGACCGCGATGACCGCCGATCAGACCGGGTCGGAAGACGACGACGAGATTGCCGCGCAAATCCGCGAGCTGATCGACACCCGGGTGCGGCCGGCGGTGGCGCAGGACGGCGGTGACATCGTTTTTCAGGGCTTCGACGCCGGAATCGTCTATCTGCACATGCAAGGCGCCTGCGCCGGATGCCCCAGCAGCACGGCCACGCTGAAGATGGGCATCGAAAACATGCTGAAGCACTATATTCCCGAGGTCGTGGAGGTCCGCGCCCTCTAAGAGGAGATTCGCGCGGGCTAGGTCTCGCGAATTCGCCACAATCTTTTTTCAAGATTATCTCAATATTTCGCCCTGAAAATGCTATCAGGGCGTGCTGAGGCGCCCGACGGGCAAATATGGACTTTGGGTGTGCAGGGATGCTGAGCGAGTTTTCGCTTCAGGCGCAGAGCGGATTCACACATTTTTTGGACCGTAGAACGGGCGGAAGTTGCTCCGTTGGAACGCGGTGCTTTGATTTAGGCCGAATCCTCTTGGGCTGTGGCGCGATTGGATTGGTGACGTGGCTGGCGAGCCACGGGCCGCTCGACGCGACCCCGCCCCGGCTGAACAGCGCCGCTGGCAAGCTGGAACTGGTTAACGCCGGAACGGCGGTCGAGCTGAACGCCCTGCTGCCATACGCGGTGTCCGCCGAGCACGTTCAGGCGCTGTCGGTTCCGCCCAAGCTGGTCGCCTCGCTGCCAGACGACCTCAGCGCGCTCTCGCCCGACCGCCGGAAGGAGCTGTTCATTCGGGCGATCCTGCCGATCGTGCTGGCGGAGAATGCGCGGATCACCGAATTGCGCCGGTATGTGGAATATCTCGTGCGCCAGGCCCCAGGCGGCCTGAGCTTGGAGCCGGAGCAGCGCACCTGGCTCGATTCGGTGATGCAAAGCTATGGATTGCCGGCGCTGGATGGGGCCCGACCCTCGGTCGACGACCTGCGCGCCCTGCTGCTGCGGGTGGATGCGGTGCCGGCGTCGCTGGCCCTGGCCCAGGCCGCGCTGGAGACCGGATGGGGCACCTCGCGCTTCGCCCAGCAAGGCAATGCGCTGTTCGGACAGCGCACATGGGACACGCGCGCCGGCATGCTGCCGAAGGACCGCCCGGTTCATGTCACCTTCCGGGTCCGCCAGTTCGACACCCTGGCCGACGGGGTGAGAGCCTATCTGCACAACCTGAACACCCATCCGGCCTATGAAGGCTTCCGGGCGCTGCGCGCGGCGCAGAACCGGGCCGGCGGCGGCAATGTGAAGGCGCTGGTCGCCACTCTGGCGGCCTATTCGGAGCAGGGCTTCGAGTACATCGCGCGACTGCAGCGGATCATCCGCGACAACCGGCTCCAGCGGCTCGACGGCGCCCAGCTCTCACGCGCGCTGTAGGCGCCCTTTCCCAGTTCGTTACGGCTGCGGTACGAAGAACTGGCGGCCATACCAGCGCCAGCGACCGTCCGGTCCGGGCATGGTGCAATTCACCCGATTGCGCCGATAGGTCAGCGGTTCGTTCAGGCGCACTTCCACCCGGCTCGCGCCCAGGCGCTCGACGCGGACCTTCCCCTGGCCCTGGGCGAAGCACGCCAGCCGGTTCAGCCGCTCGCCGAGATCGGGGTCGACGGTGAACCCGACCAGCGGCGGGTTGTGCTCGACCCGGGTGTCCGGCGGGGTCACCTCGCCCACCGGCAACGGCAGCGCGTTGCCGACCAAGCGCAATCGGTCGAGGCCACCAAACTGCTCGGACATGGCAAAGCGCGGCAGAGCCATTCGGTCGGCCCGGGCATGGGCGACCCCGGAGTTCTGCGCAAAGGAGGCGCGGTGGCCGGCCTCGCCGACCAGCTTCTCCACCGCCCGGCTGTGATGGCCAAAGGGATAGGCGAACAAGTCGGGGCGCAGGCCGAGTTCCCCCTCGAACGTCTTTCGCGCCCGCCCCAGATCGCCCTGATTGGCTGCCACCGAGCGCGCCGGCATGCTGGCGTGCGCGTTGCCTTGGCTGCCAATGGTGACCAGTCCGCTGGCCTGCATCTCGCGGATCTGAGACCAGGTCATGTAGCGCCCCGAGCCGCTGGACAGGGTGCCTGAGGCCAGAAACAGCGTGAACGGCAGGCCGGCCTCGCGCAGTCGCGGCCAGGCTTGGTCATAAACCGAGCGAAATCCGCCATCGATGGTGAGCACGACCGTGCGGTCCGCGAGTTCGGCCCCGGTTTCGAACGCATCGATGACGTCGGCCAGGGAAGCGACCGTATAGCCGCCGGCCTTCAGCTCCGCCAGGTGCGCCTCGAATTGGTCGAGGCGAATGTTGGTGGAGGATCGGCCTTCAATGCCAAAGCGCTGGTAAACCAGGACCGATGCCCAGTCCGCGGCCATGGCCGGCTGCGCGGCCATTAAGAGCCATAGCCCGATGCACCAGCCGATCCGCGTCCCAACGGCTAGACTCTTGGACCAACGGTCGCATATGCCTGCTGCACTTTCAGATTTCATCCGCGGCCTCCGCATTCGGCGTCCGCGATGGCCGACCGCAGGAGAACGCGAGGTGCGTGGACGAAGCGGTTGTCGGCCGTCAGTGAGGGACGCTGCGGCCCAACTCTAGCAGCGATGGGGTGTGAGTCCATGACCGACTGCCTGAGCGACGACGCGCTCGATCTGTTGTTTCGCGAGGCCCGCACGCACAGCACATTTCTCGACCGCCCGGTGCCGGTGGAGGTACTGCAAGCGGTGTACGACCTGGCCAAGATGGGCCCGACCAGCGCCAACTGCCTGCCGATGCGCATCGTGTTCGTGATCTCGTCCGAGGCCAAGGAGCGCCTCCGGCCACACTTGTCGGCCGGCAATGTCGACAAGACCATGGCCGCCCCGGTGTGCGCGATCATCGCCCATGATCTGGCGTTCTACGACCTGTTGCCGGAGACGTTTCCGCACACGGACGCGCGATCCTGGTTCGCCGGCAATGACGCCAAGATCCAGGAGACCGCGTTCCGCAACGCCTCGCTGCAGGGCGCCTATGTCATGCTGGCGGCCCGCGCGTTGGGATTGGCAGCGGGGCCGATGTCCGGGTTCGACAACGCCGGCCTGGATCAGGAGTTCTTTGCCGGAAGCGCGGTCCGTTCGAACTTCCTGTGTAATCTCGGCTACGGCGATGCCGAAGGCCTGCGGCCACGGGGGCCGCGCCTGGACTTCGAGCGGACCTGCACCGTCCTGTAGGTCTCGGGTTCGATCGAGCGTCAGCACTAACTCATCCGCGATGCCGTCATGCGCCTGCTTGCGTTCAACACCGCCTTCGATACCGCGTCGGCCGCGTTGTGGGCGGGCGCGCCGGGCAGCGATCCGAACGACGCCGTGTGCCATGCCGCAAATCGAACGGACGCGCGCGGGCAAGCCGAGGCGCTGATGCCGATGATCACCGAGCTGATGGCCGAGGCAGGCTGGCGGTTCCACGATCTCGATGCGATTGCGGTCGCCCGCGGGCCGGGCAGCTTCACCGGGGTGCGGACCGGGTTGGCCGCCGCGCGCGGCCTGGCGCTGGCCAGCGGCGCACCGGTGCGCGCGGTCAGCACGCTCGATGCGCTGGCCCAGTCCGCCTGCGCCGCCCCGCGTGACGGGGGCGCGCTTGAGGCACCGGTCCTGTGCGCGCTGGCGAGCCGGCGCCAGGAGGTGTTCGTCCAGCTATTCGATCCGGCCGGCGCGGCGCTGGCAGAGCCGCGGGCTCTGGTTCCGGCGGCCGTGTGCGGATATCTGGACCTGCACGATGTCCGCGCCGCGGCCGTCGGTGTGGTGGGAAGCGCGGGCGGCTCCGTGCTGCAGGCGCTTGCAGCCGATGGACGCGCGGCGCACCCGCTTGCCGGGCCCGATGTCCCCGATGCCGGTTGGATCGCGTATGCCGCGGCGCTGATGCCGGACGCGGCAACGGGGACGGATGCGCCACTCTATCTGCGCCCGGCTTCGGCGACGCCGGCGCGCGACGGCGGCCGGCTGCGTCCGACCGCGGCCGACCGGCCGTCGCAATGAGCGGACCGAGCTTCGGTGTGACCACACTCGCGCCGGAGCATTGCGAGGCCGCGGCTGCCCTGCACGCCGCGTGCTTCTCCGCTGGATGGTCGGCGTCGGGCTTCCGCTCCTTCCTCAGCCAATCGGATGTCTACGGATTCGCCGCCATCGATCTGGACGGCGTCCTCCTCGGATTGGTGCTGGCCCGCTCAGCGGCCGGAGAAGCTGAACTTCTGACGCTGGCCACGCTGCCCGAGGCGCGGCGGCGCGGCATAGCCTGGAAACTGATGCAGGCGGTGCTCGAGCGGACCTGGCAGAGCGACGCGCAGCGCCTGGTCCTGGAGGTGTCGGCAAGAAATGAAACGGCTGTTGGTCTCTATCGGCGCTGCGGGTTCGTAGAAATCGGCCTGCGCCGCGACTATTACGCCAGCGCGGGCAAGCAAGACGCCTTGGTCATGGCGCTGCGGCGTGACCAAAGTGAGGTCGGGGACTTCGATCGCCGCGGCGAGACAGGTCAACGGCCACCCGAGGCATAATTGAACGCGCGCTATGTGGAAAAAACCTTGGGTGGTCGTTGCAAGAGAAAGGCTGATGAAAGTTTCTGGTCATCAAGAGAAATCAGAGTCCAGGGCTCCATTGTTTGTTTGCAAATGTCGTCGAAGCACTTATAAGAAGGGTGCTTCGACAGACGGCCGTTGCTTCTGAAACGAGACACCGGGGGCGGAAAAACATGGTCGATGCGAACCATGAGCAAGAGTTGCTGAGCTTGACCGCAGACATCGTTGCCGCGCACGTGAGTAATAACACGGTGGCGGTCGACGACTTGCCCAGCTTGATCAGTGAAGTCTATCTCTCTCTGGCGAGAATCGGGCAGGCGGCAGAGCCGGAACCAGAGAAATTGCAGCCTGCGGTGCCGATCAAGCGATCGATCACGCCGGATTTCCTGATCTGCCTGGAAGACGGCAAGAAACTGAAGATGCTGAAGCGGCATCTCAAGACGGCCTACAACATGACACCGGCCGAGTATCGCGACCGCTGGGGGCTGCCGCCGGATTATCCGATGGTGGCGCCGAACTATGCCCGCCAGCGCAGCCGCCTGGCCAAGCAGATCGGGCTTGGCACACGGGCCCGTCGGAGTCGCTGAAAACCGCTTGCGAGTCGTATATCCGGGCCTGGGCGACCGAACCGCGCGATTTGGTGGTTTAGGTTTCCATTGCTTCGCCCAGTGGATAAAATCCGAGCGCTTTCGGTTGCGAGATAGGCGGAACCCAAGCCGCATCGGGCGGCGGATGCTCCACGACCGTGACCGAGATCTGAGGTAAACGGAAGAGGAATTGGGCCCTCGCGCTGACCCAATCCTGAGGCTGCAACGTGGTATCTCGTCTGGAAAGGCTCTGCCTCGAACGAAATCTGAAGATGACGGAGCAGCGCCGTGTGATCGCTCGGGTTCTGTCCGAGGCCACCGACCATCCGGATGTGGAACAAGTTCATCAGCGCGCCTCCGAAATCGATCCGCGGATCAGCATCGCGACCGTGTACCGCACGGTCCGGCTGTTCGAAGAGGCCAACATCCTGGAGCGGCATGACTTCGGCGACGGGCGTGCGCGGTACGAGGAAGCCCGCGAAGAACACCACGACCACCTGATCGACATCGAATCGGGAAAAGTGCTGGAGTTCCACAATTCCGAACTCGAGCGGCTCAAGCAGGCGGTGGCCGAAGAACTGGGCTACCGGCTGGTCGATCATCGCCTCGAGCTGTACGCGGTTCCGATGAAGAAGACCGGCGAGAACGAGTGACTTCGTCGGCCCCGCCGCCGGGCATGCACCGGCCGGCGGGCGCGAGGTCATTGTCATGACGGCGTAATGCGTTACCGATAGGCGTGGCGAATCCCCTTGGCAAGGACCGCCACACTCGAACCGATCGGAAAAAGACTGGCCGAGCGAATGACGCACACTTTCGGTTTCGAATTGGCCGACGGAAACGACGGCCCCAGCGCCGATGGCGTGCTGCACGGGTCGCTGCAGGTCGGCAAATTGGAGGCGCGATTGGCGTTGTCGTTGGAAGACGTCAAGGCCGTGCAAGCGCTGCGTTATCGCGTGTTCTACGACGAGGGCTGCGCGGTCCCGTCCATCGAGATGGCCCGCGAGAAGCGCGATTTCGACGCCTTTGATCAGTCCTGCGACCATTTGATGGTCATCGATCACGGCCTCGGCTCGGACGTCGACAGCGTGGTCGGCACCTATCGCCTTCGGCGCCGCACCGCCGCTGACGCGCATGGCGGCTTCTATTCGGCCGGCGAATATGACATTGCGCCCCTGCAGCGCTTCCGGGGCGAGATCCTGGAGCTCGGGCGGTCCTGCGTGGCCTCCTCCCACCGAACGCGAGCGGTGATCGAACTGCTGTGGCGCGGAATCGCGGCCTACATGTTCCGCCACCGCATCGGCTTGATGTTCGGCTGCGCCAGTCTGCCCGGAACCGACCCGGACGCGCTCAAACTGCCGCTAAGCTACCTCTATCACCATCACCTGGCGCCGCCCGAGCATCGGCCGCGGGCGCTGAAGCATCTGCATCAGAACATGAACATGCTGCCGCGGGGGTCGTTCGACGTCCGAGACGCGCGGGCCCAGCTTCCGCCGCTGTTCAAGGGCTATCTGCGTCTGGGCGGCTATGTGGGAGATGGCGCGGTGGTCGATCACCAGTTTCAGAGCACCGATGTCTGTGTGGTGCTGATGACGGACCGCATGACCCAGCGCTATGCGCGCCATTACGAGCGGCGTGCGGGCCAATCCGACGCAGCTTGACGGATCCTTCGAGACCCGGCTCCGCACTGGCTGTCGGCGAGGACCGTTCGCCGGCGCCCCTTTCGTCATCCGCCCGCGCCGCCGCGCGCACGCTGGCCTATGCCGCCTGGACCGCGGTCATGGTCCCGCCGGTCTACCTCAGCCGGTTCGGCAGACCGCAATTCAACGAACGGGCCACGCTCTTCTACTGGCGCTGGGCCAACCGGCTGATCGGAATGCGGACCCAGGTGCACGGCGCGCCGATCGCGGAGCGGCCCGCCCTGTTCGTCGCCAACCACAGCTCCTATCTGGACGTGCCGGTGCTCGGTGCGCTGATCGGCGGCTGCTTCGTCGCCAAGCGCGAAGTGCTGGGCTGGCCGGTGCTGGGCAAGATGTCGCAGCTGCAGCGCACGGTGTTCATCGAGCGCAACCCGAGACGCAGCGTCGACCAGCGCGACGACGTGTCGGACCGGCTGGCCAACGGCGAGCGGCTGATCCTGTTTCCCGAGGGCACGTCCAACGACGGAAACCGCGTGCTGCCGTTCAAGAGCGCCCTGTTCAGCGTGGCCGAACGAACGGTCGACTCCACCAATGGCAAGGACCTGAAAGTGCAGCCGGTCTCGGTCGCCTATGTCGGGCTTGACGGCACGCCGCTCGGTCGCCATCTGCGTCCTCTACTCGCATGGTATGGCGATATGACACTGGCTCCGCATCTGTGGACCGCGCTCGGCCTGGGGCAGTTAACAATCGATGTGCGTTTTCACGACCCAGTCACCATTTCCGATTATGGTGACAGGAAGGCACTGGCCGAAGCCTGCTGGCGCAGCGTGTCTGCGGGCGTCGCCGATGCCTTGCGCGGCCGCTCGCCTTGACAGCTTGCGGCCGGATGTTACGGTCTAACGGTATGAGAGTGCTGCATGGTCCCGGTTGAGCCCGCTGCGGCACACGGACATAAGCACGGATGGCACGAACGCCGTTGATGCACAGGGACGATCTGACCCGCCCGTCCAAGCCGATGAGGTGATCAGGCTGACGGTGCCGAAGAAGCTCTTCATCA
>JAAUXY010052400.1_pt1 | contig 10953 bp, 11 predicted proteins | sample 7278121 | NCBI WGS metagenome assembly JAAUXY01 (sample SAMN14350117, study PRJNA611818) | marine sediment metagenome | isolation source: surface marine sediment (1.8m) | place: French Polynesia: Moorea | collected 2018-08
AGTCTCACCCCCTGTGCCGACTTTGGTCAAAATTGCCAGTGGAGTCAAGGGTCTAGCCGAAGGTGCTGCAGGCTACTTGAGTACTTGAAATCGGCATTTGAGCCCCCACTGTTAGACACGAGATGGGCATATTGAGCCGCTTGCAGACATCGCGGCACCAATGCGGGTATCATCGGTCCAACACCCGTGTCCCAGCGATGCCGCGGAAACGATATTGCTGAAGTATGGACTACTCTTAAGATGACAGAGCGACTACCCGGCCCCCGGTGGCAGGGAGATGACGAAGGCGGTGGCACCGACCAGGAACGAGAAGGTGGCCTGGCTACCGCGACCGCTAAGCCTGAACTCAAACGTCCACCGATGTTCAAAGTCGTGCTTTTGAACGACGACTACACGCCGATGGAATTCGTAGTTCACATACTCGAGAAGTTTTTTTCGATGAATAGAGAGAAGGCCACTCAGATCATGCTCACGGTGCACACAGAGGGTGCGGCCACCGTTGGTATCTTTCCGCGGGATATCGCGGAAACGAAATCCGAGCAGGTCAATCTGTATGCCCAGGAAAACAACCATCCGCTGATGTCTACGGTTGAAATGACGGACTAACGTCGAGGTGAAGCAAACTACATGCTGAGTAAAGATTTAGAGACGACGCTGAACGAAGCCTTCCGGGTTGCCAAGAGCAAACGGCATGAATTCATGACCGTTGAGCATCTGTTGCTGGCACTCCTGGACAATGACATTGCGATCGACGTGCTCAAGAAAATCGGCGCCGACGTCGACAAGCTGCGCCAGGATCTGGAGCAGTACATCGACTCCACGACGCCGCTGATTCCAGCGGGCGATACGGAACGCGAAACCCAGCCGACGCTCGGCTTTCAGAGAGTGCTGCAGCGAGCGGTATTTCACGTGCAGTCGTCGGGGCGCAAAGAGGTTACCGGCGCCAACGTGCTGGTTGCCATTTTCAGCGAGCAGGAAAGTCAGGCCGTCTACTTCCTGAAGCAGCAGAACATCGCGCGGATTGATGTCGTCAACTACATCTCTCACGGCATCACCAAGGTGCCCGGAGAGGAGGAGGGCGGCGAAGGCATCGGCGAAGCAGACGACGAGGCGGGTGGCGAGCCCGGCAGTCAGAGCGCGCTCGAGTCTTTTGCAACGAATCTGAACGAAGAGGCAAAAGCCGGCCGGATCGACCCGCTGGTCGGGCGCGACGCGGAGCTCGAACGCGTCATCCAGGTACTGTGCCGGCGGCGTAAGAACAACCCGCTTCTCGTGGGCGAGTCCGGCGTGGGCAAAACGGCCATAGCGGAAGGCCTTGCCAAGCGCATCGTCGACGGTCAGGTGCCGGAGGTGGTGGAAGACGCGGAGATCTTTTCGCTCGACCTTGGCGCGCTGCTTGCGGGCACCAAGTACCGTGGCGATTTCGAGAAGCGCTTCAAGGCCGTGCTGAACGAGCTTAAAAAGAAAGACAATTCGATACTCTTCATCGACGAAGTGCACACCATCATCGGTGCGGGTGCCGCTTCCGGCGGCGTCATGGACGCCTCCAACCTCCTCAAGCCGCTGCTGACCTCCGGGCAGATCAAATGCATGGGCTCCACGACCTATCAGGAATATCGCGGCATCTTCGACAAAGACCGGGCGCTGTCGCGTCGTTTCCAGAAGGTGGACGTGATCGAGCCCGACACGGAGGATACCTACAGGATTCTCAAAGGCCTCAAGACCCGTTTTGAAGAGCACTACGGCGTGCGCTACACGGACAAAGCCCTGCGCACGGCGTCCGAGCTTGCGGCCAAGTACATCAACGACAGGTTCATGCCTGACAAGGCAATCGACGTCATAGACGAGGCCGGCGCTGCCCAGCAGCTGTTGCCGGCCAGCCGCCGCAAGAAGAGTATTGGCGCAAATGACGTTGAGCAGGTTGTTGCCAAGATAGCGCGAATACCTTCCGCGCAGGTGACGAGCTCTGACAAAGAAGCGCTCAAGGATCTGGACGAGAAGCTGAAAATGGTCGTGTTCGGTCAGGACGAAGCCATCGAGCAGCTGGCGAACTCGATCAAGATGTCGCGGGCTGGTCTCAAGTCCGGTGAAAAGCCGACGGGTTGCTTCCTCTTTGCCGGTCCAACCGGCGTCGGTAAGACTGAGGTCTGCCGTCAGCTTGCCAACATCATGGGCGTTGAGCTCTTGCGCTACGACATGTCCGAGTACATGGAACGCCACACCGTTTCACGCCTGATCGGCGCGCCGCCGGGTTACGTCGGTTTCGACCAAGGCGGGCTTCTGACCGAAGCGGTCACCAAGCACCCGCATAGCGTGGTGCTCCTCGACGAGATCGAAAAGGCGCACCCGGAAGTATTCAACCTCCTGCTCCAGGTCATGGACCATGGCACGCTCACGGACAACAACGGGCGCAAAGCCGATTTCCGCAACGTGGTTCTGATCATGACCACCAACGCCGGCGCGCAGGAAATGGATCGCGCGTCGATTGGCTTCGTCGAGCAGGACAATGCCGCCGACGGCATGGAAGTGCTGAAGCGTATGTTCACCCCGGAATTCCGCAACCGGCTCGACGCCATCGTGCAGTTCGGTAAGCTGCCGCTCGAAGTGGTGCGCACCGTGGCCGACAAGTTTCTCACCGAGTTGCAGGCGCAGCTCGATGACAAGCGCGTGACGCTCGAAGTGGATGACGCGGCGCTCGACTGGCTGGCCCGGGAGGGTTACGACGAAAAGATGGGCGCACGCCCCATGCAGCGTCTGATCCAGGAGAAGATCAAGCGACAGCTGGCAGAAGACCTGTTGTTCGGTGAGTTGTCTAAGTCTGGTGGGACGGTGCGGATTTCGGTGGAAAACGACGAGCTTTCCGTCGACATCCTGAACCCGGTCGAGGCCTGAGCGTTTACATACGGAAAGTGATGCGGCCCTTGCTGAGATCGTAGGGGGTCAGTTCAACTTTGACCTTGTCGCCGGTCAGGATGCGGATGTAGTTCTTCCGCATCTTGCCGGAGATATGCGCGGTAACCACGTGCCCGTTCTCGAGCTCCACGCGGAACATGGTATTCGGCAGGGTGTCGACCACCGTGCCGTCCATTTCAATCTGTTCTTCTTTCGCCATCCAATCGTCTTTGCGATTCAAAGCCGCGCATTCTGCCCGAAGGCCGTGCTAAAGGCAAAACGCGACGGCGAACCGCTCAGCTCAGGCTGATCCACTTGTTGTTGACGAAAAGCTCGGTGGGACGGTACTGGGTCTTATAGCTCATCTTGTCGCAGTCTTTGATCCAGTAGCCGAGATAGAGGTAAGGCAATTCCCATTCGCGGCAGAGCTCTATCTGCTTGAGGATGCTCAGGGAGCCGAGACTGCGCCGCGCCTCGTTCGGTTCGAAAAACGTGTAGATGGCTGACAATCCCTGCGGCTGTTTGTCGGTGACCGCCACGCTCAGCAGACGCTCACCGTCGTAGATCGAGACGAAAACGCTGTTGGACCACGGGCTCAACAGAAAGGAGCGGTACTGATCCTCGCTTGCCGGGTACATGTCACCGTCAGCGTGGCGCAGGCTAATGTAGCGCTCGTAGAGGTGGTAGTGCCGGCGGCTGAACGTTGCCTCCTCAATTCTCACCTCCAGGTCGGCATTGCGGCTGAGTGCCCGCCGCTGGCTGCGGTTCGGCTTGAAACGCGCTACCGGCACGCGTGTCGGGATGCAGGCCTGACAGCTGCCGCAGTGCGGGCGATAGAGGTGACTGCCGCTGCGGCGAAACCCCTGGTCGGTCAGCGCCTGGTACATGGAAGTGGTGATGATCCGGCGTGGATCGAAAAACAGCGTTTGCGCGTTGTTGCGATTGAGATATGAACAGGGGTGCTTCGGCGTCAGGAAAAACTGCACCTGACCTTGATTCTCAGAATTCGAATCTTGCATGCCTCGAGACTAACGATAAGTCAGTCGAAACGCCAGGGTCCCGGTCTCGTTGCGCGGTGCGCATTGCGCGCGAGGATCTGCAGGAATTCGGCACGTGGGATTTCAATGACGCCGAGGCGTTCGAGGTGCGGATTCATGATCTGACAGTCGATGAGCGCAAACTGCCAGTCGGCAAGCTGGCGCTGCAGGTGATAAAAAGCCACTTTCGAGGCATCCGCGGCGCGGCTGAACATGGACTCGCCGAAGAACATCGCCCCCAGGGACACCCCGTACAGGCCCCCGCATAAATTGCCGTCTTCCCAGACTTCCACGGAGTGGGCAAATCCCTGCTCGAAAAGCTCAGCGTATGCCCGCTGCATGTTCGGCGTGATCCACGTGCCGCCGCCATGCTCGCGGGGTGCCTGGCAGCCCGCGACGACCGCCGCAAACGCCTCGTCGATGGTCACCTCGAAACCGGCGTTGCGTATGCGTTTTGCCAGACTTCTCGAGACGTGCATGGTGCCGGGTTCGAGCACCGCGCGCCTGCTTGGTGACCACCAGAGAATGTGATCGTCGTCAGAGTCGAACCACGGAAAAATACCCGAGCTGTAGGCTTCCAGCAGCCACTCGATCGTCAGCGCCCCGCCGGCTGCCACGAGGCCATCCGGCTCCGTCAACGCGTAAGCCGGATTGGGAAATCCGACGGGCTCAGCAGGCAGCAGCGGTATGGCGGTCACTGTTGCTCGAGGATCTCCCGGAACGGCGCCGCTTTGTCGTGCTCCGCAATCAGGGTCAGCAGGGTGCGTCCCTGCCGGTCGGTCGCGTTCACGTTGCCGCCGCGGGCTTTGAATTTGTCGATGAAACGAGCGAAGTCGCTGGCGCGCATGCTCCGGTAAGCGTTCAACAGCACGCTGAATTCGGCGTGCTCGTCACCCATGGGGGCTTTGTCCAGAAAACTATCGATGCGAGGTTCGTCCCAGACCTCGTCGATGACTTTGGCTTTGTCAGGTCGCATGGCTGTGTTCAGGTACCGTTCAATACAAACGGTGCAGTGTACTGCAAAAGTAGCAATTGAGCCTGACAACCCGTTCAACGAAGTACAGCCGATGTCTGAGCTAGTTCTATTAACGTTATGATTTTGATGAAAATTTATCTCGAAATGGGTTTGTATGGTGTCAGCCTTCTGGCTACACTTCGCGCGAGCCTAAGTCAGATCAAGGACAATCTCTGTGGCTAGTACCGTCACACTTCCTGCCCGGGAAATCAGCCTGGTAGGCCTGGCCGCCGCCGCTCTGTTTCTGCTGCTTGCCATCGGATCTTACTCACCCGCGGATCCGGCCTTCAGCTTCAGCGGCACGGGCGGAGAAATTCAAAATCTCGTGGGTCGCAGCGGCGCCTATTTCGCCGATCTGGTGCTGTACCTCTTCGGCTGGGTGGCTTACCTGATACCCGTGGCGCTTGCGGTCATCGGGGTCCGCCTGGTGCTTGCGCGGGAGCTGCAGTCCAACTGGATCATCCTGAGCGTGCGCAGCAGCGGCTGGTTTGCGCTTGTCGTCGGCAGCTGCGTGCTGCTGCAGCTGCATTCGGCGCCCTCGGTCGCCCTGCCTGCGGGTGCGGGCGGCGTTTTTGGTCTGTGGCTCGTCACCGAAGGTGTGGCCGTATTTGGTCTCGTGGGCCTGACGCTTCTGGCGGTTGCCGGGGCGCTCATTGGTGTGCAGGCGGCGGCCGGGTTTTCCTGGCTCGACGTGGCCGAGGCGACGGGACGCAATCTCTACCGTCTCAGCCACAGTTTAATAACGGCTTACGACGGCTATCGGGATCGACAACGCTCCAGGGCAGCGGCCCGAAGCGCGGCCGAGCACGCGGTGGCAAAACGCAGCGCGCAACGTCGCGAGGCCAAAGCCAAGGCTGAGGCAGCGCCGCGTACCTCGCCGGCGTTGAAGATTGTGCCCAAAATCAAAGAGGCCGCAGGTAAAGGCGCGGGTCAGCAGAAGCGCCTTTTCGACACTCGTTCGACGTCGGAGCTGCCTGATCTGGATCTCCTCGACGAGCGAGATGAAGACGAGGGCCTCGGCTACTCGGCGGAATCGCTCGAGGCCATGTCCCGGCAGCTGGAGCTCAAGCTTGCGGATTTCGGCGTCGATGCGGAGGTTGTTTCCGTCCTGCCGGGACCCGTCATCACGCGCTTCGAGCTGCAGCCGGCAGCGGGCGTCAAAGTGCAGAAAATCAGCGCGCTGGCCAAAGACCTGGCGCGCTCGCTTGCGGTCATCAGCGTGCGCATCGTCGAAGTCATACCCGGCAAAACGACGGTTGGTATCGAGATTCCCAACGAACATCGGGAAATGGTCCGCTTGAAAGAGGTACTGACCTCGTCGGCGTTCCAGGACTCTGCATCGCCGCTGACCCTTGCGCTCGGTAAAGACATTGCCGGTGCATCGGTTACCGCGGACATTGCCAAGATGCCGCACCTGCTGGTGGCCGGCACCACCGGTTCGGGTAAATCCGTCGGCGTGAACGCGATGCTGCTCAGCATTCTCTGCAAGGCGACGCCGGAGGAAGTCCGACTCATTCTGGTCGACCCGAAGATGCTGGAGCTCTCCGTGTACGAGGGCGTACCGCATCTCCTCGCGCCGGTTGTCACGGACATGAAAGAAGCGGCGCATGCGCTCAACTGGTGCGTGGCGGAGATGGAGCGCCGCTACCGCTTGATGGCGGCGCTCGGCGTGCGCAATCTGGCTGGTTTCAACCGCCAGGTCAAAGACGCAGCCGGGCGGGGTGAGCCGCTCAAAGATCCGCTCTGGACCGACGAGAACGAAGAGGCACCGGAGCTTGCGCCTCTGCCGACCATTGTCGTGGTGATCGACGAATTTGCCGACATGATGATGATTGTCGGCAAGAAGGTGGAACAGCTCATTGCGCGTATTGCACAAAAGGCGCGCGCCGCGGGCATCCACCTCGTGCTTGCCACCCAGCGCCCCTCCGTGGATGTGATCACCGGTCTCATCAAAGCCAACATCCCCACGCGTATCGGCTTCCAGGTCTCATCCAAGGTCGATTCGCGCACCATCCTCGACCAGGGGGGCGCCGAGCAGCTCCTTGGTCATGGTGACATGCTGTACCTGCCGCCGGGCACCGCGCTGCCGCAGCGGGTACACGGCGCGTTCGTGTCCGACGACGAGGTGCATCGAATCGTCAGCGACTGGAAACAGCGCGGCGCGCCGGAGTACCTCGAGGAGATTGTCAACGGCGCCATCGAAGAGCCGTTCGTGCAGATCGAGGAGGGTGGCACCGGAGATACGGAACAGGACGATGAGCTCTACGACGAGGCCGTCCAGTTCGTGCTGGAGAGCCGTCGCGCATCGATCTCCTCGGTGCAGCGTAAACTGCGCATCGGCTACAATCGCGCCGCGCGCTTGATCGAAGCCATGGAAGCCGCCGGCGTGGTTTCCGCAATGAACCACAATGGCAGCCGTGAAGTCCTGGTTCCTGCTCGCGATTAGTTTGTGGTGCGCGCTCTTTTCTGCTCAGAGCCCAGCCCAGAATCAAGCCCGGAGCGATAGCCCGCAGGCTACGCTTGCGGCAAAGCTCGCCGCGCTCGACGGCGTCAGAACCGAGTTCAGCCAGCGCATCAACAATGCGCAGGGTTTCCTGGTCGAAGAGTCCATCGGCACGCTGCATCTCAAAAAACCCAATTTCCGCTGGGATGTCGAAGCGCCGTTTCCGCAGACGATTCTCGCCCGCGGCGACGCCGTCGAAATCTACGATCCGGATCTGGAACAGGTTACCGAACGCAGTATCGGCGAGTCTCTGGACCGCACGCCGCTGGCGCTTCTGACCAGCGCAGATCTGGATCTCGGCGCTCACTTCGACGTCACGCTGGCACCTGCGTCTTTAGAGGGCAGGCAGCGCTTTGTGCTGTATCCCAGTGCCACGGATGCGCTGTTCGAGCGCCTGGAGCTCACCTTCATCGGGGAGCGGCTGGCCGCGCTTGTCATCATTGATCACGTCGGCCAGCAGACCCAGATCCGCTTTGCCGAGTACGAACCTCGCCAGGTGATACAATCCAGCGTGTTTGAGCTGGAATACCCACCAGGCACGGACTTTGTTCGAGGATGACGACACCCAGACGCAGCTGGGACTAACCGCAGGCGACCCGACGTTCGACAGCCGACCGCTGGCGGAACGGCTGCGCCCGCAGTCGCTCGACGAGTTCGTCGGCCAGCAGCATCTGCTGGGCGCGGGTCAGCCCCTCGCTGAGCTTGCCCGCCAACACGCGGTGCACAGCATGATCCTGTGGGGACCACCAGGCACCGGTAAAACCACCCTGGCAAGACTGCTTGCAACCAACGCGGATGCGCACCTGGTGTCATTGTCGGCGGTGCTGGCGGGCGTCAAGGACGTGCGTGAGGCGGTTGCACAGGCAGAGATGCGGGCACAGCAGGGGCGTCGCACGGTCCTCTTCGTCGACGAGGTGCATCGCTTCAACAAAGCGCAGCAGGATGCTTTCCTGCCGCATGTCGAACGCGGGACGGTCACGTTCATCGGCGCGACCACGGAAAATCCTTCGTTTGAGGTCAACGCAGCGCTCCTGTCGAGGGCGCGCGTATACGTGCTGAAATCGCTGCGCGACGAAGATCTGCGTGCGCTTGCCGAACGCGCGGCAGAGCATCTCGCCGTTGCCTTCGATGATGCGGCCATTACCGCCCTTGTGGCGGCGGCTGATGGCGATGCGCGGCGCATGCTGAACGTTGCGGACGTGGCGGCGCAGCTCGCCGAGGATGCCGTCGATGCGCAGATTGTCGCGGCGGCGGTGGGCGAAAACCTGCGGCGTTTCGACAAAGGCGGTGATGTCTTTTACGAGCAGATTTCGGCGCTGCACAAGTCGCTGCGCGGCAGCGCGCCGGACGCGGCGTTGTACTGGTTCTGCCGCATGCTCGACGGCGGAGCGGATCCACGTTACATCGGCCGGCGTCTGGTGCGCATGGCGAGCGAAGACGTCGGCAACGCCGATCCGCGTGCGCTCGAGCTCACGCTTGCGGCGCTCGAAAGCTACGAACGGCTCGGCAGCCCCGAGGGTGAGCTTGCGCTGGCGCAGGCGGTGCTGTACCTCGCGTCGGTGCCGAAAAGCGATGCGGCCTACAAGGCGTTTTCCGCCGCAAAGGCGTTCGTTGAAGCCCATCCCTCGTACGAGGTGCCCATGCACATCCGCAATGCGCCAACCGGGCTCATGCAAGACATGGGCTATGGCGCAGGCTACCGGCACGCCCACAACGAGCAGACGAGCGAAGGGGCATATGCCGCCGGCGAGAGCTACTTTCCCGAAGAAATGACGCCACAGGTGTTTTACGAACCACAGCCGGCAGGGCTCGAAGAGAAGATCCGCAGCCGCCTGGCGCGCCTGCGAGCGCTCGACCGTGAGGCTTCAGCCTCGTCCGGGTCAGACAGCTGATGGTGGCGGCGCTGGCAGTTGCCTGCGGCGGCGCCCTGGGTGCGCTCCTCAGATACGGTATCTCCGCCTGGGTGGGTGCACATCACGTGTTTCCCTGGGCGACGCTTACGATTAATATCGCCGGCTCGTTTGCCATCGGGCTCCTGTGGGGCGGTTACGGCCACACGGAGTGGTTCCAGCAATGGGGACGCATGCTTCTGGTTGTTGGCCTCCTGGGCGGATTCACGACGTATTCGGCATTTTCGCTCGAGACCTTGAATCTCCTGCAATCCGGGCGCGCGTTGAGCGGCGTGATTTATGTGAGCGCTACCGTGCTGGGTTGCCTGGTGGCGGTGTTCTTTGGCGAAAGGGCCGGGCAGGCGCTTTTGCCGTGATGCCCGGCGACCGGCCGTGGTTTAGGTGACAATATGTTAGACGTGAAAAGACTACGCGCGGATGCCGAGGGCTGCGCGGCGCTGCTGCGCACCAAGGGCTTTGAGCTCGACGTGGCTGCGTTCACCGCGCTGGAAAGCCGGCGGCGTGAAGTGCAGCAGCGCACCGAGCAGCTGCAGAACGAGCGCAACACCAAGTCGAAGTCCATTGGCCAGGCCAAAGCGCAGGGTGAGGACATTGCGCCGCTCCTGGCGGAAGTGGGTGACCTCGGTGAGCGCCTCGATGCAGCCAAAGCCGAGTTTGCCGAGCTGCAGGAAGAGCTGCAGACGTTTCTGCGTGCGGTCCCCAATCTGCCGGATGAATCGGTGCCGGCCGGCAATACGGAAGACGACAACGTCGAGCTGCACAGCTGGGGTAACCTCCCGGAATTCAATTTCGAGCCGCAGGACCACGTGGACCTTGCTGCCGGTGGCGCGCTGGACTTCGACGCCGCCGCAAAGATTTCCGGCTCGCGCTACGTGGTCATGCATGGCGCCGCGGCCAGGCTGCAGCGGGCGCTGACCCAGTTCATGCTGGACACCCACGTCAACGAGCACGGCTACAACGAAATCTACGTGCCTTACATTGTCAACGCGGACAGCCTGTACGGGACAGGGCAGCTGCCTAAATTCGCGGACGATCAGTTCCGCATCGATCAGGAGCGGGAGACCTATCTCATCCCGACCGCCGAAGTCCCCGTCACCAATATTTATCGTGACGAGATTGTCGACCTCGATGCGCTGCCTATCAAACATGTCTGCCATACGCCGTGTTTTCGCAGCGAGGCAGGATCTCACGGTCGGGATACCCGCGGCATGATCCGCCAGCACCAGTTCGAAAAGGTGGAACTGGTGCAGGTGGTGCACCCCGATACCTCCTGGAACGCGCTGGAAGAGCTCACCGGTCATGCGGAGGCCATTCTCAAGAAGCTCGAGCTGCCGTACCGGGCGATGGTTCTGTGCGGCGGTGATCTCGGCTTTTCCGCAGCCAAGACGATTGACCTCGAAGTATGGCTGCCCGGACAGAATCAGTATCGGGAAATCTCCTCCTGCAGCAACTTTCTCGACTTTCAGGCGCGGCGCATGCAGGCACGCTATCGGGACGAGAACAAGAAGCCGCAGCTCGTGCATACGTTGAACGGTTCGGGTCTGGCGGTAGGACGTACGCTCGTTGCCGTGCTGGAAAACTACCAGGACGGCGAGG
>JAAUXY010195134.1_pt1 | contig 10953 bp, 9 predicted proteins | sample 7278121 | NCBI WGS metagenome assembly JAAUXY01 (sample SAMN14350117, study PRJNA611818) | marine sediment metagenome | isolation source: surface marine sediment (1.8m) | place: French Polynesia: Moorea | collected 2018-08
GGCGTATTGGAGCTGGCCGATGCCCTTGCCATTAACAAGGCCGATGGTGACAACATCAAAAACGCCCAAAAAGCCGCTAAAACATATACCACTGCGCTGCATATGCTCCAACCCGCCTCCCCCAACTGGCAGCCGCCGGTATTGACCTGCAGTGCGTTGGAGATGACGGGTATTGCTGAAATCTGGCAAACGGTTTTGAAATTCCATAAACAGTTTACCCGTAGCGGTGAGCTGGAACATAAACGCCAAAGACAGGCCTTGGATTGGCTGTGGTCTATAGTTGAAGAAGAGCTGAAACAGCGGTTTTATAATAATCCTGAAATCAAACAAAGACTCGAACAGATGACGCGTTCAGTTGCCAGAGGGGAAACCGCTCCGACCCTTGCAGCGGATAAATTACTTTTTTTTCTTGACAATTAGCGCTCGGTCTAGAAGGTTAATTTTTTTGTACATACTATTCAAGAACGGTAATCCTTAAAAAGGTAAATCCAGGCTGAATTTATCCCTTGTGCGATACAATTGTGGCGTACTGGCGTATTGGAGTGTAGTAGAATGATAGCCATCTTTCACCCGGTACTCCAGTGCTCCAATACTCCAACACTCCAATGAAAGGAAACGAATAATGGGTGTTGTCGACGATAAAATTAAAGAGCTGAAAGCACGTGAAGCCAAAACCCTTGAGATGGGCGGCGAAAAAGCGGTCGCCAAGCAGCATGAAAAAAACAAGCTCACCGCCCGGGAGCGGTTGGGCCTGCTATTTGATGAAGGCACTTTTCGTGAGATCGATATGTTTGTCAATCATCGCTGCGTGAATTTTGGCATGCAAAAAGTCGAGATCCCGTCAGATGGCGTCATCACCGGTCATGGCCTGGTCAAGGGTCGACCGGTGTTCGCATTTTCCCAGGATTTTACGGCCAGAGCCGGCAGTCTGGGGGAGATGCATTCCAAAAAGATCTGTAAAGTCATGGATCTGGCCTTGAAGGCCGGTGTGCCCTTTGTGGGGATAAACGACTCGGGGGGTGCCCGCATTCAGGAAGGTGTCGATGCCCTTTCCGGGTACGGACAGATTTTTTTCCGCAATTCCGCCGCCTCGGGTGTCATTCCTCAGATTTCAGCGATTATGGGACCCACCGCCGGCGGGGCGGTCTATTCACCGGCCATGACCGATTGGGTATTTATGGTCAAAGGCAGCAGCTATATGTTCATCACTGGACCCGAAGTCATAAAGGCCGTTACCGGTGAGGAAATCACCTTTGAAGATCTGGGCGGTGCCAAAACCCATAATGAAAAAAGCGGTGTGGCTCACTTTGCCTGTGAAAGCGATGAAGATGCCATCGATCGCATCAAACGACTCTTATCCTATCTACCGTCCAATAATATGGAAGATCCACCCCTTGTGGATACCGGGGATGATCCCCGTCGCGCCGATGCGGCTTTAAATTCGATTATTCCGGACAACCCCAATAAATCCTACGATATGAAAGACGTCATTCGGGCTATTGTCGATAACGGTGAATTTTTCGAACCTCATCAATATTTTGCCCGCAACATGGTCGTGTGTTTTGCCCGTTTGAACGGCAGAAGCATCGGCATTATCGCCAACCAGCCGAAGGTGCTGGCCGGCTGCCTGGATATCAATGCTTCGGACAAAGCCACCCGTTTCATTCGATTTTGCGACGCGTTTAATATACCGATGCTGACCATCGCCGATGTGCCGGGATACCTGCCCGGCAGCCAGCAGGAATGGGGCGGGATCATCCGGCATGGTGCCAAGCTGCTGTGGTGCTATTCGGAAGCGACGGTGCCCAAACTGCTGCTGGTAACCCGCAAAGACTACGGGGGCTCATATTTGGCAATGTGCTCAAAAGACTTGGGTGCGGATATGGCATTTGCCTGGCCCACGGCGGAAATTGCCGTTATGGGTGCGGCCGGCGCGGCCAATATTATTCACCGCAAGGAAATTACACAGGCCGAAGATTCGGCAGCCAAGCGCCAGGAAAAAATTCAAGAATATGAAGAATTGTTTTCCAATCCCTATCAGGCCGCCAACCGCGGCTATATTGATGCGGTTATCGAACCCGGCGAGACCCGGTCACGCCTGATCGATGCCTTGGAAGTGTTGTGTACCAAACGGGAAACCCGGCCTCCGAAGAAACATGGCAATATTCCGATGTGATTGAATATTGAATACCGAATATTGAAGATTGACAACTTACAATCAAAAATAAAATATTCAATATTCAATTAAAATATACAATTTTATAGAGGATGTTCAGATGGGAAATGACCCCAAAAGCGCTGCGGCTATAGCCGCAGTAATGCAATATATCAAAACCGAAGAAGAAACCATTGCGATGCAGTCCGCCCTTCAGGCGGCTGCGCCCCAGATGCCGATGTTGGCCCAGCCGCCGGCGCCGGCAATCAAGCCCTGGGGTGTCAGCGGCCGACAGGCACAAATGCAAATGCGCAATTTGATGCAATTGAGAACATTTCGTAACCTGTAGATGGTTTTTAGTATTTAGTGTTTAGTATTTGGTTTGATAATGACTGAACCGAATATTTTGCATTATCTTATTTCCAAAACACCAAACACCAAACACAAAATACCAAACACAAAATACCAAACACCAAACACCTTGTTTTTAAAGAATATAAAAGGAGTAACGAAAAATGAGTGAAGACATTCAAGTAAAAATGACGACAATGAACTATGACCCAGATCGGCCCAGGGCGGAAAACCCCATCAAGATTGAAGACCTGTCACTTCGCGATGGGCATCAATCCCTGTTTGCGACACGGGGCCGCACCGAAGATATGATTCCGGTGGCCGAAATGATGGACGACGTCGGTTTTTGGGCCATGGAAGTGTGGGGCGGAGCCACCTTTGACACCATGCACCGCTTTTTAAATGAAGATCCTTGGGAGCGTCTTCGCACTTTAAAACGCTATATCAAAAAAACACCGTTTTCGATGCTGCTACGGGCCCAGAATCTGGTTGGTTATCGCAACTATGCCGATGATGTCGCCAAGGCCTTTGTTGAAAGAACTTGTGAAAACGGCATGGACATCTTTCGCACCTTTGATGCCCTCAACGATTATCGCAACTTTGAAACAGTTGTTCCGGTGATTAAAGAGTACGGCAAGCATTTCCAGGGCTGTATCTGCTATACGATGACCGAGCCCCGCATGGGCGGAGAGGTCTATAATATCGACTATTACGTCAACAAGGCCAAAGATCTGGAAAATATGGGCGCCGACAGCATTTGCGTCAAAGACATGGCCGGCCTGCTGGCACCCTACGATGCGTTTCATCTCATCAAAGCCCTGAAGGCGACCGTTAAACCGCCGATTCACCTGCATAGTCATTTTACCTCCGGGATGTCACCGATGACGCACTTAAAAGCCATCGAGGCCGGGGTGGATATTATTGATACCGTTATGTCGCCCTATGCCTATCGGACCTGCCATGCGGCCATCGAGCCCCTGGTGATGACACTGCTGGGCACCAATCGAGATACCGGTTTTGACATTCGACTGCTGGCCCAAATCAATGAAATTTTTGAAAAAGAGGTCATGCCCAAATATCGACACCTGTTGGATGATACCAAGGTGTCTATTATCGACATTAACGTGCTGCTGCATCAAACCCCGGGCGGAATGCTGTCCAATTTGGTCAATCAATTAAGAGAGATGGATGCTATCGATAAGATTGATCAGGTCTATGCCGAATTGCCGCGGGTCAGAAAAGAACTGGGGCAGATTCCACTGGTCACACCCACCAGCCAGATTGTGGGCACCCAGACGGTCAACAATGTGTTGTTTGACGATGAAAATGAACGTTACAAAATGATCACCGGTCAGGTAAAAGACCTGTGTTACGGTCTATACGGTAAAACTGCTATCCCGATTGATCTGGAAGTGCAAAAAAAGGCCCTTAAAGGCTATGATCGCGGCGAGGAGCCCATTACCTGTCGTCCGGCTGAGGTATTGGAACCCGAGCTGGATAAAGCCAAAGAAGAAATCGGCGATCTGGCCGTTGATCTGGACGACGCGCTGATTTATGCGCTTTACCCGGTCACCGGAGAGCGATTTTTAAAGTGGAAATACGGCAAAGAACAGCCTCCGGAAGATGTGCAGCCCAGAACACTGGCAGATGCGGCGGCTGAACAAGAGCTGATTAAAAAGGCAAAGGCCGGTCAGCTGGTCGAAAAAGCTAAGGACGGTCCGGAAAAAAGCGAGAACACCCGTACATTTAATGTCTTCGTGGGTGAAGATTATTTTGAAGTCGCGGTGGATGAAGTCGGCGGCTCACCAGTGGTCAGTTACGTGCAGCCCATGGCCGCGGGCATGCAAATGCCGGCTGCCCCCCCACCGACCGCACCGGCTGCCCCGGCAGCTGCGCCTGCCGCTCCAAAGCCGCCGGCCGCTGAAGCCAAAGAAGCCAAGGCCGAAGCGCCCGCTGCCGCCCCGGCCGCAGCCGTTGAAGGCACACCGCTTACCGCACCGATGCCCGGCATGATTGTCAAATACGAGAAACAAGAAGGCGATGCCGTCAACGAGGGCGAAACGGTGGTGGTATTGGAGGCCATGAAAATGGAAAACGCCCTGCCGTCTCCGGCCAGTGGCACGATTAAGAGCCTCAATTTCAGCAGCGGCGATACAGTGGCCAAGGGGGATGTGCTCGCTGTGATAGGTTAACGAGGCCCTGTTGAAAAATATCCAGGGTTTAGGTTTCATGTGCCACGCATAAAAGGGTTTCAGGTGTCAGGTTTCAGGGAACAAATGACCAAAGTCTGAAATCAACGAAAACATGCGACTGTGATTGCTGCTGAGTATTAAGGGCACCACAGTATTCACCGAAGGCCTGACACCTGAACACTGACACCTGACACCTACTGCACATGCATCTAAAAATCTGGACCTTATAATCTTACATTTGGGCTCGTAATACCGACGGAGAAGATTGAAATGAAGATCCACGAATACCAGGCCAAAGAATTGTTCATAAAATATGGCGTCCCTGTGCCGGAAGGCGGGATTGCTTTCAGCGCCAAAGAAACAGTTGACATCGCAAAAACGTTGGGTGGCTATCCGGTGGTCGTCAAAGCCCAGATTCATGCCGGGGGTCGCGGTAAGGGCGGCGGCGTCAAACTGGCCCAATCGGCAGATGAGGTGTCTCAGGTAGCGGACGACATTATTGGCATGAACCTGGTGACCCATCAAACAGGTGCCGGTGGCCAGCTGGTTAACAAAGTGCTGGTCGAGCAGGGCCTGAATATTGCCAAAGAGCTTTATCTCAGCATTATTCCGGATCGTTCCTCGGCCCAGATTGTCATCATGGCCAGTGAAGCCGGCGGTATGGATATTGAAGCGGTGGCTGCCGAAACCCCGGAAAAAATCATCAAAGTTCCCATAAATCCGCTGCAGGGCTTACAGGCCTATCATTGCCGCGCAGTGGCCTTTGGCTTGAACTTGAGCCCGGCGGTGATGAAACCGTTTGTGGCCATGCTAAAAAATCTTTACCGGCTTTTTATGGAGGCAGATTGCTCGTTGCTTGAAATCAATCCTTTGGTCATTACAGCCGAGGAAACGGTGATGGCATTGGATGCAAAAATAAATTTTGATGATAATGGTCTTTTCCGACATCCGGAAATAAAAGAGTACCGTGATCTTGATGAGGAAGATCCGCTAGAGGTTGAAGCCTCCAAGTTCAACCTCAACTATATCAATCTGGATGGCAATGTGGGCAATATGGTTAACGGTGCCGGACTGGCAATGGCTACCATGGATATTATCAAACAAGCCGGGGCGGAACCGGCCAATTTCCTGGATGTCGGCGGCGGTGCCAGTGCCGAAATGGTTGAAAACGGGTTTCGCATTATTCTAAGTGATCCGAATGTCAAAGGCATTTTAATCAATATATTCGGCGGAATTTTACGCTGCGATGTTTTGGCCAATGGTGTGGTCGAAGCCGCTAAAAAAACCGGCATCAAAGTCCCAGTGGTGGTGCGCATGGAAGGCACCAACGTGGAAGCGGGCCGCAAAATTCTGGCGGATTCCGGATTGAATTTAATCACCGCTGCCGATTTAAAAGATGCCGCCCAAAAAATTGCCGAAGTCGTCGAGTAGAGATTCCGAGGCCGCAGGCTAAACTTTAATTCTACGACATTTGGGTCGCATTCGTTTTTTATAAACCATGGAATAATGGAATGGTGGATAAATGGAATAATGGGTATCAAAAGCGGATGATATTCTGATTTTACTTTTCGGCCAGGATCATCCATCAAGCAGTTGATCTTATGTTGTCAAACCCAGCATTCCAATATTCCATTATTCCAGTATTCCATTTACAGATTAATGGTTTGAATCGTATAGGAGCCTATTGTGAGCATATTTGCGAATAAAGACACCCGGGTTGTGGTTCAGGGAATCACCGGAAAAGAAGGCCAATTTCACACACGGCACTGCATTGATTACGGTACCCAGATTGTGGCTGGGGTCACGCCCGGCAAAGCCGGACAAAAAATGGATGATGTACCGGTATTTAATACCGTGCAAAATGCGGTTGATGCCACCGGTGCAAACTGCAGTTTGATTTTTGTGCCGCCGGCGTTTGCCGCTGATGCAATTATGGAGGCTGCCGATGCCGGGCTGAATTTGATCGTCGTGATTACCGAGGGCATCCCGGTTTTGGATATGATGCGAGTTAAAAATTACCTGCAGCCGAAACCCATTCGCATGATCGGGCCCAACTGCCCGGGTATTATTACACCCGGTGAGGCCAAAATAGGGATCATGCCGGGACCCATTCACAAACCGGGCGGGCCGGTCGGGGTGGTGTCAAGATCCGGGACCTTAACTTACGAGGTGGTCCATCAGCTAACCCTGCAAGGTATCGGTCAGACGACCTGTATCGGTATCGGGGGCGATCCGATCACCGGCACAAGCTTTATCGATTGTTTGGAAGCGTTTGAGCAGGATCCCGCCACTCAAGGTGTCGTCATGGTCGGTGAGATCGGTGGAACCGCTGAAGAAGAGGCTTCTGAATTTATCGCCAATCAAATGTCCATTCCAGTTGTGGGCTTTATCTCAGGGCTTACAGCACCCCCCGGCAGACGCATGGGCCATGCCGGTGCCATTATTTCCGGCAGCAGCGGGACGGCCCAGGCAAAAATTGACGCCATGAAATCCCATGGGGTTCATGTGTGCGAAAACTTGGGGGAACTTGGAGAGTTCTGCGCCCAGGTTTTCAGTTAAGCAACAAATCGGCTTTAACATTCAGGGTCAGTTAGCCTTGCAAATGAGTTATGAATGCGCACATTATTGGTTATATGTTATTCGTTATTCCAATAACCAATAACTAATAACAAATAACTGCTCCAGCAAAGTCGGGGCGTTATTTTTTTTTGAGACTAAGAATTATAATCAAATCCTAATGATAGGCAACTGAGTATGCACGAAATGGGTATTGCCTTGCAGATTGTGGAGATTGCCACTGCCTCCCTGCCGGCGAACTTAGGCCAAGCCAGGGTCGCGGCAGTTAATCTCAAAATCGGCAAACTGGCTGCAGTTGTGCCTGAAAGTCTGCGGTTTTGTTTTGACGTGGCCATAAAGGACACACGGCTTGAGGGTGCCAAACTGGCCATCGAAGAGTTGCCGGTGGTGGCAAAATGCAATGATTGCGATGCACAATGGACCATTGAGGAGCCTATTTTTGTCTGCCAAACATGTCAGAGCGGCTCGCTGGAAATTCTTTCCGGAAGAGAACTCGACATCGAGTCTATTGAAGTTGTCGAAGAGGAAAAACATGATTCCGGATAATAGTTTTAAACATAAACGCTATTTTCATCATAAGGATTTTGACCAACCCCACCATACCCACAGCCATCATTCTGCTGCGGATGTGAGTACCCAAAAAAGCGGCACCCGTGAGATAAAGGTTGTACGCCGCGTTTTGGATGTGAACACCAAGTTGGCCGAACAGAACCGCCGACTATTTGCCGAAAAAGGCATTTTCGTGCTCAATGTGATGAGCTCGCCGGGTTCGGGTAAAACGACCACCCTTGAAAAAACCCTGGCGCGAATCGTGCCCGAAATCAAAAGTGCGGTGATTGTTGGCGATATCTGTACCACTCACGATGCTGACCGGCTGGCCAATACCGAAGCACCGGTGGTCCAGATCAATACCGATGAGTTCGGCGGCGATTGTCATCTGGTGGCGCATGTGATCGAAAAGGCGGCTGTTACGCTGGATCTTGACGCAATTGAATTTTTGGTCGTTGAAAATGTCGGTAATCTCGTCTGTCCGGCCGAGTTTGATATCGGAGAGGATTCACGCGTGGTGATTTTGAGTGTCACCGAGGGCGAAGACAAGCCGGTTAAATATCCGCTGATGTTCCGGGAATGCGAGGCGGCCCTCTTAAACAAGATTGATCTGCTGCCTTATCTGGATTTTGACAAACGAAAGGCAATTGATTTCATCCATCAGGTTCATCCGCAGATGCCGATTTTTGAAATTTCTGCTAAAACCGAAGAAGGCTTCGACGCCTGGATCGAGTGGCTCAAGAAGAAGATTAAACAAAAAAAATAGGTATCAGGTATTTGGTATTCGTACAGAACGAGCACGATCTTTAATAACGCATCACAAATACCCAATACCGAATACCCAATACCCAACTTTCTACCCTTCCATAGCCTGCTTCCAGAAGGGCGACAGCTCTCTGAGTCGCTCGATGATCGGGGGCAGCGTTTCTATAATCGCATCGACTTCATCTTCGGTATTATAGCGGCTGAGACTAAAGCGGATGGAGCCGTGAGCTGCGGTAAAGGGAACTCCCATGGCGCGCAGCACATGTGAGGGCTCCAGCGAGCCGGATGTGCAGGCCGATCCTGATGAAGCGCAAATGCCATGTTCATTCATCATCAAAAGGATGGCTTCGCCTTCTACATATTCGAAGGCAATACTGGTGGTGTTGGGCAGTCTACTGGTCGTGTCGCCGTTGACCATCGCATTGGGCACCTTTTCCAGCAGGGCATGCTCCAGTTTATCCCGCAAACGACTGACGCTAACATATCCGTCATCTTTGAGGTGTTCAGACGCCAGTTCAGCCGCCTTGCCCAGCCCAACAATCGCGGCCGTATTTTCAGTGCCTCCGCGGCGTCCGCTTTCTTGGTGGCCGCCGATCATAAACGGGGAAAATTTGGTGCCTTTGCGGATGTACAGCGCCCCAATTCCTTTAGGCGCATGAAATTTGTGGCCCGATAGCGAAAGCATATCAATACCGCTCTTGCTGAGGTTGATGGGGAGCTTTCCAACGGCTTGAACTGCATCGGTGTGGAATAAAATTCCGCGGTTTTTGACCTCTCGCGAGATTTCTTCGATGGGGAAAAGCACGCCGGTTTCATTGTTGCCCCACATCAGGCTGACAACAGCCGTATCTTCACTTAAGCTATTGTAAAAATAGTCTAAATCGAGTCTACCCTTATCATCAACCGGGACGAATGTGGTGCGGTATCCCTTTTTAGACAAGGTTTCATAAAGGTTTTTGATGGCCGGATGTTCCACCCTGGAAGTGACAATATGCCTTTTATCCGGATAGGATTCGATGGCCGCACGTATAGCTGTGCCGTCGCTTTCTGTTCCGCAGCTGGTAAAAACGATTTCTGAGGGCGCCGCACCGAGCAAGTTGGCAACGTTTTCGCGGGCGGTCTTGATCGCCCCGCCAACGTTTCCGCCAAAAGAATGCATGCTGGACGGGTTGCCGTAAAAGTCACTGAGGTAGGGCATCATAGCATCCAGCACTTCCGGCGCGACCTTGGTTGTGGCATTGTTATCAACATAGATGACCGTCATTACTGTACCTCCTCAACCACGAGTTCCGGTGAAACCAGCTCCCTCAACTTGGATTCAACGTAGTGTTTCAGCGTCACCGGTGATTTGACACAGGATGCGCAGGAGCCGCCCATGCGGACCAGAACCCGATTGCCGTCAACATCGATCAATTCCAGCCGGCCGGCATCTTTTTTCAAGGTGGGATTGATTTCGCGTTCTATGCTTTCTTCAATCAGCTTAATTTTTTGCAAGTTGGTTAAGGCTGGCGCTTTTTTCGGGGCCGGGCGCTCTTTACCCAGAATGGTGTCGATGATTTCCTGGATGCGGTCATGGCAGTTGCCGCAGCCGCCGCCGGCTTTGACATAGTCGGTCACACCTTCGATAGTGGAAACATGATTTTCACGGACCACACGCTCGATTTCACGGTCGGTTACCCCGAAGCATTCGCACACAATTTCCCCGTCAACCTCTTTTTCGGGCTCATCCAGATAGCAGCTAATGGCCTTTTCCAGTGCATCCCGGCCCATTACCGAACAGTGCATTTTTTCTTTAGGCAGCCCCCCCAGGAACTCGGCGATGTCTTCGTTGGTGATGTTTTTCGCTTCTTCGAGCGTTTTGCCCTTGACCATCTCCGTTAAGGCCGAAGAAGATGCGATTGCGCTTGCACAGCCAAAGGTTTGAAAGGTGGCATCTTTTATCTTGCAATCGTCATCGAGCTTAAAATAAAATGTCAGGGCATCGCCACAGGCGATCGAGCCCACTTCACCAACGCCGTCGGCATCATCAATAACGCCTACATTGCGCGGATTGAGAAAATGATCCTTAACTTTATCGGTATACTCCCACATATTTGCCTCCCGTGAAATGAATATCTAACCAGTTCATTCTGCCAATGATCTAAGTCTCATATTAATCATTTTTTTTAAAAAAGAAAGCACGCCATAATGGTTTTTCCATTTAAAACAGATCAATACAATGCGGCATCGATCCAGCTTTAAAGCGCTTTTTAGAAAAGAGCATGGACAATTCATTAGGGATCTTTTATAGTAGTCAATCGTTGATACTAAAAAATGCTGTGTAGATGGTCCGTTTTATTATTATCATCTAATCGTGCTAATGAA
>JAAUXY010057534.1_pt1 | contig 10951 bp, 8 predicted proteins | sample 7278121 | NCBI WGS metagenome assembly JAAUXY01 (sample SAMN14350117, study PRJNA611818) | marine sediment metagenome | isolation source: surface marine sediment (1.8m) | place: French Polynesia: Moorea | collected 2018-08
CCGCACTGCCGCATCGAAGGACTCGAGCAAAGCTGTGCCGCAATGATCAGGCTCTCCGAGCCGATCGACTTCGATTCCGCCGACGGCGAACCGATCGATCTGGTCATCGGCCTCGTTGTACCGAGCGAGCTCGACGAGGAACACTACGCGGACGTCAAGACCATCACCTGCATCCTCGGCGACGATGAGCTAAGGAGCGACCTTCGCGGCGCCAGCACCAGCAACGAACTCTACGAGACGCTGCTCGCAGGCTGCAGCAGCTTAAAGAGCGAGGATCCCCCGCAGGATCCGATCGCGGCGCAGGGCTCCTGACGGCCTTAACCCGCCGCTGACTCCCCATGGCCGCGCGCAAACGACTGATCATCGTCAGTGGGCTGTCGGGCTCCGGAAAGACCGTTGCCCTGCACGTGCTCGAGGACATCGGCTACTACTGCATCGACAACCTGCCCGCCTCGCTGCTGGAATCCGCGGTCGACGAAGTCGCTCGGATTGACGAGGACAAGGGCCTGCTGCTTGCCGTCGGCATCGACGCGCGAAATCCGCGGCAGGATCTCGAGGCGCTGCCGGGCCTGATCGCCGGCTTCCGCGAACGCAAGATCATGACCGAGGTTCTGTTCCTTGCCTCGGACGACGAAACGCTGCTGCGCCGCTACAGCGAATCGCGCCGCCGTCATCCGCTGGCCGAGGAAGGTGCCGCGCTCCGCTCGGCGATCCGCAACGAGCGCGACATGCTCGGCGAGGTCATCAATTCGGCCGACCTGATCATCGATACGTCCCGCACCAGCATCTACGAACTCGCCGATCTCATCCGCAATCGCGTCGACCGCAGGCAGGAAAACCAGCTTGCCGTGCTGATCGAATCCTTCGGCTTCAAGAACGGCATACCGGCCGACGCCGACTTCGTGTTCGACCTCCGCTCGCTGCCGAATCCGTACTGGACCGTCGAACTCCGCGGGCTGACCGGTCAGGACCGGGAGGTTCAGGAGTTTCTGGAACGTCAGCCCAGGTTCGTCACGATGCACGAGGACATCCTGGGATTCTTGAGCCGCTGGATCCCACACTACCGCGAGAAGAGCCGCGGCTACCTGACGGTCGCGATCGGATGTACCGGCGGCCAGCATCGATCGGTGTATATGGTTGAGAAACTCGCCGCATCGTTGCAGGATCGCGATGAGCCCGTCAGGACTCGCCACAACGAACTGCCGACACCCTCTTAAGAGCCGGTAACGAACAAGGGGCCGCCGTAGCGCATGGAAACCGGGGACCACACCCAGGCCAACCTGGCCCTGCTGCGCGAGAGGCTCGACAGCGGGCGTATGCGCTCGGCGCGCATCATGATCAACAGCATGCACCCGGCCGAGCTGGCCCGCCTGCTGGAGTCGTTGCCGCGTAACCAGCGCGCCGTCCTGTGGGACATGGTCGGACCGGACCTCGAGGGCGACGTTCTCGTCGAACTCGCGGACGAGGTCAGTGACGATCTGATCGAGAGCATGCGGACCGAGGATCTGATCCTCGCCGCCGAAGGCATGGAGGCGGACGATCTCGCCGACCTCCTCGCCGATCTTCCGGAAGCGGTCACGCGCGAAGTCCTGCAGTCGCTGGATACGACCGACCGTGAGCGGGTCCAGCAGGTTCTTGCCTATGACGAGGACACCGCCGGCGGCCTGATGAACGTCGACATCGTCACCGTCCGGCCGGACGTGACGCTCGAGGTCGTCGCCCGCTACCTGCGGGCCCACGGCGAGATGCCAGACGGCACGGATTCGATCTACGTCGTGAATCGCAACAACGAGTACCTGGGGTCGCTGTTCCTGTCGCGGGTCCTGATTACCGATCCGGACGAACTCGTCTCATCCGTGATGTCGACAGACGTGCTGCCGATACCCGCGCATACGCCCTCGACGCAGGTCGTCTGGGAATTCGAGAATCACGATCTGCTGTCCGCCCCGGTCGTCGACGAGAACCATCACGTCGTCGGCCGCATCACCGTGGACGACGTCGTCGACGTGATCCGCGACGAGGCTGAGCATTCGCTGATGAGTGCCGCCGGACTCGGCGAGGAAGACGACATGTTCGCGCCGGTCGTCAAGAGCGCAACGCGCCGCGCGATCTGGCTGGGCGTCAATCTCGCTACGGCTTTCCTCGCGGCGGCGGTAGTCGACCAGTTCCAGACGACGATCGACAAGATCGTGCTGCTCGCGGTACTGATGCCCGTGGTTCCCAGCATGGGCGGCGTCGCGGGTACGCAATCGCTGACGATCATCACGCGCGCGATAGCGCTCGGTCAGATCGACAAGACGAACGCAAGGGGCATACTCCGTAAGGAACTCGCCGTAGGTCTCTTCAACGGCGCCGCGTGGGCCATCGTCGTCGCCACGGCGACCTTCCTTTGGTTCGGGGACTGGCGTATCGGCGGCGTCATCGCCGCGGCGCTGATCATCAATCTCTTCGTTGCCGCGGGCTCCGGCTTCGCGATCCCGCTTGCGCTCAAGCGGCTGCGTATCGATCCGGCGCTGGCAGGCGGCGTCGTTCTGACGACCATCACGGACGTCATCGGCTACGCGGCGTTCTTAGGGCTCGGCGCAATGCTGCTGCTCTAGATCTCCGCCAGCCGCCTGGCCTGGCGGTCGAGTTCCTCGAGCTGCGTCCTGACGAAGGCCAGGTCTTCCGATTCGAGAGCGTCCTTGTCGCGCATGGCAGCGATACTTGCGGACGATCGATCGAAGGCCTCGAGGGCCGCCGCATTCTGTTCCAGCATATCCCGCACTGACGCGAGCTGCTGCTCTCGAACATCGTCCGCATCGGACTGCGACGCGAGTTTGAGCGCGTCACCCGTGCGATTCAGGTGTTCCATGACCGTCATGAAGAAGTCGTTCGCGATGCCGTGGAAGCGTGCGTAGGCGAGTTCGCTCGTTTGCAGCTTCCGATTGAGGACATCGAGAAACAGCTCGAACTTGTCGTGGATACGTCCGAACTGCGTGAGCGCTTCGGCGGCGAGATCGCCCGATTCGTCCTTTGCCGGCAGGGTGTTGGCGATGTCGTAGAGGTCAGCGCGGATCTCGCCCTCCCGGCGTTTCCGGCTGCGCTCGATCGCATCGTCCACGGCCTGCACGAATCTCTTCGAGTACTCTGCGTAGCGGAAGCGATAGCTCGCCAGGAATCCTGCGGGTATCAGCAGCAATCCCGCAATCGAGACGACGGGGCCGAACTGAAGCGCCAACCCGCCGGCGGCAAGCAGCAGGCCGATGCCGGCCGAGCCGAGACTCGCCGGACTCAGGGCCGCCCGGTTGACGACCGCCTTACGGACGACGGCTCGGGTGAGCCTGACTTCGCTCAGATCCTGGCTCATCGCCTTAGGACGCCTGCCCGCTTACGACTGGCCTACTTCCAGACACTTTTCCGCTCCGAGATGCGCTGCCGCTGATTCACCCATGCCGTGACGCGAGCCTTCAAGAGCCGCTTGCGTCCTTCGGGAGTGCGAGTATAGATCGCTTCGCAGCGGCCGATCTTCTTGTTCCAGTGCCGGAGCAGGACCTCGACCTTGTCCTTCGTATTCAGCGACGTCGGCACCGTGAAGTAGTCCCCCTCGCCCTTGCGAGCCTTTCTCGGATTGCGACTCTTGCGGAATATCAGGTAGCGGGGGTTGTCCACCGCATCGAGCAGCTCTTCGAGGCTGCGAATGAACACGTCGGATTCGTACAGCGAACAGCCATGGACATACGCCACGCCCTGCTCTTCGCCGAGCGGACCGTAATGCAGTTCGAGTTGATCGCGCGGCGTCTTGACGATCCCGAGTTCGCAGAGCGTATCCAGCAGCACCTCCGAAACGCGCCCCAGTGCAACAGGGCCCATGCCGATGCGCATGACCTGCCACCAGTCCTTCAGGAGCCGGTCCCATCGGAAAGATGCCCCGAAGACGGCAAGCGCAACGCCGTGCAGTATCAGTGCCTGCGGGGCGAAGATCGCATGCAGCGGGAAAGAGACGGCTGCGAACGCCGAATAGCCCGCGAGGGCACCAACCACCTCGGCAGTACGCCCGCGGGGATGGCGGACGACGTTCAACGTCACGATCGACCGGTTGCCGACACTGACCTCCTCGATCAGTCCGTGGCGATGCGCCGTTGCCGGCGGCACGAGGGCCCGCTCCCAGCGCGCGTGGATGTCCTCGCGCTCTGCCGACAGCTCCGTCGACCGCTCGTTCAGCTCATCAAGGACGTCGCCGGTCCAACGCCGCGGAATCGGAAACAGTCTCTGGAGTCCACTGAGAATCTGGTCCCTGGTATTGCTCAGGCCTTCGAAGGCGGAGAAGCGGCGCTTGAGCTTCTGGAAGTCGGATCCTCCGTCGTACGAGTCCGGCTCGATACACACCAGATGCCAGATGCTCGAGACCTTGCGCGGCGCATCGGCATGAATCCGGATCGCGCGGCCCCGGACCTGATTCGTCTGGACGTAGGTCGACGATGCGCTGGCCATCAGCAACGTGTTGGTCGCCGGCGCGTTCCAGCCCTCACCCAGCAGGGCGACCGTACCGACAATTGTCCGTATGTGGCCTCGGTTGAAGAGCTCCGTCACCGATCCGACGATCACCTGGCGCGTCGCATCGTCCAGATTCAGCACGACGTAACTACTGTCCGCGAGCATCGGCACGCAGCGGGGCGCGCGAACGTCGGGATCTCGCCGGCGCATGGCCTCCTCGAGGCGCTCGGATAAAGCCGCCGGCAATACAACGAGGCTGCCGGTGAGAAGGGCCAGCGGCACGGATTTCCCGTATTTCTCCCGGATGGATTCGAAGATCGGCACGGCGCCCAGCCGGCGGCTCTTCACCCGGTGCTGGTGCGATTCGAGGAATTCCTTTCGCACGTAGTCGGTGAGAATGACCATCCGGAGATCCTCGCCGAGATTGCCGTTCTCCAACTCGAAGATGCGCAGAGAATTCTGCAGTTTGCTCTCGCTGTTGCGCAACGACTTGTCGAGGCTCGAGTTCTCGGCGAGAGAGACTCGCCGGCGCTCCATCGCGTGCATGGTCTTCAGGCGCGCGCGCAGCTCCTTTCTGAACGCCTTCGTGGCGTCGTATCGTTCGTCTTCATCGTTCATCAGGTCCGTCAGAACGATCTCGAACCATTCGTTGGACGGGGCCGGTACCCGCCGTTTGCCGACGCCCAGAAACTTCCGCTGCGGCTCGCAATCGAAGCCCAGCGCCGTCAGGAATATCACGTGCGATGCGAATACCTGCGGCTGGTCGAGGATATCCGCCTGATGCTGCTCGCTGTCGAAGTTGCTGACCCACGGATGACCGAGCAGCGCGCGCGGGAATTCGTCCGACCCGAGCAGCCACTCCTTGAGCTCCTCGACCTGGCGCCGGAACAGGCGGATCGTCCGCTCCTCTTCCTCGGACGGGCGGCAGAAATAGACGAAGTCCTGATGCGGGCACAGATTGCCCTCCCGGACCAGCTCCGGCACCGATACGATCGAATCGATCGGCCCGCACATCTCGAAGTAGCGATTCCACTCGCGAGCAGGGACGTCGTAGGGTGGCGTCGCGGTGAGCGAGACGGTCCGGACGTCGGTCAGCTGCTCCTTGAGCTCGACGAGGACCTTCCACCACTCGTTCCGCAGGTGGTGAGCCTCATCGAGCACGAGGAGTTCGAAGTCGGTGAAGTCCGATATGCCTTCTTCGCGGTTCTTCGCCGCCGAGTGCAGCGACTGGTACGTCGCGACGGTCATCAGCGCCGGCTCATTCAGCGAGTTGCTGACCAGCGCGTCCTTGCCCTCCTCCGCCGTCACGAACAGTTCCTGGAAGTGGTGGATCCACTGATTGCGAACGGTCAGTGACGGCGCGAGTACCAGCGTCTTCCGATTCAGCCTGCGGACGACTTCCAGCCCGAGCACCGTCTTCCCGGCGCCGGGCGCCGCGACCACGTGCAGATGGGAATCCGACGTGTGCTCCGCCAGATCGTCCAGAACGCGCTGCTGATAGGTCCGCCACGGGTGGACGAACCGCAGATCGGCCGGAAAGGACGTCACACGTCGAGCTTGATTCTGTTTTCGGGGTTCGGAATCGCGTCCAGCCGCTGTATCGATTCGCTCGCCTTGTCGGTGACGACGTCCAGTTCCTGAATCGTCTGCGCCATCATCGGCAGCGCTTCGCTACGGAACGTCTGCAGATCGGTGATCGCGACGTCGATATCCGCGAACGCGGATTTCAACGACTCCATGTCCAGCATCGCGGAGGACGCCTGCTTCTGGATGGCGGCGCCCTGCTCTTTCAACTGCTCCGCCGTGCCCGCGATCATGTCCGACGTTGTCTTGTTGACGGACTCCACTTTGTCGAGCACTGCTTTCTGATCCGCCAAAGCGATCGCGACCGTTGCTGCGACCTGCAGTGCCCGAGACGTCACATTGATCGCACGATTCACACCGCGAATGAGCTCGCTGTTGTTCCTGCTGATCAGTTCGGTCGCGAGGATGCCCTGCTGATTGACGGCCAGCTGCTGCTGCAGATCGATGATCCGCTGCCGCAGCGGAAAGAGCACTTCCTCGCTCAGGAAGCTCTGCCGGCCATCGTCCTCGGCCATGCCGGCCAGACGTTCCTCGAGCTTGCGGTCGATCATCTGGCCCATGCTGACGGCCTTCGCCAGCCGGCCGGTCAGTTCGCGCATGGTCTTCTGATCGTCGGCGAGAATCTCATTGTCGCGCTTGAGTTGCTCTCTGCCCAGCCCTAACGACTTGACGATGGCATCGATGACCGAGCGTGTGCTCTCGTATCGGACGAAGTAGCGCTTCAGCGGCGTACCGATGAACGGCAGATAGCCGATCATGCGTGAGAACCATCCCGGATCGAAGTCGAAGCGGCGCGGGTCGGCTCTCTCGACCTCGACCTTCAGATCCGCAAGCGACGAACCGACGTCACCCTTGGTGTCACCGCGTTCGACGATACGGTGGATAGGCGCCTTCAGCATGTCGAGCTTCTTCGCCGATTGCTCCTGTACCGAAAGACCCAGTTCGGCGGCCGTGTTCTTGCCGGTCTGTCTGGCGTCGTGATCTTCCGGATTCAGTGCGAGCAGCGCCTCGACGACCTGATCCGTCTGCGCGTCGAGCTCCGGGTCGTCGGCGGCGCCGGCCGTTTCCGCTTCCACGATCTCGGCTTCCGTATCCAGCTCGTCCCGGTTGATTACGTGCAGATCCGCGTTGTCGTTCTCGGTATTCACAAGTCCCCCTTCTCCCTGACGGCGGCGCTCACCCCGATCGGAATCGCGTCGCGCGCTAACTGTATCGCAGGTATGGAAAAGATTCCGCTGGGCAAATGCCCGTTCGCATCAGGGCGTATCGCCGCCGATCGTGCTGAGGTCGTGCCGCAGCCAGGACGGCGCGAAGAGCCGCGGTACGTCTTCCCCCATCACGAAGGCCATGAGTTCGTCCTTGACGGCCATCGCGTCGCGATAGCCCAGGTCCATCAGCTCGCGGGTGAACGCACGCTCGAATAACAGATAGCTGAGCAGGCGGTTCTCGCGGTGGCCGCGACCGCCGATCCCCCGCAACAGAATCCGCAGCGCAACCGGCAGTTCCTTGCGATGCCGGTAGGCCATTTCGCGAAGGTCTTCGCTCGGGACGACGACCATCGTATCGAGCGGCCGCATCTCCTTGAGAACGCCTGTGCGCTGCTCCTCCGGCACCGAGTCGACGAGCTGATTGATCCTCGTCATTCGCTCCAGATCGGAGTAGAGGCCGTCCATGAACAGCGTATCCAGCATGTAGCCCGCGATCTGCGCGAAGGTCGGATGAGCCTGCGGCTCCAACGGACCGGGCGAGTAATCGACGATCTCGTTGCGGACGCCAATGACGAGAATCCGGTCGGCGCCCAGGTGAATCACGGGACTCAGCGGCGTGGCCTGGCGCATCGCGCCGTCGCCGAAGAACTCGCCGCCGATGCGCACCGGCGGGAAGATCATCGGCACCGCGATGCTGGCCATCAGGTGATCGAGGTTCAGATCGGAGGGCACGCCGACGCGCTTGGTACGCGACCACGGGTGATGGTCGCTGGTCGCCTCGAAGAAGGTCGTCGACCGGGCCGAGCCGTAGCCGGCCGCGGTGACGGCGACGGCATCGAGCCAGCCGCGGTCTATCGCGCTGCGGATGCGCGGGAAGCGGATGTTCTGACTGAGCAGGGCCCGGAGCGGCGCATTGTCGAGCAGAGACTTCGGCATGCCGACGAGGCCGCCGGTGACGATCGCCGCAAGCCAGTGCAGGCTGGAGCGCAGCATCGTCAGGTGATCGGTCCGGTAGACGTGATTGCAGTGAAAATGGCCCCAAACCCGCTCGAGCTCGGCGATGGCGACCCTGAAACGACGCGCCTTGGCGGCGAGCACGACGGTATTCACGGCACCGGCGGACGTGCCGCTGATGACGTCGAACGGGTTCGCCGCCGTTTTCGGCAACAGTTCGGCGACGGCCTTCAGCACCCCGACCTGGAATGCGCCTCGTGCGCCGCCGCCCGGCAGCACCAGCGCCGATGTGTGTTTCCCTTGCTCCGGCGTCATTGGATTACAATTGCCCTGTCCCCGCATCTTCAAAGCCGCGCGAGCGGAACGTATCATAGCGGGATAGTTAGCTCGACCGACCCCTTGGGATTTCAGATGAAAACACTGCTGGGCACGCTGTCTCTGGCCCTCATCGTCGCTGTAGCCGCCATGGCCGCGACGAGTGCCCGGGCGTCGGGCGGACCGGTCGTCGGCGAGCCCGCGCCGGAGTTCGAGCTGCCGGACCAGGACGGCCAGCTGCACTCCCTCGAGGACTATCGGGACCGCTGGGTCGTCCTGTACTTCTACCCCAAGAACGAGACGCCGGGCTGCACGACTCAGGCCTGCGAATTCCGCGACAACATCTTCGCCTATCGGGAGCTCAACGCTCAGATCCTGGGCGTCAGCCTCGACGATATGGAATCGCACAAATCCTTCGCCGAGAACCACGGTCTGCCGTTCCCGCTGCTGGCCGATTCCGAGGGAGACGCGGCTGACGCCTACGGCGTGAAAACGCGCATGTTCGGTGCGATCGTCGCGCGGCGTCAGACCTTCATCATCGATCCGAACGGCAATCTCGCGATGCACTACGAGAGCGTCGATCCGGACACGCACTCGGCGGAAGTGCTCGCCGACCTCGAGCGTCTCACCGCCGAATAGAACCTGACCGCGGTATCGCCGCGCGCCTGTCGCGCACTGACCTTTGCGCACTGACTAGTGCAGGGCTTTGATGGCGTCGTCGAGTCCGGCCAGCGTTAGCGGATACATCCGATCGTCCATGATCTCGCGCGTCAACTTGATCGACGGCGTGTACTCCCAGCGTGACCGCGGTTCCGGGTTGAGCCAGATCGCCTTCGGATAGGTATGTAGCAGCCGTTTGATCCAGACCGCACCCGGCTCGTCGTTCCAGTGCTCGACGCTGCCGCCGGGGTACACGATTTCGTACGGACTCATCGTCGCGTCGCCGACGAAAATCAGTTTGTAGTCGGAACCGTACTTGTGGGTAATGTCCACCGTCGGCGTTTTCTCGGAGTGCCGGCGGCGATTGTCCTTCCACATCGCCTCATAGACGAAGTTGTGGAAATAGAAGTACTCGAGATGCTTGAACTCCGAGCGCGCCGCGGAGAACAACTCCTCGCAGATCCGCACGTGATCGTCCATCGAGCCGCCGACGTCGAGGCAGAGGAGCACCTTCACCGCGTTGTGCCGCTCCGGCACCATCCTGAGATCCAGAAAGCCCGCGTTGCGCGCCGTCTTGTCGATGGTGTCGGCGAGATCGAGCTGATCGGCTGCCCCTTCTCTCGCGAACTTCCGCAGCCGCCTGAGCGCAACCTTGATGTTGCGCGTACCGAGTTCGATGGAATCGTCGAGGTTCCGATACTGGCGCTTGTCCCAGACCTTGACCGCGCTTCGATGGCCGGACCCCGCCTGACCGATACGCACGCCCTCAGGGTTGTAACCGTAGGCGCCGAACGGCGACGTGCCGGCCGTACCGATCCATTTCTTGCCGCCCTCGTGACGCTCGTCCTGCTCGTCGAGACGTTCCTGAAGCGCGCGCATCAGCTCTTCGAAGCCGCCCATCGACTCGATCTTCGCGCGCTCCTCTTCCGACAGCGTAAGCTCCGCCTGGCGGCGCAGCCACTCTTCGGGAACCTCCTGGAAGAGATCGCCGAGCGCATCCTCCACGCCCTCGAAGTAAGCGCCGAAGATACGATCGAAACGATCGAGCTCGGTCTCGTCCTTGACCAGCGCCGCACGTGCGAGGAAATAGAAGTCGTCGATGTTGTGCCCTGCCACACCCCGCTTCATCGCCTCGAGCAGCGTCAGCAGCTCGGTGATGGACGTCTTCATGCCGCCTTCGCGGAGCATGAAAAAGAACGGGATAAGCATGGCGGGCGCGCGCCCTGTTACTGGCCGCCGGCCTGACGGTCGAGGAAGACCAGACGTTCGAACAGATGAACGTCCTGCTCGTTCTTCAGCAGCGCACCGTACAGGGGCGGGATGGCCTTGCGCTTGTCATCGCTGCGCAGGACTTCCGGCGGGATGTCTTCGGCAAGCAGCAGCTTGATCCAGTCGAGCAGCTCCGACGTGGACGGCTTCTTCTTGAGTCCCGGCACTTCGCGCACCTTGTAGAACGCGTTAAGCGCTTCGGAGAGCAGATCGCGTTTCAGGTTCGGGTAGTGGACGTCGACGATGCTTGCCATCGTCTCCTTGTCGGGGAAACGGATGTAGTGGAAGAAGCAGCGGCGCAGGAACGCGTCCGGCAGTTCCTTCTCGTTGTTGCTGGTGATGACGATGATCGGCCGATGCACCGCCTTCACGAGTTCCTGCGTCTCGTAAACGAAGAACTCCATGCGATCGAGCTCGCGCAGAAGATCGTTCGGGAACTCGATGTCGGCCTTGTCGATCTCGTCGATCAGGAGCACCGGTTGCTC
>JAAUXY010057633.1_pt1 | contig 10950 bp, 8 predicted proteins | sample 7278121 | NCBI WGS metagenome assembly JAAUXY01 (sample SAMN14350117, study PRJNA611818) | marine sediment metagenome | isolation source: surface marine sediment (1.8m) | place: French Polynesia: Moorea | collected 2018-08
ACCAGCATCTGACCCTGCCAATCGCCACTTTGGCATTCTCCAAGGCTCTCAATAGCCCTTGCTGCATAGTGGTCAGGTCCGCCATCGCTATGATGCTCAAAAATGTCTATTTCCCCGGAACCGGTTAGTGGCCAGCAGACTGTTTCATCTTCATCCTCTACCGGAGGTTCGTTGTTTAGAGCGCCTAACAACCACCATGCAGGGAACATGCCAGACTGGCCGCTGCTCTTTACTCTTAACCTGGCCGTCCACTTGCCCTTGATAAACTCCTGCCGATTCTTGGATATGATTCGTCCGGCAACATATTGAGTATCGTGGTGCTTAACGCCAGTCTTGACATCCAGATTGTCGCAGGGGCGCTTTTCGCCCAGATCCACTACCCGCAGTTTCAGAGTGCCGTTGCTGACTTCTCGGGTATTGTACTGGCCTTCCGGTACATAACACTGATCTTCATTATTAGCCCAGATCATCTGATCTTGCCAGTTATCCTCATTGAAGGTATCGAAATCATCGAAAAAATCAATCTGCCAGGGATCAGCAGGTTCCTCACTTACTTTAGTTTCTTTCTTAACGTCTTTACAGCTAAAGTTTAAACACAGTAAGACGAAGCCCAATGCGGATATAATCTGTTTCATATTTACTAGTCTCATTTAGATTCACTTGTTTGAGTAAGCAAAGCCATTAGTAAATATAACAGTTTGTTCTTATAGCTTCTAATCCAGAATATTGAAAGCATTAGTAATCAATAATCAATAATCAATGCTTTCAACTGGTTTAGTGTTTTGGGTTTAGTGTTCAGGGTTGGCAGCATTGGAGTCATTGCTGTAACCACTTGTTACTATTCATGCACTTGAAATCGCAAGACAGTCTTTAATTTCTCTTTAGGGACTTTTCTGAAATCGGATAAGTAGATCTCTCTGTGGACCTTCGACTTTCTTTTCAAATCAGAATCGTCTGCGAATTGTTCCATTTGCTCAAAACTTGCTGGTTCGTCGTCATAGCTGCCAATGTGCAACATCTGAATGCACTTACCATCCGCTATTTTTTCTAGTTTTATTCTATCAAGAAGCCTGTTTGGTTTTTTAGTTTTGACGATTTCGAGCATTTCCTCAAAGAAATCATTACTGACAAAATCGGGTTGTCTGATCATTAAGTCGAACACCAGCTCATCTTTATTTAACTTTTCATCATAAGTTAGTTTTGCCTTTTCAGAAATATCCCAAACTCCCTCTAAGGGGTATACAGTCCAATCCTGGTAGTCATCTGGTGGATTTTTGACTTTTTTGAGATTCATTTTTATTGCATAGGCAACACTGTACAAGGCTTCAATACATTCAGAAAAGAGTTTGCTATTTGGATTTCCCTCGCCACTTAATACAATGAATTGGTATGGTGGAATATCATTTACTTCTGGCTTATTCTTGGGCAGATAAATTGATTTTTCCTTTTTTCTCCATTCGTGTTTCATCGGCAGTGTTTATTTCTAAAGTTGCATGTAACGCTTTAGCACAAATTAATTATAATGAATTGCAGCCATTATTTTGCTCACGAACAATTTATGGTTATTATCATCAAATCATAGGTCCGAATACAATTGCCTTTTCACCAATTTCGAGCTGCTCGCAACTTTTCGAAAAGCTGCTGCCATCCTGTTTTATTTGAAAACTCAGGTGTTCATCCTGACCATTGGACACGACTGGAAGCCATCTGTAAGGCAGATCCAGCTCGGTTTCTTTCGGTTCTGTAAGGTTTAGGATAGCATACTGACCCTGTTGGTGCTCAAACCCGACTGGCTTTTCAAAGCTCAGTGCCACTGTTTCATCATCGATCGTTTCACGCGCTGTCAGGGCAACAACTCTTCCATCATCATACAATTCGTTATCGCATGGTGACCAGATTTTGTCTTTATTCATTTGTAGTGCAGCCAAAAAACCTCCCGTTATGCTACCCTCAAAGCCGCCACCTGGAAATGCCCAGGCTGAAGCAAAATACAGGTTGGGTATCAAAAAGTTGTTTCTGAATCGCTTAGATGCTGTTAATTCCGGGGTTTGGGCAAAGCCGTATACGGCACCACTGGGGTTAGCGGTAAATCGCTTTATGGTCTTAGGGGTGGAGACTTCATAGTACTCAATGGTTTCCCGTATTCCCGGGAACTTCTCTTCCAATCGCCTCAATAAGATCTGAGCCACCTTTTCTTTTTTGGCTTTGTAGTCCTGCTCGCTAAGTCCTTTCCACTGATCCAGGTAATCTACAGCACAGATCACACCAGCGGCTTTATCCGGCGGAGCCAGTCCGGCATCGACCTTTTCATAATCTACAAAGATGAAACTACGTTTATTCCAATCGCCGAGTTGGTTAGGGTGTACATCCTTTAAAGTCTTTACGTCCTCGCCTTTAATAAAGTTGGAATAGTACTTCACACCGAATTGATCCACTTTTTGATTAAAACCAAAATACATGCACAATAGCGAGGTAGAATCGGGGTGCGAACCTATCTTTTGCTTCAGGGTACTCGCATATGGTTCATCCAGTAAAGCAGGAACCGTAGGGATGGATGCATTGGCTACTACATTGTCACAGCTGACGGTGACAGGCTCATCTTCTTTATTAAAAACATCGCAAAAGCTAACTCCTGTAGCCTTGCCATTTTCAGTAATTATTTTCTCTGCTTTTTTGCCTAAGAGCACTGTGCCGCCATGTTTTTCAATAAAGGCCGCGAGGTGGTCCGATAACTTTTGTGAACCGCCTTTTATAAAGTGACCTCCACTTTCAATAAAGCCGGAAAAAGGCAAACCAAAATAGAACATGGACAAGGTGTAAGGGTCGTCACCCCAATAAGCAATATGGGCTGTAAGATCGAGTTTTAGCTCTTCACTTTTAATGTGTTTATCAAGCCAGGACCCAACTGTATGTCGTGTTGCAGTTACCAGGTTTGGATTAAGCAGTGGCATCAGTGGATAGATCAGCTTACGTACTAATGGAGATCGCGGTTGGTTCATGGCTTCCTTCCTGATGCCCGCCAGCAACTTCATGAACTTTTTTATGGACTTCTTCTCTTCAGGGTATTTATCTACAAGCGCTTTTGTCGCCGCCTCATAACCGTGAGGAAATACAAAGTCTTCTTTGTCTGACAACAGGCCGTAAAACTCTGGTACTTGCAGAAATTCAACGTTTTTATCTACTTCCAACATCTTGAAGATATTCCGAATGGTGCCGCCCTCAACCAGGCCACTCATTTCGTGGAGCCCAACTTCAATGACAAAATCACCTCTCTTGAATGTAGTAGCACAACCTCCTGGTTTATAGTGTTGTTCCAGGAGCAGTACCTTTTTTCCGAATTTTGCGAGTGTAGCCCCGGCTGTTAATCCTGCCAGACCACCACCGATAATAATGGTATTGTACTTCATAACAAAAGAGTTTTAACCGGGGGACCATTTGGTATTAGAACTTGAAAATTAGCGAATTAAGGCCTTTTTAATAATGATTATTATCATGATAAGGTCTTTTTTCAAAACAGAAATACAATAGCGGGAAGGGGATAGATCTGTCTTTAAAAATCTTGTTTGCATTTATTTTTGGTAGCTGGCTACCAGAAAGCAGGAAGCTGATATCAACATTAATATTCCCGGGCCAATAGCGGTCAGAATAAAAGCGGCGAAAGCACTTATTAAGATCAGGGAAGTAATAATTCTCAAAACTGTTTTGTGCCCACTATTCATCGATAGGGTGGACAAACCAAAGGCTGCAAGACCTAAAAGGTGAATGGAAGGGTGTACAAATAATACAGGAAAAATATCCTTGATAAAATCCTCAGCATTTGGTTCCAATATGCTATCGGTGGCCTGAATTTAGTCATAAGTAAGTAATAGCTTGACTATATTTGAGGAAGACCTTGAAAATAGAATTATTAATATTGCAATCGCACAATAGGACAACAAGAACAAGGACGTAGAATTAAAAAGTATATCAAAAGAGAAGCTATTGAACGTAGAGTGCTTAAGTTGTCCGGGTAAATTACAAATCATGGAACTGAAGAATTATCCTCCTTTGTAAAATCATTCTATGGACGATCTTGATATTTTCATTTCAATATTAGCAGCCGTTGGATTGTTCTCTCATAGCCTTGAGAGCTTTTCCGATAATCTGAAGAAGACGGCTGATTCTAAATTTAATTCTTATATAAGTCGCTGGTCTGGCACAAAACTAGGTGGGCTACTGATGGGCTTTTCGGGTACTGCCCTGATTCAGTCAAGCAGTGCCATAGTAGCCATTACCATTTCTATGGTAGATTCAGGGGTTATCACCTTTGCCAATTCCCTGCCCATTCTGTTAGGTTCTAATTTAGGAACCACCACAACGGCCTGGTTAGTATCCTTTGATGCTGAAGGTATAGGCATGATCTTTTTGGCATTAGGTTTTGTGATGGGTTTAATGAAAGGCAAGATCAAAGCACTGGGCAAATCACTGTTCTATATGGGGTTGATATTGTTTAGTCTGGACCTCATAAGTGATAATCTGCAACCTGTTAAGGACAGTCCAAGAATAATAGAGTTCCTGCAAATGGCTTCTAACCCAATAATTGGTATACTGCTTGGTTTTGTCGTAACTGCCATAAGTCAATCGAGTTCCGTAACCATAGGACTTGCAGTGATGCTGGCAGGGCAGGGGATAATAGACCTGGAGAGCGGTATCGCTATAGTGGTTGGCGCTAATTTGGGGACTACTTCCACTGCATTTCTGGCGGCTATGAAACTTGGAGAAACAGCCAAAAAAACAGCCCAGGCTAATTTGTATTTCAATTCAGTTGGGGTACTGCTGTTTTTACCTTTTTCAGGAGTTTTCTCCAGGGCTATAGGCAATCTTGAAATGGATATTGCCTTTCAGGTAGCCACTGCTCACCTACTGTTCAATCTGATCATTACTGTAGTAATACTTCCCTTTACAAAGCAAGTTGCTGCCAAACTCATGCCGGAAACACCATCTGCGGGATAATTGTCAGGCGGAGGTGGTTTTGAAGTAAACAGCGAACCAGCGGGCCATTGAAAGTTATTATTTATTACTGATTATTTTTATTGAGTTGTCTTTAATAATTAGTAATTAAGAATGAATAGTTGGCATATTATTTGGGCTGCAGTTGGGTTCCTGATGGTTCTTGATTTTTATCAACCTCTATCTCGAAAATCTCACCCTCTGTCGGCTTAATCTTTAATCTTACAGAATCGTGGTTCTTTGAAAATGGTTGGTTTAGGATTAAATCACAAATTTCTACGTTCTCACCATTGATTTCTAAGATCTCATCCCCATAATTTAGCTTGTTCTTCAATTCCGGGTCCCAAACGAAGCCCACAATTAAGCTTTCGTTTTTCAGTGTTCTTGAAAAACCAAAATCCTCGTTATTCCAGGAGATTTTTTCAAACTCCGGTTGTATGTAAAACCTTTTATTCAAATAGTCAATCGTTACAATTCCGTGATTAAGCATTTCCGAACCAATTCTTGAGTTATCGCTATTAGTTGTAGTGCTAATGTAATTTTCAATTTCCAGACTGTTGATCTTTAGGGATGGAAGTTGTAATCTATAGTGTTTCGAAGCAGGCACCTCTCCAAATATTCCGATAGAAGATGCCCCCGTACTTTCTCCGATTTTTTTGAAAATCTTTTCATTCTCTAATCTCCTGTATCTATCTATGGCGATATCATACAATCCATCGTCGCCTGTATCGATCAATACGCGTTCTTTCCCACTGGCCATTCCGGTCAATTCAATCAACATATAGGGGCTGCTCTGGGATTTGGACAATTTGATCTTAGTGGAGTTTTTCTTGTTTAGATTGAGGTTTTTGATATCGTCTGTAAGACGGATCTTTTTATTTTTCAGGTCTATTTGTATGATCGAGTTTCGCAGCATGTTGCTGCCGATAAATCCGTCAATCCCGAAACACTCCCATACAGGAAGAATGCTGAGATCACTAACTAATGTGGCAGTGTTGTCAAAAACAACATTCCCGAATTTTAGTTTCTCCACAGATACCACTTTCATGGTATCTCTGACATTATTGGCATCAGATACGGGTATTTTCCCAATGATTTTTGGTTTTAACAGAGAGTCAAGTTCTTTAGAAATTATATTTGGGGCACCTGTGTCCAGCAGAAATTTGTACTTGCTATCCGCCAACTCCACGGAAACAATGATTTTGTTTTTTACAAATTCAAAATCAAATTCCTCAAAGTATTTTTCCGATGGTGTTTCGCCCTGATTCAGATTGATCCTCTGACCGAAAACATGGATTGAAACGATAATTAACAGACAGCTTAAGTACTTTTTCATTTTTTTAATAATTGTGCCAGGGGCCCGGAATGAACAACTAATTAGAAGCGTTTGCTCATTGTTGCCTTTTTGTTTTGATATTGCTGTAATGCTATCAGTTTATATTTCTATTGCTTTGGACAAGTTTAATTCAACTTCAGCTTGGTCCTAAGCGGCTTGGAAGCACCTAACTCCATTGACCTTTCTGTTGGTAAACTACCTGATATGCTAAGTGTAAAATCGCCCTTTTCCAGGATCGCATCACCTTGTGCATTAATCAGTTTAAGCATATCCGGACTAACGGTAAAAACAACTCTCGTACTCTCTCCTGGGTTTAAATAAATAGACTTAACTCCTTTTAAGGAAAACAAGGGTGCATCAACACTGGCCTTCTCATCAGTAATGTAAAGTTGTACAGTTTCTGTTGAAGGATAGGTGCCAGCATTGGTTATGTTACAACTTAACTCAACTTCTTCCCCCTCTTTAATTGTTGAAGCCGATTGTTTCAGATCGCTGTATACGAATGAACCATAGCTCAGTCCAAACCCAAATGGATACATGGGTTCCTTTGTCATATAGCGGTAGGTCCTGCCCTTCATCGCATAATCTTCGTACGGGGGTAGTTGATCAAGTGATTTTGGGAAGGTAATTGGTAGCCTGCCAGAGGGAGAAACCTTTCCGAAGAGTATATCGGCAACTGCATTCCCTCCTTCTTCGCCCGGATACCAGGACATCAATACGGCGTCGGCAATCTCGTGAACCTCTGAGAGATTCATCGGACATCCACCTGTAATTATCGCAATTACAGGTTTATTGTGACTTTTAATTTTTCTGAGATAATCCAGTTGATTTTCAGGAATATTATAGTCTAAACGGTCCCCGAAATAAGGGGAGGAGATGGATTCCCCCTCTTCTCCTTCAATATGCCTGGTTAGCCCCATACCGACAATAGTTACGTCTGCTTCAGCCGCTTCTCCGGTTGACCAATCCACAGGATTTACATTTTTTCTGTCCAGCGTGGTCCCCGGGCTATACTGAACCTGGCTGGATGGAGCAACCGCTGAGGTGATCCCTTCCAAAAAGGTTATAATATTTGAGTTAACACCAAAATAGTTTCCCAAAAGCGCATCAATGGAGGCGGCATTGGGCCCTACTACATAATACCTGTTCAGATCATTTTTCAGGGGAAGTACCCCGTTGTTTTTAAGTAAGACAACAGATCTTACGGCCGCTTCACGAGCCAGGGCCCTGTTTTCCTCGCTATCGACAACCTCATAGGGAATTGAGTTGTATGTATTTTGATCTTTGGGATCGAACATCCCAAGCTTGAATCTTGTTCTCAGCAAGGGTTTAAGTCTTTCATCAATAAGCGATTCATCAATTAATCCCTTCTCTACAGCCTCTGACAGCGCTCTATAAGTATCTCCACAGTTTACGTTCACACCACTTTTTAAAGCCAGTGCAGCTGCTTCAGCCACATTGGATACGGTACCATGACCATTTTCTGAATAGAAATCCACCAAAGCCCAGCAATCACTCACTACATGTCCTTTAAACCCCCATTTATCAAACAAAACATCCGTAAGCAGATAATTACTGGCACAACAAGGTTCCCCGTTGGTCCTGTTATAAGCACACATAACAGATTCAACACCAGCATCTACAAGAGCTTCAAAAGCAGGTAAATAAGTTTCATATAAGTCTTTTGGACTTACCACAGCATTGAATTCATGCCTTAGTTTTTCGGGGCCACTGTGAACCGCAAAATGCTTTGCGCATGCTGCTGTTTTGAGATACTTAGGATCATCCCCTTGTAAGCCATTGACAAATGCAACCCCTAATAAAGATGTTAAATATGGATCTTCGCCGTAAGTCTCCTGTCCGCGTCCCCAACGCGGATCTCTAAAGATGTTCACGTTGGGAGTCCAGAAGGTCAATCCCGCATATCTCTTATAATTTCCAGCTGCTTCATATACGTTATACATAGCGCGTGCTTCATCGGAAATTGCCGATGAAACCCTGTAAATGAGTTCATCGTCAAAGGAAGCTGCCAAGCCTATCGCCTGTGGGAAAATGGTAGCTTTTCCGGAACGTCCAACCCCATGCAAAGCCTCATTCCAGTAATCATAGGGCGGGATGTTGAGGCGGGGAACACCGGGAGTGTTCATGAGCATCTGGTCAACCTTTTCCTCGAGTGTAAGCCGGTTGATGAGATCATCTACTCTGCTTTCCAGTGCTATTTCGGGATTGAGATATTTGGGTTGTGCGTTCATTGTTGACATTCCGAGAATAATAAAAATTAGAGTTGCTAAGTGCTTATTCATAGATTAGGTTTTTTGCTTGAAATGTTATGTGTGGTTGTGTTCCTTTTTTACGCTATATAATGCTACCCCCTGATTGCGACCCTTTAACTGAACCTCGCCTAAAGATTTGAAATCATAGGAGCCTTTTGATTTTACTTCCTTCAAAAAAGTTTTAGAAATTAACAAATCAACCTCATACTGATTGCATAAACTTTGAATTCTGGCTGTGGTGTTAAGCGTGTCTCCGGTGAAAACAATATCTTTTTTTAATGATCCGATTTCACCTGTGGTCACATTTCCAAAATGGAGACCGGCTTTAAATGTGGGAACAACTTCATACTTGGAAAGATATTTTTGATGTTGATCGGACAATGCCGCTTTCATTTTAAAAAAGCAGTCCAGAGCATTTTTTGCGAAATCATTTTTCGCTTTCCATGAAATTACAATTTCGTCACCCACATACTGATAGATTTCCCCGCCACAGTTAAGAATGGGTTCTGATATGTCATCATAATATTCCTTGAGCATCTGAAAATATCTGATATGACCAAGTTTTTCAGCATGCGCCGTTGAGGATTTCATATCGAGGAACATAAATACCCGGTATTCCGCTTTGGGATTATGATATTTTCCCGTAAAAAAATTGAAAGAAACTGCCTGACCCATATTGTCACTAACCTCCTTGTAGAACAGGCTGATTATAATGGCCAGTGAATAGTAGCATATAATACTCCAAAAGGCAAAATTGGTAAAGAAAGACACAACAAAACTCCAGACAGTAGCACTGAATGGGCTTACTCCCTGGCTGACCACATGGCCCAGGACAACAATCATAAATGCGGCAAATATTATGGCAATTGTATAGACGATGGATTTAAAAATGATTTTTTCAAGAAAACTTCTTTCTTGAAACCAGGCATTTACATAAAAGACTTCAAAAACACCAATCATCAGTCCGGTGAAAAGCGAGGTCAAAGCAGATATCAGGATATTAGAATCGAAGGGATTTCCGGTAGATGGATAAACGGGATGGTCGCCCAAAATACCTTTTTCAAGAAGTACATGTACCACACTGAAAATAGCCGGAATTATGCCAAATGGCAGTATTTGAAAAACTAATCTTCTTTGTTTATTTGATAGCAATCCTCAATGGTTTTTTTAGTACAACGATATAAATATATTCATCATAAAACTATTGTTCCTACCTACTCTAAAAATCAGTATATCATGTAGTTGCGGTTATACATTATTTTAAATGGTCAGTTTTCACTTTTTCTAATTCCAGCCAACGCTCGTAAGAAATTATTCCATTCTCAGCTTTTCCCTTTCCATCCAAGACACCAATAAATTCAAGTGAATGTCCGTCCGGGTCATCGAAATAAATCGCGATGGCGGGCATCCAGGCAAATACCATTGGTCTGTCCGTTCCGTCATTTAGGAAGTTCCTGCATTTTATATTCCGGGATTTTAGGAAATTCACCGATTCATTTATAATCCAGTCAGGTTCGCATTCAAATGCAAAATGTCTAAGATCAATTTCGTCTATTGGTTTCTCCCATAAACCTAACATGGATTGTTTATCTCTACCGATCCAAAAGAACGCTGCCTTTCGTTCCTCTTCATAATGACATTGCTTTAATCCAAGAACCTCAGTATAGAATTTAATTGAACGTTCAATTTTCTCAACAAATAAATGGGTTTCGTAGAGTCCTTTGATCATTGACATTCTCTTTTAATTAGCCTATTAATACGCAGACTCTTTCTCTACCAACCCGGGTGGAAATGGTGTCACAGGCATTGATGTGGATTCGAACTTTTATTCTGATTTATGAGCTTCCAATTCAATTTCAATCAAAAATTCCGGAATCGCCAATTCCTTTACTCCAAGCCAGGTACCAGTTGGAAATTGTTTTTTGTAAATCTCGTGTCTGTATCCGGATTTCTCCAGAAATAATGGCATGTTGGTTGTAAAAATGTTTTCCACAATGACATCATCAAAATCGCAACCATAATGCTTTAAAACCTTTTCCAGATCTGAATAGCAGTTTTTCATTTGCTGTTCCAGGTCACCAACTGCGGTTGGATTTCCTTCATCGTCCATGCTTACAGCTCCGGAGATTTTTATGCTATTCCCTATTTTTACAGCATGTGAATATCCGTATGCCTTTTCAACCTCGGGTCGAAGTAAAAAATATTCAGGTTTTTCCATAATTTGATTTTTTTGAGCCTACTCTGTTCGTTTTTAGGCTTTCCCGTTTGTGTTATCAGTTTAGACTTTAATATAATACATAAAGCTGCGTATACGATACGCTCTAAATCGAAATATACATTCTTCTAGCTAGT
>JAAUXY010189905.1_pt1 | contig 10949 bp, 10 predicted proteins | sample 7278121 | NCBI WGS metagenome assembly JAAUXY01 (sample SAMN14350117, study PRJNA611818) | marine sediment metagenome | isolation source: surface marine sediment (1.8m) | place: French Polynesia: Moorea | collected 2018-08
CTTCAAGAATCGGTTGATGCGTTACTTGATAACGGGCGTCGTGGCCGAGCAATCACAGGCTCTAACAAGCGGCCACTGAAGTCACTGGCCGACATGATCAAAGGTAAGCAGGGCCGCTTCCGTCAGAACCTGCTTGGCAAGCGCGTGGACTACTCCGGTCGCTCCGTGATCGTTGTGGGCCCGACCCTCAAGCTGCATCAGTGTGGTCTGCCCAAGAAGATGGCACTCGAGCTCTTCAAGCCGTTCATTTTCGGCAAGCTCGAAGAACGTCAGCTGGCCACCACCATCAAGGCGGCCAAGAAGATGGTCGAGCGCGAAACCGCTGAGGTCTGGGACATCCTGGCCGAGGTGATTCGCGAGCATCCGGTGCTTCTCAACCGGGCGCCGACGCTGCACCGTCTGGGTATTCAGGCGTTCGAGCCGGTGCTCATCGAAGGTAAAGCCATTCAGCTGCACCCTCTCGTCTGTACTGCGTACAACGCGGACTTCGACGGCGACCAGATGGCGGTCCACGTGCCGCTGACCCTGGAAGCGCAGCTCGAATCGCGCGCGCTCATGATGTCCACCAACAACATCCTCTCCCCGGCGAGCGGTGAGCCGATCATCGTGCCGTCGCAGGACGTTGTTCTCGGCATCTACTACATGACGCGCGAGAAGATCAACGTTCAGGGTGAGGGCGCGGTGTTTGCCGATGCCGAAGAGGTGCATCGCGCCTATCACGCCGGACAGGTGGAGCTGCACGCCAAGATCAAGGCGCGCATCGAAGAGCACCTCGTCGGCGAAGACGGCAAGATGCAGGTCACGCGCAGTCTCTATGAGACGACCGTGGGCCGCGCGCTCCTCTACGATATCGTGCCGAAGACGCTGCCTTACAGCATGGTCAACAAGGCGATGGACAAGAAGTCGATCTCCAACCTGATCAACGACTGCTACCGCCGCTGCGGCCTGAAAGAAACGGTCATCTTTGCTGACCAGCTGATGTACACCGGTTTTGCTCACTCCACGGCATCCGGTGCGTCCATTGGTGTGGATGACTTCGTCATTCCGGAAGACAAGACGACGATCATCGGTGAAGCCGAAGCGGAAGTTGCCGAGATCGAAAGCCAGTACGCTTCCGGTCTCGTCACCCAGGGTGAGAAGTACAACAAGGTAGTCGACATCTGGTCGCGCGCCAACGATCTGGTTGCCCGTTCGATGATGGAGGGTATCTCCACCGAGAACGTGAAAAACCGCGAAGGTGACGACGAGCAGCAGGATTCGTTCAACTCCGTATACATCTACGCGGACTCCGGCGCGCGGGGTTCACCCGCACAGATTCGTCAGCTTGCCGGTATGCGCGGGCTGATGACGCGTCCCGATGGCTCGATCATCGAGAACGCGATCACGGCGAACTTCCGTGAAGGTCTGACCGTAAACGAGTACTTCATCTCGACCCACGGCGCCCGTAAGGGTCTCGCGGACACGGCGCTTAAGACCGCCAACTCGGGTTATCTGACCCGTCGTCTGGTGGACGTGGCGCAGGACGTGGTGATTACCGAAGTCGACTGCGGCACAGAAGCAGGGCTTCACACGATGGCCATCATCGAAGGTGGCGACGTCGTTGAGCCGCTGGGTGATCGGGTCCTCGGCCGTGTCGTTTCTCAGGATGTGCTGGACAGCGATGGCAAAACGGTCCTCATTCCCGTTGGCACCATGATCGACGAAGCCTGGGTCGACCGGCTGGAAGAGCTGGGTGTAGACGAAATGTGGGTGCGCAGCGCCATTACCTGCGAGACGTCTTACGGCGTCTGCGCCAAGTGTTATGGCCGCGACCTCGCACGCGGTCACGAGGTGAACGTCGGTGAGAGCGTGGGTGTAATCGCCGCGCAGTCCATCGGCGAGCCCGGCACACAGCTCACGATGCGTACGTTCCACATCGGTGGTGCGGCATCCCGAGCGACCGCCATCGACAACATCCAGGTCAAGCACGGCGGCACCATCCGTCTGCACAACCTGAAGACGGTCGAGCGCGAGTCCGGCGAGCTGGTTGCGGTATCCCGCTCTGGTGAGATTGCCGTAGCCGATGCCGAGCACGGTCGCGAGCGTGAGCGCTACAAGCTCCCCTACGGCGCAGTCATCTCTGTCGCCGAAGACGACACCGTGGAAGCCGGTCAGGTGATTGCGCAGTGGGACCCCCACACGCACCCGATCGTCGCGGAAGTAGCGGGTACGGTTGAGTTCCATGAGATGGAAGAAGGCCTGTCCGTCAATCGTCAGACGGACGAACTGACGGGTCTGACCAACATCAGCGTTCTCGATCCGAAAGATCGTCCGAGCGCCGCGAAGGACCTGCGTCCTGCGGTACGGCTGACCGACGGCAAGGGTAATCAGGTGAATCTGCCTGGCACCGACGTCCCGGCGAACTACTACATGCCGAGCAACGCCATCCTCAACCTCGAGGACAATGCGCACATCGGCATCGGTGACATCATCGCCCGGATCCCGCAGGAAGGCTCCAAGACGCGTGACATCACGGGTGGTCTGCCGCGGGTTGCCGACCTCTTCGAGGCGCGCAAGCCCAAGGAGCCGGCCATCCTCGCGGAAGCAACCGGTACCGTCAGCTTCGGTAAGGAAACCAAGGGTAAGCGCCGCCTGGTCATTACCCCGCCGGACAGCGATCCGGTCGAGACGCTCATTCCGAAGTGGCGCACCATCGGCGTGTTCGACGGCGAGCAGGTCGAGAAGGGTGAAATCGTCTGTGACGGACCGCTCTCCGCCCACGACATTCTGCGTCTGCAGGGTGTGGAGGCGCTGGCGGCGTACATCGTCAACGAGATCCAGGAGGTTTACCGCCTCCAGGGTGTGACCATCAACGACAAGCACATCGAAGTCATTGTGCGTCAGATGCTGCGCAAGGTTGAGGTGACGAGATCCGGCGAGTCCGAGCTCATCCGCGGCGAGCAGATGGAATACACGCAGATCCGTGCGGTCAACGAAACGCTCTCAGAGGAAGGCAAAGAACCTGCAGGGTTCCAGCGCATTCTGCTGGGTATCACGAAAGCGTCGCTCGCGACGGAGTCGTTCATCTCCGCGGCATCGTTCCAGGAGACCACCCGGGTACTGACCGAAGCGGCAGTCACCGGCAAGCAGGACTTCCTGCGCGGTCTGAAGGAAAACGTGGTTGTGGGTCGCCTGATTCCCGCGGGAACGGGTCTCACCTACCACAAGGACCGCAAGAAGCGCCGCGAAGAGGAAATCCTCGGCGCCCAGGGTCCGTCCGCGGACGAGGTGGAACAGGCGCTCACCGAGGCGCTCTCTGCGCAGAGCGATTCCGAGGAATAACGCGGATTCGGGCTTGAGTAAATCAGGGTGTACGCATAGAATGCGTCGCCCTGTGAAACCCGCCTTGAGGCGGGTTTCTTAGAGTTTCCTCTGGAAACTCTCTCGACTAGCGATTGTATGCAGTCGAAAGCATTGAAGAGGTTTAAGGATTTATGGCAACAATCAGCCAGCTTGTGCGTAAGCCGCGCAAGCGCAAAGTAGACAAGAACATCGTACCGGCACTGCAGGGTTGCCCTCAGCGTCGTGGCGTCTGCACCCGCGTGTATACGACCACACCGAAGAAGCCGAACTCGGCACTGCGTAAAGTCTGCCGTGTACGTCTGACCAACGGTTACGAAGTGACGTCTTACATCGGCGGTGAAGGCCATAACCTGCAGGAACACTCCGTGGTCCTCATCCGCGGCGGTCGTGTCAAAGACCTCCCCGGTGTGCGTTACCACACGGTACGCGGCGTGCTGGATACGTCCGGTGTCGCCGACCGTAAGCAGGGTCGTTCGAAGTACGGGACCAAGAAACCTAAGTAACAGGTAGCAAGGCGCTTCTGGGTTCCATTCTCAGTAAGCGTCGGAATTGCCTTGAGGCAATTCCTTAACAAGTTTCCCTTCGGGAAACTTGGTCGAATTACAAACATTCTCAGTAAGCGATCGGCAAACAGGTCGATCAGGTGCTGAAGCAAGGAGAAACCAATGCCACGACGTCGTGTTGTCGCCAAGCGGGAAATTCTTCCCGATCCCAAATTCCACAACCAGACGGTTGCCAAGTTCATCAACCACGTGATGGTCAGCGGTAAGAAAGCCGTGGCCGAGCGCATTGTCTACGGTGCCTTCGACCGTATTCAGGAGCGCGACGCGAGCGCCGATCCGGTTGAGATGTTCGAAAACGCGCTCGAAGCCATTGCGCCCCTGGTTGAGGTGAAGTCCCGACGTGTGGGTGGCGCGACCTATCAGGTACCGGTGGAAGTACGTGCTTCCCGTCGTACGGCGCTTGCCATGCGCTGGTTGGTAGAAAGCGCACGGGCACGGAGTGAGAAGTCCATGGCAGCCCGTCTTGCCGGCGAGCTGATGGATGCCAACGAAGGCCGGGGTGCGGCTGTCAAAAAGAAAGAAGATACGCACCGCATGGCCGACGCCAACAAAGCCTTCGCTCACTATCGGTACTGATAGGACGCTGCGGCTTCCGATAGAAACGCTGAGCACGCGCGTGCTCGCAAATGTCGCTCAACGTACGTTCGTGTACGCCTGCGCGCCATTTGCTCCGCGCCACGCGCGCTCAGCATTCCTCTCGAAACCCTCGCTTAACCAGTTCGCTGATTTTTTCCAGAACTGCTAGATCAGTTTCCTGATATCCCTTTCCTGATGTCAGAACAGTTCGCGCTTTGCGATCAGTTCTGATAAAAAGCATCGCCTCTAATTAAACCGGTTCCGCCAGTCCGAGGATCTCATGGCTCGCACGACTCCTATCACTCGTTATCGAAACATCGGCATCGTTGCCCACGTGGATGCGGGCAAGACGACGACCACCGAGCGCGTGCTGTTTTACACCGGGCTCTCGCACAAGATTGGCGAAGTGCACGACGGCGCAGCGACCATGGACTGGATGGAGCAGGAGCAGGAGCGCGGCATCACGATCACATCGGCTGCCACGACGTGCTTCTGGCGGGGCATGAACCAGCAGTTCGACGAGCACCGCATCAACATCATCGATACCCCCGGCCACGTCGACTTCACCATTGAGGTGGAGCGGAGCCTCAGAGTGCTGGACGGCGCGGTGGTCGTCTTCTGCGGCACCTCGGGCGTGGAGCCTCAGTCCGAGACCGTATGGCGTCAGGCGAACAAGTACGAAGTGCCTCGCATGGTGTTCGTCAACAAGATGGACCGCCAGGGCGCCGACTTTCTGCGAGTCGTCGATCAGATTAGGGACCGCCTCGGTTCGAATCCGGTGCCGGTCCAGCTGGCGCTCGGTGCGGAAGAAAACTTCCGTGGCGTGATCGACCTCATCAAGATGAAAGCCATCATCTGGAACGAGGCGGATCAGGGCCTGACCTACAACGAAGAGGACATTCCGGCGGACATGCAGTCGCTCGCTGAAGAGTGGCGCGAGCACATGGTGGAAGCCGCCGCGGAAGCCAACGAAGAGCTCATGGAAGCTTACCTCGAAGAAGGGGAGCTGACGGCTGAGCAGATCAAGCAGGGGATTCGCATCCGTACGCTCGCCAACGAGATTGTGCCGGCACTCTGCGGCTCGGCGTTCAAGAACAAAGGCGTGCAGGCGATGCTCGATGCCGTCATTGAGTACCTGCCGGCGCCAACCGAGGTGAAAGCGATTGAAGGCACGCTTTCCGACGACAGCGTCGACACCCGCGAGGCGGACGACGAGGCGCCGTTTGCTGCGCTCGCGTTCAAGATTGCCACGGACCCTTTTGTCGGTACGCTGACTTTCTTCCGCGTTTATTCCGGCGTCCTCAATACCGGCGATCAGGTGTTCAATCCGGTCAAAGGCCGCAAGGAGCGCATCGGCCGTATGGTGCAGATGCATTCCAACAATCGTAACGAGATCAAAGAGGTCCGCGCCGGTGACATCGCCGCCGCGATTGGTCTCAAAGATGTGACGACGGGTGAGACGCTCTGTGCGCAACACAAGCCCATCACCCTCGAGCGTATGGAGTTTCCCGAGCCCGTGATTTCGGTTGCGGTGGAACCGAGGTCCGTTGCCGACCAGGAAAAGATGGGCGTCGCGCTCTCGAAGCTGGCGCAGGAAGACCCCTCGTTCCGTGTGGAAACCGACGAGGAAACCGGCCAGATCATCATCTCCGGCATGGGCGAGCTGCATCTCGACATCATCGTCGACCGCATGAAGCGCGAGTTCTCGGTGGAAGCGAACATCGGCAAGCCCCAGGTGGCCTACCGCGAAACGATTCGCAAGGTGGTCGAGCAGGAAGCCAAATTCGTACGCCAGACTGGTGGTCGCGGGCAGTACGGGCACGTCTGGGTCAAGCTCGAGCCGCACACCGATGAAGAAGGCAACTACGCTTACGAATTCGTCGACGAAATTGTCGGGGGTGTCGTGCCCAAGGAGTACATACCGGCGGTGAACAAGGGCATTCAGGAACAGATGCAGAACGGTGTCGTCGCGGGTTATCCGTTGATCGGCGTCAAAGCGACCCTGTACGACGGTTCATTCCACGATGTCGACTCATCTGAAATGGCGTTCAAGATTGCCGGTTCCATGGCCATGCGCGAGGGTGCGATGAACGCGAATGCGGTGCTGCTCGAGCCCATCATGAAAGTTGAGGTTGTCACTCCCGAAGACTACATGGGTGATGTGGTGGGGGACCTCAACCGCCGTCGCGGCATGATTTCCGGTATGGATGAGAACCCCGCAGGCAAGGTGGTGCGTGCAGACGTGCCGCTGTCGGAAATGTTCGGTTATTCCACGGATCTGCGCTCCTCTACCCAGGGGCGTGCCACCTACACGATGGAATTCAGCGACTACGCGGAGGTGCCGGCAGCACTCGCCGAAGAGATCGGCAAGCGCTGAAAGCAGGCGCCCAAACTGCTTTCCAAAGGGTGTTGCACATGGCATGAGCCATATGTATAGTTCGCCTCCCGCTTTCACGGGTGCTACTGGGCGCGCAGTAAAAGTCCAGAGCGTAATACGGTTTGAAAGCGGGACGTTTCGTTGGAGAGCGCGGTCGGTGAGACCGCAAAACAGCAGTAACTTAATCCTAGCGAACCTCAAAAGAGGGGATGCGGTTGGAGAGGGTTCTTTTAGCTCTCGAAACGGGACAGCTCTTTAACAGCAGTAGCTTGCTTGCCCTCCGCCAGACGCGGGGCAGGCGTCTGTAGAACAGGTTTGGAACTGGAGTACTAGGTGCAGAACCAGCGCATTCGAATTCGCCTCAAGGCTTTCGATCATCGTCTCATCGACGTGTCCACGCAGGAAATTGTGGATACCGCCAAGCGCACCGGCGCTCAGGTCAAAGGGCCCATTCCTTTGCCCACGCGTAAAGAGCGTTTCACCGTACTCATTTCTCCGCACGTGAACAAAGACGCGCGGGATCAGTATGAGATCCGAACCCACAAGCGACTGCTGGATATTGTAGAGCCCACCGAGAAGACCGTGGATGCGTTGATGAAACTCGACCTTGCGGCAGGGGTGGAAGTTCAGATCAGTCTGAATTAGTTGAGCGCTGGTTGAGCCGTAAGGCGACCGGCGCTTTTTATTAGTAAAGCCGAAATTTCCCAGCAGCAGCTGCCGAAAGAGTAGGGGAAGAAAAAGGCTCCGATAGGGAGCTACTGGTAGGCATGAAGCCTTGAGTCCAGCTTTTCTCATCCTTGAGGGGAAGAAAGGCGTGGGCTTTTTGCGCTTTGTGAGCTGTTAACCCAGCTCCCCTGCCGGAAAAAGAGGCTATAGGAAAAGACCAATGGCAATTGGATTGGTAGGCAGAAAATCCGGCATGACGCGCGTCTTCGGCGACGACGGCGCGTCTGTTGCGGTGACGGTCATCGAAGTCGAGCCGAACCGCATCACCCAGATCAAGACCGGCGACAGTGACGGCTACAGCGCCGTGCAGGTCACCACGGGTGAGGTCAAGCAGAACCGGGTTTCCAAACCCCAGGCGGGTCACTTTGCCAAGGCCAACACCGGCGCGGGCCGCGGCCTCTGGGAATTCCGCACCGACGAGCTCGAAGAGCTGGCCGTTGGCGGTGAGCTCACCGTCGAGCAGTTCGAGGCCGGACAGAAAGTCGACGTGCGCGGCGTATCCAAGGGTAAAGGCTACGCGGGCACCATCAAGCGCTGGAACTTCCGTGGTCAGGACAACACCCACGGCAACTCGATTTCACACCGCGCACCCGGATCCATCGGTCAATGCCAGACCCCGGGGCGCGTTTTCAAAGGCAAGAAAATGTCGGGCCACATGGGCGCTGCCAAGGTCACGACGCAAAACCTCGAAGTCGTCCGCGTGGACGCCGAGAAAAACCTGCTACTGGTCAAGGGTGCCGTTCCGGGCCCTGCAGGCGGTGATGTCTACATCCGCCCGTCTGTGAAAGCCAGGAAAGAGGGAGATAGTTGATGAATCTCAATCTGGCTGCTGATGGAGGCAGCGTCGAAATTTCCGACGCGGCTTTCGGACGCGAGTTCAACGAAGCACTGGTCCATCAGGTCGTGGTCGCCCACATGGCGGGCGCTCGTCAGGGTAGCCGTGCGCAGAAGACCCGCTCAGAGGTACGCGGCGGTGGCCGCAAGCCCTGGCGTCAGAAGGGTACGGGTCGCGCACGCTCCGGCACCATCCGCTCGCCGATCTGGCGCAGCGGTGGCGTGACGTTTGCGGCGAAACCGCAGGATCATTCGCGCAAGGTGAACCGCAAGATGTACCGCGGCGCGCTGCGTTGTATCGTCTCCGAGCTCATTCGCCAGGACCGCCTGGTAGCCGTCGAATCCTTCAGCGTTGACGCCCCCAAGACCAAATCCCTCCTCTCCCAGCTCAAATCTCTCGACCTCTCCAGCGTCCTCATCGTGACTGAAGAAGTCGATCAGAACCTCTACCTCGCTGCACGCAACCTCAAAGGGGTGGACGTGCGCGACGTGCAGGGTGTGGATCCGGTCAGTCTCATTGCGCATGACAAGGTGCTCATTACCGTTGGCGCGCTCAAGCAGCTCGAGGAGGCGCTCGCATGAACCCGGAACGCATTTACACGGTGCTGCGCGAGCCGCACTTCACGGAGAAGGTGTCGATCCTCGGCGAGAAAGCCAATCAGTACGCTTTCAAGGTAGCAACCGACGCCACGAAAGCGGAGATCCGTGAAGCGGTCGAGACGCTGTTCAACGTGACGGTACAGAAGGTCACCACGGCCAACGTCAAAGGCAAAGTGAAGCGCAACATGCGCGGCATGTCGCGTAAAAAGAATTGGAAGAAAGCCTACATCACGGTAGCCGAGGGCCAGGAACTCGACTACATGATGGCGGACTAGTTAGGAAATAGAAGATGGCAGTTGTTAAAGCAAAACCAACTTCACCGGGCCGCCGCTTCGTCGTCAAGGTTGTCGACAAGTCGCTGCACAAAGGTGCCCCGTACAAGCCGCTGCTCGCGCGTCAGAGCAAGACCGGCGGTCGTAACAATGCGGGTCGCATCACGACGCGGCACCGTGGCGGCGGACACAAGCAGCACTACCGCATCATCGACTGGAAGCGCAACAAAGACGGCATTCCCGCGGTTGTGGAGCGTCTCGAGTACGACCCGAATCGTACCGCCAACATTGCGCTTCTGAAGTACAAGGACGGCGAGCGTCGCTACATCATCGCACCGCGCGGCGTGCAGGCGGGTGACGAGCTCATGAGCGGCGGCACGGCGCCGATTCGCTCGGGCAACGCCATGTCCCTGCGCAATATTCCGGTGGGTTCCGTCATTCACTGTGTGGAGCTCAAGCCCGGCAAAGGTGCGCAGATGGTGCGCAGCGCCGGCGGTTCCTGCCAGCTGGTGGCGCGCGAAGGCGGTTACGCCACGCTGCGGATGCGTTCGGGCGAGATGCGCCGTGTGCTTGCCGAGTGTCGTGCCACCCTGGGTGAAGTCGGCAACAGCGAGCACAACCTGCGCTCGCTCGGTAAAGCGGGCGCCACGCGCTGGCGCGGACGCCGCCCGACGGTTCGCGGTGTTGCCATGAACCCGGTTGATCACCCCCACGGTGGTGGTGAAGGCAAAACCTCCGGCGGCCGTCATCCGGTTTCCCCGTGGGGCATGCCGACAAAGGGCCACAAGACCCGTAAGAACAAGCGTACCGACAAGCTCATCGTGCGTCGTCGCGGTAAGCGCTAGGAGTAATTGAAGTGCCAAGATCGCTATACAAAGGCCCGTTTGTTGACACCCACCTGATGAAGAAGGTGGAAGTGGCTGCAGCCAACAACGAACGCCGTCCGATCCAAACCTGGTCGCGTCGCTCCATGATCGTGCCGGAGATGGTTGGCCTGACCATTGCCATCCACAACGGACGGCAACACGTGCCTGTGCTCATCAACGAAGACATGGTGGGTCACAAGCTGGGTGAGTTTGCGCCGACGCGGACCTACCGCGGCCACGCGGCGGATAAGAAAGCGAAGCGCTAGCAGCGCGGAAGAAGAGACAGGAATAGACGATGGAAGTCAGTGCCAAATCAAGAAGGCTGAGAATCTCAGCACAGAAAGCGCGACTCGTAGCGGACCAGGTCCGCGGCAAGCCGGTGGCAGATGCCCTCGACATTCTGAACTTCAGCACCAAGAAAGGCGCGGTGCTGGTGCGCAAGGTCGTCGAGTCAGCCATTGCCAACGCCGAGAACAACGAAGGTGCCGACATCGACGAGCTGAAGGTCTCCGAGATTTATGTCGACGAAGGCCTGACCATGAAACGCATTCGTCCTCGCGCCAAAGGCCGCGCAGACAGAATTTTAAAGCGGACCAGCCACATCACCGTGACTGTATCCGACGTATAAACGAGTAGAGATAAGTATGGGCCAGAAAGTACATCCGACCGGCATCCGCCTTGGCATCGTCAAGGACCACACGTCTGTTTGGTACGCCGATAAGAAAAGTTACTCCGGATATCTCTTGAATGATCTGGAAGTTCGCGACTTTCTGCGTAAGCGTCTGGCGGATGC
>JAAUXY010112556.1_pt1 | contig 10948 bp, 6 predicted proteins | sample 7278121 | NCBI WGS metagenome assembly JAAUXY01 (sample SAMN14350117, study PRJNA611818) | marine sediment metagenome | isolation source: surface marine sediment (1.8m) | place: French Polynesia: Moorea | collected 2018-08
AAGATGACCGTCGCGGCAGACTTCGCGACGGATCTCGACACGATCTTCGAACCCTTCACTAATGCGGAGCTGGAACCGCTCGGCCGGGTCAAGGGGCGTTTCGAGATCTCGGACCTAGACGGCATCTTGGGAATCGAGAAGTTCGAAATGGCCAGCGCCGAAGACAACGAGCTGCGGCTCAGTGTCTCGGGAGTCCTCGACGACCTCAAGCGGGCGACGGATGCCGACCTGTCCATCGATCTGCGCATACCGCGCCTGTCCATAATCGAGAAGATCGTGCGGCCCGATGTAAAGCGCGACAGGAGTAACGTCTTCTTCGCGCAACCGGTTGGCCTCGCCGGCCGCTTTTTGGCCCAGGACGCCCGGCGTTCTGCTTCCTTCGAGGGCGTCGGCAGGCTCGGCGAGGGTGAGGTCGTCATCGACTTGAGGATGCGCGATCTCGCGAACAAGCCTGACATCAAGGGGTCTCTCGCGGTATCGGAGCTGAACCTGAAGGACTTCGGCATCGAGCTGCTGCGCCGCGACCCGGACAAGCCGAAGCGGGAATCGGAATGGCTGTTCCCCGAAAAGGAGTTCTTCGTGCAGCCGCTGGAGGGCGCCGCCCTCGATTTGACCGTCACAATTCCCGAGGTCTCCGATCCGATCATGACACTGCGCCGCATCGACGCGCGCTTCCTCTGGTCCGAAGAGGCCTTTGCCGTGAGGCCGTTGGCCTTTGCCTACGCCGGCGGCCGCGGCAGCATAGAGCTCAACGTCGATTTCACCGAGGCCGACATCAGGCGGCACGTGATCGCCCAGGCCGCCGACATGGAGCTGGGCAATATTCTCTCGCGCTTCGGCGACGGGCCGCCGGCGGCGCAAGGCAAGTTCACCGTCAATGCGGACATCACCATGCGTGGCAACTCGCCGCGCGCCCTGGCGTCAAGCGCGACGGGCAGTCTGGGTTTTGCCCTGGAAGCCGGCCGGCTCAACCAGGGAAATCTGCAGATGCTGTCGCCCGATACGTTGCATTGGATTTCCGGCGCCTTCGGCAAGTCCTACACCGATCTCGATTGCGTGGTCGCCCGCTTCAACGTCGAGGAGGGCGTCGCCAAGAGCGAGACCCTGCTGATCGCTGCCCCCAAGGTGAAGTTGACCGGCGAGGGCACGATCGACCTCCGCAAGGAGGAGCTCGACGTGGCCTTCGTCGCGGAGAAACCGGACTACGCACCGCCGGGCCTGTCGAAACCCTTCGGCTTCCGCGGCCGTCTGGCCAGACCTGAAGTTCACTATTCCGTCTCCAGTCATCTGGCCGACCTCGCCCTCTTGCCGGTGTTTTTGCCCTGGCATGCCGCCGGTTACTTGGCCTGGCAGATCGCCGAGGATGCGGAAAGCCCCTGCATCGGAGTCCTTCAGGAACAGCGCGGCGACGGCTGATCTGCTGCAGTCGCGAGAACTCTGCGGCAGGCGGTGGGACCCGCGATCAGGCGGCGTCCGTGCCGCGGCAACCTTCTCCGCCGACCTTGCCCTAGTCCGCAGGTGAATTAGAGTGCGATGAAGGAGCAGCCATCAGGGAGCTTGGCAAGATGGACGTCGAAGAAATCCACCTAGAGACCTTGTTGTTTGCCTCTATGGTCCTGCTCCTGGTTGCGATACTCGCCGTGTCGATATCGCACCGGATCGGTCTCGGATCGATCCTGGGCTTTATCGCCGCCGGCGTGATCCTCGGGCCCTCGGTCGCTGCGACGCCGACGCTGGTTGAGGAACTCCGGGAGATCTCGGAGCTCGGCGTCGTTCTCCTGCTCTTCGTGATCGGCCTCGAGATGCGGCCGCGCAAGCTGTGGTCGATGCGGCGTCTCGTATTCGGCCTCGGCAGTCTGCAGGTGCTGGTGACCGGGGCCGCGATCACGGTCTACGCGCTGTGGCAGGGCCTGGACTGGCGGGGCGCGGTCATCGTTGGCTTTGGGCTGGCGCTGTCCTCGACGGCCTTCGTGCTGCAAATTCTGAACGAGCGCGGTGACATGGCGACCGAGCACGGCAGGTCGACCTTCTCGATTCTGCTGCTGCAGGACATCGCGATCGTTCCTCTCTTGGCTCTGGTCCCCTTGCTCGCTGAAGGCACCGCCGAGGCGCCGGAGGACCCGCTTTGGCAGACCCTTCTGGTCTTCGTCGGCATGTTCGTTGCGCTGTATCTCGCTGGCCGCTACGTCATCCCCTTCCTCCTGGCGAAGCTCGCCAAGGAGCGGAACATGCAGGCTTTCACCATGCTCATCGCCCTCGCGGTGCTCGGTGCTGCTACGGCGATGGATCTGATCGGAGCTTCGGAGGCCTTGGGTGCGTTTCTGATGGGAATGCTGCTTTCGGCATCGGTCTTTCGCCACCAGATCGAGGCGATCGTCGAGCCCTTCAAGGGCCTGCTGCTCAGCCTTTTCTTCATCTCGGTCGGCATGTCCGTGCAGCTCGACCTCTTGTTCGACCGCTTCGCCGAGCTGGCAATGCACGTGAGCGCCGTCTTCTTGATCAAGATCGTTGTCCTCTTGGGACTCTGCTATGCCTTCGGCTTGAGCCGGCCCGCCGGATTTCGGACCGCGTTCCTGCTGCCGCAGAGCGGCGAGTTCGGCTTCGTGCTGTTCGGTGCGGCCGTGGCGGTTGGTTTGCTTTCGGATACCACCTTCGCGTTGGCCATCCTTTTCGTCTCTATCACGATGATCTTCACACCCCTGCTCGCGAAGGCCGGGGACTGGCTGGCCGTTCGAACACAGCCGGCGAAGGAAGCGGTGGCGACGGGGGAGGGGCCCGCCCATGACCTCACGCGCCATGTCGTCGTGGCCGGCTACGGCCGGGTCGGGCGGACGCTCTGCCTGATGCTCGAGAAGCAGGGAGTTCCTTATGTCGCCTTCGACAGCAAGCACGACCGCGTCTCGCTCGGCCAGCGCGAAGGACGCGCCGTCTACTACGGCGACATCAGCAATCCACGTATCGCGGCCCTTGCAGGCGTGAGCCGCGCCGCCGCGATCGCGATCACCTTGGATCGGATCGAGGCGACGAAAAGACTCGTGACCTTGTTGAAGAACATGCACGGCGACGTGCCGGTCTACGCCCGCGCGCACAACGTGGCGACCCGGAACGACTTGCTGACCTATGGTGTGTCGGAAGCGGTGCCGGACGTCACCGAAGGCAGCCTGCAACTCGGATCGAAGCTGCTGCTGGACCTTGGCACCGTCCAGGAAGACCTGGACGTCCTGCTGGCCGACCTGCGCCGGGAGGGCTATGCCGTGCTGCGGATCGCGGCAGAGGGGGCGTAGAGCCTGATCGGCTCACATCGGGTCGATGTGATCCGTGAAGCGGTCGTCATATCCGAAAAGTCGCGCGGTTTACTCTGCCGGCGACGACGCGCGTGGCGGAGCAGGCTGGAGCCGATTCCGTGCAAACGGAAAATGCTCTAGCTCGCGTAGTAGCGGCGATAAGGGGCCGTGAAGAGCTCGGAATCGCCGTATCCGAGTGCCGCGTTACGCTTGACGTCGACCATCGTTAGGACGACGCCCGCGAGGTCGCCGCCGGCTTCGACGATTTGCCTCGCGCTCAAGGCGGCGGCCTCGCGCCTTGTCGTAGCCCAGCGCACGACCAGGAGCGTCTTGTCCACCAGATTGGAGAGCAATCGTGCATCAGCGACCGCCAAGGTGGGCGGCGCATCGATGATCACGATTTCGTACTGGCTGCCGAGCTGCAGGAGCAGGTCCTTCATTCGTCGCGAGCCCAGCATGTCGGCCGACTGGGAACTCGATTCGCCCGCGGCGACATACTTCATCCCGGTCGCCTCGTCGGTTTGGATGACATCCTCCGCAGATGCTTTTCCAGTCAGATAGTCGACCAATCCAGGTCCGTGTACGCCGCCCAACTTGCGATGTATCTCGGCTTTTCTGATGTCGGCGTCGATTAGCATCACCTTGGTGCCGGACATCGCCAGTCGTCGCGCCATGGCGAGCGCGAGCGTGGTTTTGCCCTCCTTGGGTTGACAGGAAGTCACCAGCACCGTCCTCGGCGGGTTGTCGACGTTTGAGAGGATCAGGCCGGTGTGGACCGCGCGGAGCGATTCGCAGAATGCCGAGCCAGGACTTTGAAGGATGAGCTCCTCGGGCCGTTGTCTCCAAGTCTTTATTAGGGGAACCAGGCCAAGTGTCGCTATGCCCAGGCTGCGTTCGATCTGCTCCATGCTGTGGAAACCCCGATCGAACTGCTCTTGCAAGAAGGCGACCAAGATGCCGATCATGATGCCGGCGACCACGGCAATGGCAAGAAACAGCTTTTTCTTCGGAAAGGCCGCAACTATCGGCACATCTGCGCGGGAGATGATCCGCGCATCCGCGCCCTGGAATTCCTGGAAGCCTTGGCTTTCCTTGTACTTTGCAAGAAAAGCATCGTACAGGAAGCTCGCGGTTTCCGCCTCGCGTTCGAGAACGCGCAACGTCGCCTCAGCGGCGTCTAACTCCATTATGCGATCTTTGAGTTGCGAAAGGCTCTCCTGCAGCGAGCTCTCCTGGGCGCGTGCCACGGCGACTTCGTTGCGCAGGTTGGCAACAACCTTCTCGATCTCGAGGTTCGTCTTCGCCCGCAGATCGCGAAGTTCCACCCTCTTGGTAATCATCGCCGGGTGTTCTTCACCGTATTGCGCCGACAGCTCAGCGATCTGGCGGAGGACCTCGGTTTCCTGCTTGCTAAGGTCTGCGACTATGTCGGAGTTCAGGACCTCGGCGGCGGATCCGACACCCTCTGGCGATGCATAAAGTTCTTCGAGATTGGCGAGCCTGGCCTCCAGTTCGGCCCGTGTCGACCTCGCCGCAATCAGCTGCATGTTGACTTCGGCGATCTGCTGATGCGTGAGCGAGATCTGGTCCCTGCCCTGTATCAGACCGACATCTCGTCGGTAGGCCCCAACCCTGGTCTCGGCGCGTTCCAGTTCTTCGCGCATGTTGGTAATGCGTTCGTTGAGCCAGACCGCCTCTTGTCTGGTCGTGTCGAACTTCGCCTCGCGCTGTACTTCGAGATGGGTCTCGGCGATCGAATTGGCGACCACTGCAGCTGTGCCCGGATCCTCGGACATGAAATTGATGTCAACTACATGCGAGCTTTCGCGCACCACCACTTCCAGCTTACCGAGAAAGAGGTCTATGATTCTGACCCTTTCGGCCAAGTACATTTCCTCGGGGTCGTCGGGGATCGGTTTTTCGGGGCCAAACAGCGATTCAAGCAGTGACTTGGGAAAAATAGTCGTCAGGATCCTCTCGGAAGACGGGGGGGGCTGCAGCAGCGGGTTGAACTCAGGGTCTTCGTAGAGCCTCAGATTCCGAATCACACGGTCAGCCAGCTTCCTCGATACCAGCATCGCGATATTGTTGGACACCGTCTCCATGTCGACAACGGTTTGCGACACGAAGGCCTCGACATCCACGATGACCGGTCTCTTCGGCTCGATGACAAGCACGCTGGTCGCCTGGTAGATCGGTGTGAGCTGCCAAACCACAGCCGCGACGGCGCAAACGAAGACGAAGGCCGTGACCAGAATCGTCGTTCGAAACCGCCAAAGGGTGCGCCAAATCTCGCGGAGACCCTGCGTTTCGGGCTCCTGGACGGGGGGCGGCCCGCTCCTATGATCGCCCTCCCGCGCGACGAGGGTAGCAACATTAGGTGTCATGCTTTTGACCATAGCTTGCGTGAGTGCCAATCCGGCGTTTCATCAATGCATTCATCGCCCAGGGGTCCGAAATCATCTGCCTCGGCCACTGGGCCGTCACCGATCAGATACTTGAGTTCCCCCGGTCCACCGTCACCGATCAGATACTGGAGTTGCCCCGGTCCACCAAGCCCCGCTCGCGCCATTTTGGGCCCTGGCACTTGAACCGCCACGGACACAACATACACCAAAGGGAACGTCAATTTCCATACAATTGGATCAAATTTCAAGCGCAATACAGTTGCATCCAGTGTAGATCTTAATGTTGTTAACCTTCTTTATTGTTAAGGTTAAGCCTAGGCTGGTCAATATCGGCGCTGCAAGCAAGAACTCGACCGATCCTGCGCGCGCCTCCGTTGAGCCGCTGTTCAGTAGAAAAAGGCTTGCTGTCCTGGGCCCGGGCTGGTCAACGACCGCTGGCTGCGGTGCCTCGCGATCCCAGGGGGAAAGCGCTATGCTCGCCCTCGCGTCGAGGCGTGCCGGCCAAGCCCTTGCTCCGCTGCGGTGCGGGCGTTCCACCAGGTCAAGCGGGTCGCGGTGCGCGCCGCCTGGGGCTCGCGCAAGGGCGGTCCCTGCGAGGCTTCGATTTGAACGGAAGGCTCGGTAGGCCTTTTGGACCAGGAGGCGAAAATGCCCACTCGGGTTCTGGTCACCGGTGGTGCCGGATTCCTCGGATCCCACCTGTGCGAACGCCTGTTAGGCGAAGGCTGCGAAGTGCTTTGCGTCGACAACTATTTCACCGGGACCAAGGGCAATGTCCTTGATCTGCTGCAGGACCCCCGGTTCGAGGTGATGCGCCACGACATAACCTTTCCCCTCTATGTGGAGGTGGACCAGATCTACAATCTCGCCTGCCCGGCGTCGCCGATCCACTATCAGTTCGATCCCGTGCAGACCACCAAGACCAGCGTCCACGGCGCCATCAACATGTTGGGTCTGGCCAAGAGAGTGAAAGCAAAGATCCTTCAGGCATCCACCAGCGAGGTCTATGGCGATCCAGAAGTCCATCCACAGAAGGAAGACTATTGGGGGCACGTCAATCCGATCGGATCGAGATCATGTTACGACGAGGGAAAGCGCTGCGCCGAAACGCTGTTCTTCGACTACCATCGACAGCACGACCTGAGGATCCGTGTGGCGCGGATCTTCAACACCTACGGTCCACGGATGCATCCCGACGACGGCCGGGTAGTATCGAACTTCATCGTACGGGCCCTCAGGGGCGAGCCGATCACGGTCAATGGCGACGGGAGTCAGACCCGTTCATTCTGTTATGTCGATGACTTGATCGATGGTCTCGTGAAACTGATGAATGCGTCGGACGAGAGTACGGGCCCCATGAATCTAGGAAGTCCGAACGAGATCTCCGTGCTGGCGCTGGCGGAGAAGGTCGTCGAGCGCACCGGATCCAAGTCGGAGATCCTGTTTGGTCCACTGCCGCTGGACGATCCCGCGCAACGCCAGCCGGACATCTCCTTGGCCCGAAGCACGCTGAATTGGCAGCCAATGACGAGCCTGGACGAGGGTCTCGGTAAGACGGTCGATTACTTCAACGACTTGCTTGGCGCCGGCGACAGATCGGGCGCTGCGTTTCTGTCAGACACGAGCGTGACGCAATAGTGGTCCCTCCGACATCTTCGCGAAAGCGTTCTACGAGTCGCACGTGGATTTGATTCGCATGCTACGAAGGTCAGTAACCAGTCAAGCCAATGAGCGGAGTGGTCGAGGCCGGCGTGCAACGCTGGCCGCCCGGTCGACCGGTTCGATTGTTGTTCGCCTTTCCACCGGCCATCCCAAGGGGGGCCACCGTCTTTTCGTCGCGAGTTCGCAGCTTGGGTGTGGCGGAACAGGCGGCAGCGCACGGCTCGGATATCGGCGGCGGCAAGGTTGTCTGGGGTCAAGTCCTTGAGCCGGCACCAAGGCTGCTCGATTGGGCGCTGAGCCGCGGCCCGGTCTGGCGTGTTACGGGCCCGGGACTCCCAGAGAGATTGCCAATCCGGTGACCTGCCGGGCCGCTCCGGCGATCAAGATCAGTGTCGTGTTAAGGGATTGGTGGTTTCCTCAAGCGGGGTCCAGCGGCTGGCTTCGAGACGGGGGGCAGGCCCGGACCGCCTGTCTCTGTATCTGGAGCTGATCGAGTTCCTCGACTACCGTGAAGCCTGATGGTTAAGGAGCTCGGAATTCTGGCCGACCGGCGTCGGGATGGTTTGTGAGGGTCACCTCTCGACGGTACAATGCAGTCCGTCGATAAGCGTTGCAGGCAGCACAAGGGAAACATCGACGTGGGTGAGAATAGAGTTTCGAGGATCTGCTTCATCTGTGGGGTCCGGAGACGAACAGGCACGAATTTCCTGTACCAACTACTGACGAAGCACCCCAGATGCGCCCACCCTGGCGAGATCGAAGATTTCTTCTTGCACCACAGTCACCTGCTGGAGTCGTTCGCGGATCGAGCCTACCTCGTATGGAATGAGAACCTCGAGGCCGAAGGCAACAAGGCAAAGGCCGAGGTGCTCCGATCGATGGGACGCGGCCTCGAGGGCTTTCTCCTCGAGCAGTCCGAGCGCTACGGGTCGATCAGCGATTCTTCGCAAATCATCGTTACCAAGACGCCGAGCGCCGAAGCGGTGGAGCGCATGCCGCAAATGTTTCCCGATTCACGCGTGATCATTCTGGTACGTGACGGACGCGCGGTCGTCGAATCCGCGATGAAGACTTGGGCACGGGGCGTCGACTTCGATGCGGAGGCATCGGGATGGGCCAAGAGCGTGAGGGGGGGTCCTCAAGCTTCCTAAGGCGAGCGGCGCCGAGTGGTGGCTCATCGTTCGCTATGAGGACCTCGTCTCCAACGCGGAAGACGAACTACGACGCATCTTTAGATTCCTCGAGATTCCGGAGGAGGAATACGACTTTGCCGCAATCGAGTCTCAGGCGGTGGTGGGCTCGAGCCAGTTTGGGAAGAAAGGCACGAAGGCGACGAAGATACGGCTGGAAAATCCTTCCGGCTTCGCGCCGCTAGAGCGATTCAAGCACTGGGGTCGACGACGCCACCGGCGGTTCAACTGGATCGCCGGGCGTGAGCTCAGGACGTTGGGATACGAGGTCCCCGACCTCGGTGGCGGTGTCCACTTTGCGATCTACAACGTCATGCTCGACATTTTCAGCATGATCCGGCACTTGCTCCGAACCGGCTTCCGCCTATTCCGGAAGAGCGCTGCGCCCCTTAAGCGAAGAGCACAAGCGATGGTCTCGAATGTCTAGAGGCGCAGGCGTGCCGGTGACCTCGGCATGCGTTCGTAAAGTCACGCTGGATCCATTGGCATTGAGAAAGACAAATGCGTTCGCGGAGGCCATGCTCGGCGTATCGGGCGGAGGCCAACGCGATCTTGCGAGATAGGGAGAGAAAACCCTGTCAAGCTCAGCGTCTCCTAATCTGGATTGTGGCACTGAGAATCGCCGAGCGGCGGGCGATTTATTCGACGACAGCTCCAGGGATCAAGACCTTAGCGAGAAGCGAGGCCTGCACCTGGCCGAGGTCGGCGAGATCATCGAGGTTCCGCGGGTCGGCCACGATGCCAGCCGGCCCACGGGGCCTTGGGCCGCCTCAGGGCCGCGATTGCCGCGAGCCGTTCGAGGGTTGTGCCAGTCATCCCGGCAGTCCTGTGACCGATGGCTGCCTCACGGCTCTGCGGGGCGCACTGGAGGCCGGGGCGGCGGGCCACCGCGGTCGCCTCATTCCTCGTCCGGCCGCCTGCGGCGGCTTCAGCCTGCTCCGCAGGGTCCTCGGGGCCCTGTCGCGCAACCCGAGGGCGCCAGGCCTCAGAGTCGGGTCATGGCCCGAACCGCCAGCCCCACCTTTGGCGGTGGCCTCGCGGATCCAAATGGTTAATGCCGCGCGATGAGATCGGGGCCTCGTTCATCGAATTCTAACCCCTGGGCCAATAATTGACTTGCGATCTCGATCCAAGCCCAGCAAGTTGCCGTTGGTCCGGGACGCCTCCGCTAGGCCTGTAGCGGCGATCGGCAGTTAGAGGCGAAATCGATCCGTCCTGGACCCGGGTCCCGGTCTTCAGTACGTACAAACGTTCGCAGTATAGTCGCGCACCCTACGGTCGTCTGGCAGGATCGCCGGAGAGAATCAGCAAGATGAAAGACCGTGTTGCCAAGGCTCTTGAACGCACCGGCCTCGACAAGGCAATCCGGTCGAAACTGGCGCGTGGCTCGCTCGGCGTTCTTTCGCTCAAGATCTCTTGGAAAGTCCTCGGTTTTGCCGCCCAGGTGATTTTGGCGAGGCTGCTCGGGGTCGAAGGTTTCGGAGCTTTTGCCTTAGCGTTTACCACCGTGAGTTTCATCACGATCTTTAGTGCGACCAGCACCAGGGGGCTTCAGATCCAGCGAATCGCGGCCTACCGGGGGATCCAAAACTGGTCGCTGGCGCGGGGCTTCATCCGACGTATGCAGCAGATCGCCCTGGGGCTCGCCCTCGTTCTCGCGGCCGGGGCCGGGGTCTTCTTATGGATCGTCAAGGGAACCGAGGCCACGCTCTTCCAACAGACGATGGCCGTGGCACTGTTCCTTGTGCCCCTTTTCACGCTGGTAGCGATCAAATCGGCGACCTTGCATGGGCTTGGTCATGTCACCCTGTGCCAGGTGCCGAGATGGATCATTCGCCCCATCATCTTTCTGTTCTTTCTGGCCATCCTATGGCTCTTGCCGGGTGTCCAGCTGTCGGCACCAATCGCAATGGCAGCCCAGGTGGCGGCCGTATTTCTGACGGTCCTCGTCAGCATCTGGTTCGTGCGGCGCTACACGCCGTCGGAGATAAGGACGGCCACGCCGTCGTTTGAAACGCCGGCGTGGGTGCGCGGTGCCTTGCCTTTCGTCGCGATGGGGATCTTGATGAAGGTCAACGAGCACGCCAGCATCTTGCTGTTGGGAGGGCTTGCGGGCACCGAGGCGGTCGGCATCTATCGGCCGGCCGCATCAATCGCCATCCTCATCATGTTTGGCGTCGATGCGGTGATCATGGCACTCAGTCCAACTTTGGCTCAGCGACACGCGCAAGGCCGCACCGGAGGATTCCAGCGATTGGGTGCCTTCGGTGCCTGTGCCGGATTCACGATCGCGCTCGTGGGCGCCCTGGTCGTCGTGTTCCTGGGGGATTGGATCCTCCTCCTCTTCGGGCGCGACTTCACGGCCGGGACCACCGCTCTTGTCATTTTATGTATCGGCCGCGTG